>OGDF01006020.1_pt1 | contig 12340 bp, 11 predicted proteins | sample 1570141 | NCBI WGS metagenome assembly OGDF01 (sample SAMEA4370581, study PRJEB24528) | human gut metagenome | reverse complement strand
AAAAATTGCCGGTACACTATGATGTACCGGCTGTTTTATTATTTTTCTGATTTACTGTTAATTTACAATTTAGTTTGAAACAAGATTCCTCATTTTTGTCTCCTTTAAGGGTATATTTTACAATTTAATATGAAACAAGCAATTTTAAGAAAGCGCGTTTTAACCGACTTTTTACAACTTAACATGAAACAAAAGAATTTATGTAAATCTTGTTATGATATCGCGGGCTGTGCTCGCGTGTACCAAACGTTTTTTTTTATCCCTCGATAATGCTTCTACTGCTCTTCTTCTGCTATATACTTATCATGCATTTGCTCTGCATATTTGAAGTCTATTGTCGCATTTAAATAGCCTGGTTTTTTATTTGCATTTTCACAAGAATATAGAATATCCTCTTTTGTTTTTTGATTATATAAAATTTGTGCATTACGCCTTATCTTATCCTGATTTGATAAGATAAACTCATATTCTTTCTCTACAAGTATTTTATAATTTTCATTACTTTCTTGTGATATATTATAATATGTAATTACATTATCCGGAACGGGAATCATGCTACTAAATTTTAGTTTACCTTTTAATTCTACTTCCCCATCTTCATTTTCTGTTATTATTCTAATAATAGGAACAATGTCTCTTCTAATAGTTCTAATTCCATTTACATAAAGATAATCACTATTTTTTGGTGATGATAACGGCACATAATATTTATAAGCATTAATTTGCAAAACTATTCCTAAATATGGTCTTTCATGTGCTGAATCTTCTTTATTATCCAGAACTTTTTGTATTCCACAAGTATTTTGTAAATAGTCAACATATGCTGTATCAATAGTATATAATTTTAATTCCATATTTTCCTTTCATTGCATAAATAAAAGAGAGGTATCATTCCTCTCTTTGAATTTACAACCCCGCATTTATTGGTAGCGGAACACCTGAATTTACAGCCCCGCATTTATTGGTAGCGGAACACCTGAATTTACAGCCCCACATTTATTGGTAGTGGAACACCTGAATTTAAAAGAAATTCTTATAATAAGCCTTTCTTTGTTATTTTTATTATATTCAATATCCTCTAAAAAGTCAACTGGTATTTTTTGAAAAGCTATCATTTATATAGTCCTAAGTTAAAATCTAGTAGCTATTCTCTAGATTTTGTCTATAATCATTGGCTCAGTTTCCCTATAAAAGCACACTTGTTCTTTTTTTAACAACTGCTCTAGTCGTATTGAGTCATCAAAACAATATTCATACTCTTTTTTATTCTTCTCATGTATAATAAATGGGACAATATTCGCATTCAGACATTGCACAAAAGCAATAACTCTTGCGGTTTTGATATCAGCTCCTAATTTTATCCAATCTACATGATACTTCGCAACTTCTTTCAAATCGTGTGGAGTCCTAAAGGTTAATTCATACATAGCACGGTCCACAGTCATATCTTGTCCACAATTTAACCGCCTATGAATTTCTCTTGCATCTTGTGATGATATACCTATATGGTATCCCATACACTTATCAATAACATACTTCAATGCTGCAAAATGACCATCAATGGTAATTATATCCTTAGTTCTAAATACATCGCCTGGCTTATCCGTATATATAACCCCATATTCATACATATCACATACATTTTGCTTCGATAATTCACAGTCTTCGAGTCGCCCTGAATTATAAGCAAATTCTCTCTGCACATATTCATAGATACTACCATTTTTTCCAGTTCTACCTGAAGACACACAGGCACACTCGAGAGACAGATATCGTTTAAGTAATCTTATATACTCTTCCATGGCTTAACTCTCTTTCATTTGTATAGCCAAACGCTTCAGTATTTGGCAGGTCTCATTATAAAACATTTCCTGTTTCGCTTTAAATAGCCATGTTGTTTTATTTATCTTATTTAGCATATCTTTTACATACCTTTCATATACTTTCCGATTATGTATTGATATAATGAACGGTGGCATATTTGCATTAATGCATTGAAAGAAAGTAATTGCCCGAACAACACTGCCATCAATTCCTATTTCAAGCATTTTTATATGATACTCTGCAATTTCTTTCAAATTTTTTCGGAGAATCCATAAACATTACCAGCGTCTCATTTGTCATGACTATATCTGTATTTTTTAGCTGCTTATATAATTCCAGTATGGCATCGATTGTAACAACTATATTATTTTCCATGTAATGTTCGATTCCATATTCTATTATGTTAATTAGTCGCGTCTGCGATGCTAAACAGTTCCTCTCCATAAATACACCATTTCTCAAATATTGACTTTATATTTTTGTAAATTATAACATAAATTGTGGATTTATATTTCTTATTTCATTAATCCTTTTATTTGTTAAACTCCCGTTTCTATAGGATATCTTTAAATTTGAATACCAGTATCCAATAGCGAATCCATTGAAATCTTTTTCTTTTGGGATTTCCGGCTTACCACCACTTTGAACGTATTGTCGATATCTGTCCATATCCTCATTCCATTTTGTTTCCAAAGGATTCCAGTCAAAATCAATTTCATTTAATCTTTCTATCTGCTCAGCTGGAAGAATTCCCTGCTTTCTTTTAGCCCTCATCTGATTTGCCCATATGCCAAGCTTGTATCCCTTGTACTCTTCTCTTTTGGGAATATTTTGTGCGTTATATTCTTTTCGATATTCCAAAAACAACTCTAAAACCTCATCAAAATACACTTTCTTTTTTTTATTCTTGGGTTTTATTTTTTTCTTTTTTTCTGGGAGCTTCGGAAAGTCTGGATTTACTTCTCTAAGCTCTAATAATTTTTCTTTTGCTAAAGTTCCCTTTGTATATGACTGCCTTACATCTGAATACCAGCGACCTAGTCTAAAATCTTCAAATACTACTTCTCTTTGTACATGCTTGATTCCAGTTGATAAAACATAACGACGATATTTCTCTACTGCTTCAATCCATTTCTTTTCCAATTTTGCAAAGGTAAAACCTATTTCTTCCAATTGCGATATCTGTTTATTTGTCAATACGTTTTTACCAGCTTTTCTTCTGGTACACGATACCCATTGTCCTAATTTATATCCGTTCCATACGGTTGTTTTTATTATATCATCAATAGACATTCCTGTATTCTGATATGCTTTTAAAATCTTAAAACCGTTATCAAACTCAACTTTTTCGCATGGGCATCTGGAGGTGCCGTATAAAAACATTCTAGGCTTGATATGAACTACATTTCCGCATTCCTTATGGAGTAGAGCCACTTCATTATTTAGAGATTCAAATTCACTCATAGCTTTATATTCGCCATCAGACATTTTGTCTATTAAACGTGCAAATTCATGATTCTCATCATCCTTTTTTACACATTCATAACAGATACTTTTATCTAATACCGTAAATATGCTTTCTTTACCGCAGACACTGCAGCATCTTCTTTCAAAATACTGCTCATGTCTTGGCAAAACTCTAATTAAATCCTGGACATCTGGAAAAGCAAATATCATAAACGGAAGAAATCCTTCTGGTGCAATGTTAATCTTTCTTGGAAATATTTTGTTTGCAAAATATTCTTCTCTTCCTTGAAATAATCCTTTATATTTCCACGCCCCTATATCTGTCAATAGAGCCGCTGTATCATTCCAGGTACGTAGATATCCTCTCTCCCTCAATTTGTCTACTACATCCTGCTTTACGTCTGTAATACAGGCCGTTATATCTGACAAGCACAAATCTGATATATATTTAGATAACATGAAATCTGTATCTTCATCAAACTTATATGGAACTTCCTGATAGTCAGATTCTTTGAATTCATATTCATAGCCTTTTTGCTTAGTGAATTCCATCAATTTGCACCCGTGCTTGGCACAAACAGTAGCTTCTGGTATCTGATGCTCCACATGTAATATCTTACACTCATCTTCTTTTAAGCACTCCGGACATACTCTTATATGATTTATATGATATTGTACTGTTAGATTCAAATTACTTGTATCTTTTACATAATTTTGATTCACTTTCTCAATCTGCATTTCTGTTAAGAATAAATTGTAAAACCGCCGTCCTGTATTATTCTTATAAATATCATCCAAATCAAGACCTCTAAAGGAATTTTCAGCAAGGTGCGTTAATTCATGACGAAGCTCATATTTAAAATCACCCCTAAAAATCATGTTATGCCCCATATAATTCACCATAAAGTGCCTAAAAGACAATCCATTGGCTCTAGCCAAACGACATATCCAGGAATAAACAAATTCATTTTTATATGGTGTAAAATAAATTCCAATATGTCCCATAACAGTTCCTCTATATATTTAAAAATGTTTTCATTTCTTCTATAGTTGCTTTTTTAGTTGTCTTCCTGGACTGTGTTTTTGTTTTTCTTACAGTTATCTTCTTATCGGGATTCTCCAAGGCTTTTATAATTTCTTGGGCAATCTCTTTTTCGGTAAGGTCGGAATTCTTCTTCATAAGCTTTTTATATTCCTGCCTTATCTTTTCTTCCTCATAATCATAAATCATATTTATGGTCTTGATGACATTTTTTAGTATTACATCATCCTTTTCTTTTTCTTCAAATTCATCCACCATAGTTGTCATCTGTGTGTTTTGAAATTTTGTATCCATAATTTTAGGCACAATATTTTCCAGCATGCGATTATTTGTGGCCTGAATGTTTTCCAAATTTTTAAGAATATACTGCATTTCCGGATAATATTTCTTTGCAACCTTTCGGATAAAATCAGCATCTATTCTCACTCCCTTATTGTCTCGTGACAGGTATTCATAATGCATTGCAGTATAAATGCTGATAAGCTGGTCTATAACTCCTTTTGTGACATCATATAAGGCGTCAATAATTTCGTCTGTTGCTTCAATCGTTTTATCAAACCACTGATATCTCAACAGCATTCTTACTAATAAGGAGAAAAAACTTCTGTTTCCACAATACAAATCTCCTGATATCACCGGTCCAACACGTCTGGCCGTCCTTAATTCCTTAAACATCTTACTTTTTGCGTCTTCCGTTCCTACCACAATCAATGCCATTTTTGTCCGATTCACAAGGGTTAGCAAACTTTCAAATGAATTCTCTCTGGTAGAATTAAAATCAATCAACTGTATCTCATCAAAGATAATGGCTCCAATACCAAATTTATCGATAAATCCTTTTATTTTTTCTGCTTTTTTTCCAAGCGTTGCTGTCTTTGAAATTTCTGCAGCATATGTTGGTGTAATATTACCAAGAGCTCTATCTATGGCAGCTCCGATTCCTTCATACAACGCTGAAAAGTTACTATTTGCTACACAGTTTACTACCAGATAAACAATTTGCGTAAAATACCCATCTCCAACTTTATGGACAAGAACCTGCGGATAACGCGATAACAACGTATGTATAGCGGTTGATTTTCCACATCCACTGTACCCAATTAAAGAGAATCCGGCATTTGCCGCATCTGCAGGATTTCCGATAACCCGTCCAGCCTGCACAACATCCTCATTTTTTGTATTACATTGAAGACCATTATTTCTAGAGAAAACAAATTCCCGCATTCGATAGGAAACTCGTAATGCATTATAAAACCTCATCTCCAGTTCCTCATGAAATGGCAAGACAAATCTCAATTTTTTCAATTCTTCCAGCTGCAATAATTTTTCTGTCTTAGGCAAGGTTTTTGTCTCATTCAAATCATAATCCGGCAATCCTTTTTCATATGCACAGACAACATCTCCTTCGATGCGAGGTAACGGCAGGGCTTCAATGAAGGGATTACCTCTATCCGTACTTACTTTTGATTTCACATAAATAGCTTCTACCGGAACGCCAAACTTAAAATCTTCATTCTTGTACTGTGAATCATATCCGTCTATCTCTGTGTATTCATAATCAAATTTCATGATAGTTCTCCCTTTCATTCATCATAAAAGTGGTCAATTGCATACTTCATTAACATCAACTCTTCTTCCTGTGTCAATTCGTAGCTTTTTTTCTTCTTAATCTCCTCTATTTTTTTATCGTATTCGCTCAATTTAGTTTTTTCAGAATCATGGCTATTGCTTTGAGATAAACCTACACTTTTCGGGTTTTCATCCACATAGCTGCCTTCTTCATCACCGGTAATCCTTTTTGCAATTTTATTGTCAAGTGCAATTCTCTGCTTTTCAAGTTCTCGTGCTTCTTTCATGTCCCTTTGTTTGGATACTATACTTTTTCCCGCATTCTTCACAATAAGCTCGTTAACAGCGTACCTGTAAGACAGAAGGGCGTCGTTATAGACTTTTCCTTCCATTTTCATTTTTCCCATTTTTTTCCTATAATCATCCCATTGTTTCATGGTAAGACAACCAAATTCGCTATTTCCAGAAACATGTTCATTTAATCTTGCCACGAACACTTCATTATTTCTGGTATAGTATATTTTACTGATGTCTCGCAAATCTATTTTTATCTTTAATGATTCGCCCTTTTTCCCGACCGTGAACATTTGATGGCCCATAAATTCATCATTTTCCGGTACATAATAGAGCCCCTTAAAGCTGATGCCTTTTCTTGTTATCTTTGCTGTCTTTGGTGTCATTAAATCATAGTAAAATTGCATCTTGTTGGAAATATATCTTGGAGAACCATATTTTTCAATTCCATACTGCCACAGCTCTGCTGGAATACTTCTGATATCGTTTTCAACCATTTCTTTTGTTGGTCGATAGGTTTCCAAATATTGTTGATTATGCGTGATTACAAAGTTTATAACCATCCGTGTATACTGGCTTATGGTTAGCGTAGCTTCCAGATGATGCTGAGAATCGTGTCTTTTTTCTATAAGACCATGATTTTCCAGGTGTACGTTCTGGCTTACATGCATCTGATGAAACGTCTGCTCAACAAGTCCTTTTAAGGAACCGCTTCCTCCAGAAACAATATTTTTTTCAATTCCCAAGCATCGACAAACCCTCTCAAATTCCTTACTTTTAAATTCTGAACCTCTATCTACACGAATTCTCCTTGGAATAATCTGAGATGGCCAAACTTTTTCATCATGCAAATCAAGATTGTATTTTTGGCAGTATTCTCTTTTATCGTCAGCCAAATTTAAAAACAGATTCGTAATACCAAGCACACTGTTATTATCCAATGACACTGACATGGCTAAAATGACCCTGCTAAATACATCTACCATAAAGTATACTATCGGTCTTCCAATACTCTGGTTGGGGGTTAATTCGGAAACCAGTGACACATCCGCTTCGCATGCGTCTATTTCAACCATATCGCCAGGACCTTTAACGCCTTCCATAATATCTGATAAAAGCAGACGTTTATCATTTCTTACTTCTGCCTTAGAAGTTTTTATCACGGCTTTCTCTTCTTCGCTTAAATGTTTCTGCACATAATAATAAAATTGACGGAAGGTTGGACGTTCAAATACCGAAAGTAACACCATAGTTGGCACACCATTTACCATTTCCGTCTTTGTAAAATGCTTATTGTTCATTTTTTCATATACAGATTTCAATGTTTTTTGACGTCCAGACTTGTAGTCCTTTAATGCCTCTTGAAAATATCTTTCAATGACATCATCCATGATTACTCCGCTATCCTCGAAATAATCTGATTTTCTTCCTGGTTTGTTTTGAAAAACATAAGTCTTTCCTTTGCTGTTACCCAACGCACGCTTATCCATTAAAGAGCTTTTTTGCATACCGCTTTGTAAATATCTTCTTAAACATCTCCAAAAACAGCTTTTCCCTATACCAGATTTCAAAATTATTTCGTTAACTTCAGGTTTTGTTTTCTTACTAGACAACTCAAGGAACTCCGGTTCATATAATTCAACAACCGACAATACTGCATTTAATCTAGTTTCGAAAGTAGTTCTTCTGTCTCTATTCTTCAGGTAATTATCATCAACAATAATATTTGATTTATCTTTTATTATCTCCATATCATGATTGTTTAACAATGATATGAATATTGACTTATCTACATGTACTATTTTGAGTTTATCAACATCCATTTGACACAAAACAATGACCTGAGGAAGTAGTGATAAAATCCTATATTTCAAATTTTCTTTTTTATCAATTGCAATATCCCCTATAGAAAACAATACTTCCATAAGTTCACCTCCCGTTTATTCAATTAACCCCAGTTTCTTTAAATAACCTACATCTAACGCCCTAGATGATAAATCCGCATGCACTTTTTTTGTTGCCAGCAAATGCTTTGCTTTACTTACATCATCAACAACCCGTTCAGGATTATAAAATTCCACAATTAACCTGATATTATCTGATAAAATCTGATTGACATCCTCCTTAAATAGCAGCTTATATTGTATATTCTGAGTTATCCAGTATGTTTTCTCAGCTGTCAACAATTCCAAAGTACGTCTATTTAACTTTCTATCATTCTTTACGGAACAAGCAATCTTAGAGCCATTTCTTTTTGTCACAAGAAAATCTGTGGTCATAATGAATTTAGGATTTTTTATTTTAGATATTCCCAATTGTTCAAAAATCGTGTTGATTTTTTTCATATCCAAAGGAAATTGTTCTTGAATATTTATATTTTCATCATCCCACCGCAAAATATAGTACCATAATGCCTCTCCCTGGGATAGACAATGAACACCACGCCCGGTTTTCCAATCTGTTATAACCGATGTCGTTCCAATACTGTTAAATTTAGACGTTGTAATGTGAGGTTTATATTCAACCTTTGATTCTCCAATATACCTCTCATGTGTATCCGTAATTTTAAATAAACTTTTTCCGAAGACACTCACTCCTTTTTTAGATATTCATTGCAATATTCTCTTTTAATCACGCACATTATCTCTTATTCTCATTATATAACACCTTGTATAATAATTCACTTTTTGGGGAAAATTTTTCGGCAAAAAAAAGAGAATGCGCCGAAGCACATTCCCTTAAATTTTATGATTTATCATTATTTTGTTACATATAGAATTGTAACTCTATTTTCACAAAAAACATCGTTATTTCAATTAGAATTGCTATGTTTCAATTAGAATTGTAACTAAACATTTACATTGATTTACGTTCTGCAATCTCTGCCATCTTTGCTTCGTTCAGTCGTGTATCACCATGGACACGGCTGTAAGAAAGATATCCATTCATTCGGTCGATCTTGGTCAGGTTATGGGAACCGCATACCGGACACACATCCATCTCCAGTTCCTGGTGACCGCAGTCATCACAGTATGCCAGAGAAAGATTGACACCTTCATAATATCCCAGATTCATTGCTCTGCGGATCAGAGTACGGATGGCTTCTTTATTATAGCCAATCGGATAACGTACATACTGGATCTTACCACCATTACAGAGTTCCCAGAATCGTCCCTCCAGATCCTGTTTCTCAATCGGAGTTACATCCTCTGTTACATGGCAGTGGAAGCTGTTGCTGACATACGGTCTGTCAGAAACACCCTCAACAATTCCGTACATCTTACGGAACTGTTCTACCTGCAGACCGCAGAGACTCTCTGCCGGTGTACCGTAGATTGCATACAGATATCCATCTTCCTGCTTAAACTGGTTTACTTTATCATTGATGTATTTCAGAACTTCCAGGGCAAACTGTCCATCTTCACGGATTGACTTACCATTATAAAGCTCCTGCAGTTCATTCAATGCTGTAATACCAAAAGAAGCTGTCATTGGCTTCAGAAGCTTGCCGATCTTTTCATTTGGTTTCAGATGGCCGCCATAGAAACCGCCCTCGCAGTATGCCAGTGGGTTCGTGGAAGCACGCATCTGTCCCAGGTATTCATAAGTACGGATATGCAGATTACGGATCATCTGCAGATAGAAATCCAGCACCTCATAGAAATCTCTGCTCTCGGCTCTTGCTTTCGCCAGGATCATTGGAAGATGAAGGCTGACTGCACCGATATTGAAACGTCCGACAAATACCGGTGTATCTTTATCATCTGCCGGATACATACCGCCGCGTTCATACCACGGACTTAAGAATGCACGGCACCCCATTGGGCTGATAACTTTGCCATATTGTTTATACATGCTGGCAATATAACCCTTACCTGTCAGAGACAGCCAGTCCGGATACATCGTCTTTGCTGAACAATCCACACCTGCTTCAAAAATATCTTCACATGGTTTTCCAGGTCCATGAAGATTTTCATCATAAAGAAATACGATCTTCGGGAACAGTACCGGTTTCTTGTGCCCCTTCTTACCCTGTCCGCCTTTGTGTACCTCCAGAAGAGAAATATTACACATCTTCTCAAACTGTCCGGTTCCAAGTCCCAATGTAACTGTAACGAACGGATAATCTCCACGGGAAGAACCTACTGTATTAAGTTTGTACTCAATTCCCTGCCATCCCTGGTCAAAATCACGTCTTACTTTATCCAACGCATATTCGATTGCTTTTTCCTCTCTGCCGTTCCAGTTCTCATCCGCATATTTCAGAAATTCACTGATATATTTATCATAACTCTTCTGTGCATATGGTCCAAGGATCTTGTCAACTTCCGGTACGGTAAAACCGCCATACTGCTGTGCCGCAGTACTCAGGATAATATCTCCCATAACATCAAATGCAGTATCCAGTGTCTTCGGCTCATTGTACCAGACATTACCCATCTCAAATCCGCCTTTTAATACGGAGCCAACGTCAAACAGACAGCAGTTCATCGTATCCAGACGTGCTGACTGGTCATGAATATAGATATATCCATCTTTACATGCCTGCAGCTCGTTGCGGTTCATAAAAAACTTACGATACAGTTCCTTATTCAGTTCATTAAAGATCAGGCTTCGCTTCGTAGCAACCAGCGCACTGTCGGTATTTGCATTGCTCTTGTCCCCGATGTAACGGATTGCCTGGCTCTTTGTATATACGTCGTCCATCATGTGGATAAAATCAAGTTTATAATTACGATAATCACGATAGCTCTTGGCAACTGCCGGATTCACACGCTCCAGAGCTCCTTCAACGATATTATGCATCTCCTGGATCTCAATCTCATTTTTTCCAAGAGAATCTGCATGCTCCTGTGCAAAACGACAGATAAAATCTTTTTCTTCCGGTGAAAATTTATAAAGGATTCGTGCGGCAGATTTGTTTACTGCTTTCACGATCTTCTGCGGATCAAATTCTTCTCTTGTTCCGTCTTTCTTAATTACATAAATCATACCTTGTCTCTCCTGTTTGCTGCATTTATGAGGTTTTGCCACTGTTCTTTCGTTCACAGTGGCGGTTCCTTTACCCCTATCGCATTCTCCCCATATATTGTGTTGCATATGAGAGTATAACACAATATCATGTGAAATAAAAGGGGGAATTTCATTTTTTATTGTCTGAAATCTTCCCCCGAAAATCCATTATTAAACTAATATTTTTAATCTTCCCACTCCATCAGATAAACACTGTCGAAGTCACTCTCTTCGGATTCTACCTGAATCGTGTCACCTTCTTCAAATGTCAGAAACAGTGTATCCTCACCATCTTTGAGTGTATATTGTTCGTTATCTGCTTTCTTTCTGGTAATAGTAAGTGTCACTTCGGCGCTGGAAGTAAAAACGCCATATTTTCCTGCTTCAAACTGAACGCCAGCCTGTGCCGGTCCATATCCTGCACCGATCGAATAATCCTTGTATCCCTGCTCATCATCCCAGCTGTAAAAATATGTACCCGGATCTGTGGTCTCAGCGGTATCTGTCTGTATCTCACTGCTATTCTCAACCTCAGACTGAATTGCTTCTTTTATGACACCACCCAGATCTTCAGCCAGTGGTGCAACTGCTGCAAGAATAATAATGATCACCCAAAGTATCCCAAGTTTTGAATGCTTCTTAGTTTTTGCAGGCCGGATTTTTTCTCTGCCAGAGGATGTATTCCGATTGCCAGCAGCCTTTCCGGTGCTTCCTTTCCCCAAGGATCCGACTCCCTGTGTCTGCATGATCTTACGGGCCTTATCTGATGCATGTCGATAGTGATCACTCCGGCTCTCATTCAGATGATACAGGATTTCATCATTGCGGTATGGCATACCACACTCTTTACATCGTCCATTTACAACCGTTCCGTCACATAACGGACATTTCATAGACAACACCCCCTTAGTTCAAATCATTTCTCCGATTTCACTTCAAATTGCTGTATTCATTATTGTATCCTTTTTATTGCAATCTTACAAGGTAAAAAAATTGCAATACCGACTTTTTCTTGCTATAATAGTTACATTAAATCTAGGAGGATTATTATGGAACAAATCAAGATTCCTGACGGGTATCATTCAGATCTGAATCTGCATGATACACAGGTTGCAATTAAAACTGTCAAAG
>OGDF01006015.1_pt1 | contig 12347 bp, 11 predicted proteins | sample 1570141 | NCBI WGS metagenome assembly OGDF01 (sample SAMEA4370581, study PRJEB24528) | human gut metagenome | reverse complement strand
AAGCAATTACATTGTATCATAAGTTTCTGATATGACTCTTTTTATTAACTAAAAATAGTGTTAGTGATTTTTACTCACCAACACTATTTATTATAGAACCAATAGTTCTCTTTTTTATATTATAAAAAAGTGTAAATTAAGTAAAAAATATGTTATAAAAAAGTGTGTTTTGGTGTATAATAATGTTATAAAAAAGTGTGTTTATTTAATTTAGTACTTTGTTTTTGCTAAAATAATCTACTAATTACACTATTTTTATTTGAAAGGGTGTTTTTATGAAAAGAAAAATTTATAATAAATTATTAGAATGGAAAAATAGTACTAATAAAAAACCTCTGATAGTTTTGGGGGCTAGACAAGTTGGAAAGACCTATATAATTGATGAATTTTGTAAAAGAGAATTTACTAATTATATTCATGTTAACTTATTTGAAAATAGTCAGATTATAGATTTATATAATTCAGATATAAATTCTGATGATAAATTTATTCAATTAAAAGTATTATTAGATTTTGATATAGAAAAGGAAGATACTATTTTCTTTATAGATGAGATTCAAGAATCAGAAAAACTAATTTCTGAATTAAAATATTTTTGTGAAAAACATAATAATATTCATATTATATGTGCTGGTTCTTTACTAGGAGTTAAATTGAAGAGATTTAAATATTCTTTTCCAGTTGGTAAAGTAAATATGATTGAAATGTATCCAATGGATTTTGAAGAATTTTTATGGGCTTTAGATAAAGAACTACTTGTATCAGAAATCAAAAAAAGTTTTGTGTATAATAAAGAAATGGTAAATCCTGTTCATGAAAAAGCTTTAAATTTATATAGACTATATCAAATTACTGGTGGAATGCCTGAATGTGTTAAAAATATGGTTGATGTTGAATGTGATATTATTAAGTATGATACTAATATTATAAAAAATATCATAAGTTCTTACTTTAAAGATATGGATAAGTATATATTAAATGCTAGCGAATCTTTAAAAATTGAGCGTACCTATCAGTCAATTCCTTCACAGTTATCTAATGAATCTAATAAGTTTCAATATTCTAAAATTATCAATGGAGCAAAGTCAAGAGAGTATGATACAGCTATTGATTGGTTAGAAGCTAGTAATATGGTAATTAAATCATATTTGGTAACCTTACCAGAAATTCCACTTAAAGGTTTTGTTAAAAATGATACATTTAAACTTTTTTTAAATGATGTTGGAATTTTAAATAATTTATTAGAAATAAAAGCTGCTGATATTTTAACAGATAATATTTCTTTATATAAAGGTGCTATCGCTGAAAATTATGTAGCTAATCAATTAGTATCTAATGGGTATTCTTTATATTATTGGCAAAGTAATGGTATAGCAGAAATTGATTTTTTAATATATACGAAAGATGGTATTATACCATTAGAAGTAAAAGCTGGAGATTCTATTCAGTCTAAGAGTTTAAATGTATACATGGAAAAATATCACGCTAAATATGCTTTTAGAATTAGTACAAGAAACTTTGGATTTGATGCCAATAAAAAAATAAAATCCATACCACTATATGCTGCATTTTGTATTAAGGAAGATAATTTATAAAATAAACAAGTCTTGTAATTAATAAATAAAAAAGAAAGTAGATAAGAATTTTAAACAAATTTCTTACTACTTTTTCTTTATAATTAACTTGGTGATATTATGAAAGTAAAAGTATTTGATTTTGAAGACGAGAAAGATTTAGAGAGTGCTATTAATGATTTTTTAGATGATACTATAGAGGTAATTGATATTAAATATCAAGTATCTATGGGTATTTTTAGTGAAGAACAGATTTACTGTTTTTCGGCAATGGTTGTATATTATAAAAAATAGTTTGTTCGATTGTTTCCTTAACTTTTCTGTTTTATAATAAATATGGTGGTGTTATGAAAGAGAGACTTATTTTTCATATTGATGTAAATAATGCTTTTTTGTCGTGGACTGCTGTTGACTTATTAAAAAAAGGGTATCCTGTTGATATTAGAACGATACCATCTGTTATTGGCGGCGATGAAGAACAGAGAAAGGGAATTGTGACTGCTAAGAGTCCTGTTGCCAAAAAAATGGGAGTAGTAACGGCAGAACCTTTATATATGGCTAGAAGAAAGTGCCCTAATTTGAAAATATTTCCTGGTGATTATGAACTTTATCATAGAGAGTCTAATCGTTTGTATCAATATTTTTGTACTCTTACAGATAAAGTGGAGAGGTATTCGATTGATGAATGCTTTTTAGATATGTCTGGTACAGAACTTTTATATCCTAATCCAATTGAGCTTGCTTATCATATTAAAGATGAAATTCATGAAAAGTTTGGTTATACTGTTAATATTGGAGTAGCTAATAATAAACTATGTGCTAAAATGGCAAGTGATTTTGAAAAACCAAATAAGGTACATACTTTATTTCAGTATGAAATAGAAAGAAAAATGTGGCCTTTATCGGTTGCAGATTTATTTATGGTTGGAAAATCATCTAGTAAGGTATTAATTTCTCTTGGTATTAAAACGATAGGGGATTTGGCACATACTGATATTAATTTTTTAAGGAAAAAGTTTAAGTCTCAGGGAGATATGATGCATAATTATGCAAATGGTATTGATTTTACTTCTGTTAATCCTGATAACCATAGTGGAAAAAGTAAAAGTATTAGTGTAACGGAAACTCTTCCCCAAGATACGGATTCTACTTATTTATTAAAGCAGGTTTTAATGAAGCAAGCTGATCGAGTAGGTAGACAAGCAAGATATGAAAAGTTATATGCAAAAACGATAGCAATTATTTTTAAAACAGGTGATTTTGTTTCTTATTCTCATCAACTTAAGGTTACGAATCCTACTAATGTTACTTCTGAAATTTATAAATATGTGGTGGAGCTTTTAGATAAAGGTTGGCGTGGTGAACCTCTTCGTTTAATTGGTATTAGATTAGCAGATTTTACTAGTGATAATAGTAAACAGTTGTCTCTTTTTGATAAAGAAAAGGATTTACATAATGATAAAATTCAAGAAGTAATGGACGATATTTCTGAAAAATATGGAGATGGTATTATTATACCGGCATCTTTAAAACAAATAGGTGGTGAAAAAAAGTAATATGGATAATCAAGCATTTATGAATCAGTTAGTATTAGAAGAAATTAAGTTTAGTAATAAGATTGCTGATGGGTATCATTATCCTGATAATATTACGCATTTACTATATTTAATTGTACCAGCTTTTATTTTGAAATATGGAATTTCTAATAAAATGTTAGTAGAAAGCTGTTTTGAAAATGTACCTATTTTAATTCAAGATAAGCAAGATAAAATGTATCAGGCTTATTATTTTAGTAAACCTATTCTAAAAGATAATCAGTATAAAATAGTAAAGGGCGTTGTTTTAAATAATTATCAAAATATTTCTCTTATGCAGCTTTTAGATAATTTAGTACATGAATTTAATCATGCTATTAATTCTATGAAAAATGAAATGTTAGTAGATGATACGACTAGAATTCGTAATGGACTTGTTTATCATTATTTTGATAAAGAAAATTTATCTTATCTTCGAAAAAATGAATTTACACTATTAGAAGAAGTTATTAATACCAAAGAAACGGAAATGATTATTGATATTATTCGTAGTTTTTCTACTTATACTTTTACAGATTCTAGTATTAATACAACGCTATATTCTATTTATCATTCTGTAGATAGTAATTATCACTCTAATAGTTATTTACTAGAATCTATTATTTGCCGTAAGTTACTTGACAATAAAACATTCTCATCAACAGTAGAAAGTTTGCGTTTTCAGGGAGAAATTGATGAGTTAACACATTTTTTTGATGGTATTACTGGTAAAGATGGTTCTCTAATAGAATTAGTTCATTGTTTAGAAGAAGTTACTAAGTTGCAGTTAGAACTTGTAAATACAAAGTGGTTTAAAAAATATAAAATAAATAAAATTAAAGATATTAATACGAAAGCTTTAAAAATTATTAAGTTGTTTGATCAAAATACTATTTATAAATAAAAGAATCCTATTTTATCATGACAGGATTCTTTTTTGTATTATAATTTTCTTTTATTCTATCAATTAACATGAGTGGTATTTTATAACTTTCTATCTTTTTATTAGTAGTTAGAGTATTTTTATCTAGTTTAAATTCTATTTCACTATCAGTATTACTTTCCCAAGCTATTGGATTTTTTCTTACTATGTTACTTACTATATAAATAATACAGTGTGTATATTGAGCAAAAAATTCTTCTCTTTCTTTTGAACTTGGGATTTCACTACTAAGTGTTTTTAATAAATAATCTAAATTGTCGATTTCTTCTAAGTTTAGTTTTTCAATATCTATATTCCATTCTACTAACTTTAAAATTGAATAGTTGATTAGTGATCTTTCTAATAAAGAAATATTTGTCTCTTGATTATTTTCTAAAAAATTGTGTTCTAATAAGTAATTACGTGATTCTAGAGTTACATCTACTGATGAACTAGCATAATTAATTTTAGTATAGTTAACATTTTCTTTTTTCATATATTACCTCTTTTTTTGTCTTTTATTATAATAATATCAATTAGTTTTGTAAATAGGTTCTATTAAAAATTTAAGTTTTGTGGTATATTAGTTTATAGATAGAATGGAAGGTGCATGATATGAAGAAAAATTCCTTTATGCAGGGTGCGTTTATTGCGACTTTGGGAATTGTACTTAGTAAAATATTAGGAATAATCTATGTAATTCCGTTTTATGCTATTATTGGTGAGCAGGGTGGAGCTTTATATGGCTATGCGTATTCTATTTATTCTATATTTTTAGGTATTTCTCAAGCTGGTATTCCTCTTGCTATTAGTAAGATTGTGAGTGAATATAATGTACTTGGTTATTATAATGCGAAAAGAAGAACTTTTAAACTAGGAAAAAAAGTATTATCATTTTTAGGAATTATTTGCTTTCTAATTATGTTTATCTTTGCTAGATGGATAGCTATTTTAATTATTGGTAATGTTAGTGGTGGTAACAAATGCGAAGATATTACTTTTGTAGTAAGAGTAATTGCATCGGCAGTATTAATTGTTCCTATATTAAGTATTTATAGAGGCTATTTACAGGGACATAAATTTATTGCTCCTACTTCTATTAGTCAAGTATTAGAACAGATTGTTAGAGTTTTAGTGATTATTTTTGGTAGTTATTTGACTCTAAATGTTTTAGGTCTTTCTTTAACGACTGCAGTAGGGGTAGCAGTATTTTCAGCTACAGTTGGAGCACTTACTTCTTATTTTTATTTAGTATATAAGACGAAAAAGAATAAGAAAGAGTTAGAAAAAGAAACTTTAAAAGTAGAAGAACCTAAAATTACAGATAAAGAAATTATTGAAAAGGTTCTTATTTATGCTTTTCCTTTCATTATGATAGATGTTTTTAAATCCTTAATTAATTCTGTAGATGTTTTTATGTTAGTAAAAGTATTGGTAAATGGAATTGGTTATACCGCAACAGAAGCAGAAGCTATTATGAGTGTTGTTTCTACTTGGGGACAAAAGATTAATATGATTATTGCTTCTATTTCTACAGGTTTAATGGTTAGTTTAATTCCTCATCTAACAGCTAGTTTTGTGAAAAAAGATATGGATGATGTTAAGAAAAAAATTAATCAAACGATACAATGGTCTTTATTTTTTACGATTCCTATGACATTTGGTTTATCTGTTTTAGCAAAACCTGTTTGGACTTTCTTTTATGGAGTTAGTGAGTTTGGACCTAGTGTTTACCAGTATTATGTATTTGTAGCCCTTGCTACTACTTTATTTACTGCTAGTGTTACTATATTACAGTTATTAAAAGAATATAAACAAGTATTTATTTGCTTGTTAACAGGTTTACTTACAAATGCTCTTTTAAATATTCCATTACTATATGCTTTTCATAATATGGGATTACCTGCTTATTATGGTTCTACAACTTCTACTATATTGGGTTATTTTGCTTGTAGTTATTTAGCTTTAAGATATATTGGTAAGAAATATAAAATTAGTTATGAAGAAACAATTAAAAGAGTTATTAATATCTTTTTAATTACACTAGTTATGGTTATTTGTTTACTTATTATGAAATATATTTTCCCAATTACTACTACTAGTAAAATATTAAATATGTTATATGTTTTATTATTTAGTGGAATTGGAGTCGTTATTTATTTTACGATTATGTTTAAGAGTAGGTTAGTTTATGATATTTTTGGTAGAGGAAATATTGAAAAAATATTTAATAAGTTAAAGAGAAGGTGAGAAAATGGAATTTTGTATCTTAACAGAAGATGAATTTAGAAATTTTTCTAAGAGTTGTCCTTATGAATCTTTCATGCAAACGGTAGAACTTGCACATTTAAAGGAAGAACTTGGGAGTAAAATTCATTATGTTGGTGTAAAAAAAGATGATAATATAATAGCTAGTTCTTTAATGTTAGAAGATACTACTATTTTAGGTAAGAAAATGTTTTATGCACCTCGTGGATTATTAGTAGATTATCATAATAAAGAGTTACTTACCTTTTTCACAAAAAGTTTAAAAAAATATATTAAAAAACAGGGTGGCTTTATTTTAACGATAGATCCTAATGTTATTTATCGCGTTAGAACATCTGATGGAGAAATTGATAAGAATAATCCTAGTGATGATGAAAGTATTCAAAATTTAAAAGATTTAGGTTATAAACATTATGGTTTTAATATTTATTTAGATTCTAGACAGGCTAGATGGTGTTACCGTTTTACTTTAGATCAAGATTATGAGTCAAAAAAAGTAAAATTTGCTAAAAGTACCAGAAAGAATATTGACTTTTGTATTAAAAAAGGTTTAATGGTAAGAAAGGGTACTATTGATGATTTAAAGGTTATGGCTGAGATTTTTGAAGTTACTTCTAAGCGTAGAGATTTCTTTTCTAGAAGTCTAGATTATTATCAAAAAATGTATAAGCATATGAAGGATTTGATGACCATTTATATTGCTTATTTAGACCCTAATATTTATTATAGTCATACTCTTAGTTTATTAGAAGAAGCAAAAAAGAATTATCAAATTGTGTTAGATAAAATGGAAAAAGATATGGTAGGAAGTAGATTACTTTCTCAAAAAGAAAATGCTTTGAAGCAGATTGAAAAGTATGAAAAAGAGTTAGAAAAGGCTACTAAGTTTAAAGAAGAGAATCCAAATGGTAAAGATATTGGGTGTTTGCTTTCTTTAAGATCTGGTAATGAGTATTTAACTTTATCTAGTGGTGTTTTAGCTGAATATAAGCAGTTTACTCCTAAATATTTAATGTATGAACATCATATCAAAGAAGCTTATAAAGAAGGCTTTGAGTATTGTAATTTCTATGGAATTACTGGAGATTTTAATCCAAATGGTAAGTATTATGGAATTTATGAATTTAAAAAGGGTTTTGGTGGAAATGTCATTGAATATATAGGACAGTTTGATTTAAAGACTTCAAATTTTTATTATATATATAAAGGTTTAAAAAGAATTAAAAAGTGGATTGGGAGGTAACCATGAAAGATAATTATGTATTTGAGTATTTAAATGAAAATGATTTTAGAGTAAAAGAAAGATCTGTTCGTAAATATAATATGCTTGCTTATAAGAAGATGATGTTTGAGTATTACCCAAAATTAAAACAGGGAGAATTCTTAGGAGTAGCAGTAGGAGAAAATAAAGATGGTAGCATTATGTATGAACTTAAGTTACCAACTGATGAAATGTTTAGTAAAGTACATGGTGTGATTACTCTTCATTATACTGTTTATTTAGATAAAAAGGTTGTGTTATTAACTAATATTACTCCAGAAGATATACTAGAAGAAGGACACCGTACAGAACTTTCTGCTTATAAAGGTGTTATGGTATCTAAAACAAATAAAGATAAAGATATGTTTAAAATTAATTTATTAAATATGATGAATAAAGGGTATGGAAGCACTTTTGCTCTTACTACAATTGTTGCTTCTATGGTAGTGCTTTTAATTGGATTAATTGGATTTTTAATATTAAAGTAAAAGAAATAGAGAAGAATTTTTTCCTCTCTATTTTTTGATATGATTTTTTATATTTTTAAGTATTTTATAGGTTTTGAATGCTAATTTATATAAATGATATAGTGGTTTATTGATTACTAAATCAAATTCTCCAATTAGTTCTACTACGCAAGCTGAAAATCCCCTTTTAAAATCGAATAAACCGTAGTTTTTAGATTCTTTACTGAAATCGCCATCAATTCCGTAGAAGTTAAATGTTTGATAGTTATGTTCTTTTGCATAGTTAATCATTTGCCACTGTAGAAGATATTGAGAATTATATTTCATAAATTCTTTATAAGATGCACCTAATAGATAGACTAATTGTCTTCCATATAACATATATAATCCACCAGCTATTATTTTGGTATCACCATATTTCTTTTGATATTCTAGTAAATTTTCTATTCTTTTATCAAAAGATGTTAATTCTTGGGTTAATTCTTTTAATTGATTCTGTTTTTTAGGATTATCTTTACTTCTTTCAATCTTTTCTAATAATTCTTCTTTTTCTTTGGTTGTTTTTTCTAATAATTCTTTGAAATTGATTTCTACTAGAAGGACTTTTATTAAGTCTTCTTTACTTAATACATCATACATATTTTGATAGTAAGAAAGTGGTCTATCAATAAATTCTCTTCTTTCAGCTGTATGTTTCATAAGAAGTTTAAATTCTTTTAAGTCATCACGACTACATTCAATTACTCTTAGACAGTTTTTTTCACTATTTCGAATAGACCACCTAGTAGTGGTACGCATTTCTTTTAGTATTTCATCAGTAGTTTTGTTTTCTAACTCTAAAACAGATAACCATCTTGGCTCTAAGTCTTTTTTTTCGTCCATAGTAATATAGAAGCCTTGATGTATGTAACCAAGTTCAGTTAATTTTTCAATTAATTTATCATTTTTAGTATTTTCTATTATGTTACCATCAATATCATGTTCTTGATATTTGATATAAGGATTTATTTTTAGAAAAAGAATATTATTTTTTTTACAGTATTCTTTTATTTCTTGAGTGAATTTTTCTAGTAATTTTTCATCTTGATAATCTAATAAAAAGCCACGAGGAGCATAGGCCATTTTTTTATTAATTCCTTTTATATTTTTGGTTAAAATAACGGTTGCTGCTATGATTTTATTTTCTTTTTTCATTCCTATCATAGTACCATTCCAATTATTGAATTTTTTTATTTCAATCCAATAGGGACTTTGAAAGAAAAGAGAATAGGGGTAGTTTTTAGAAAATTCTATAAATTCTTCTTTTGATAATTCTATTAAATTCATTTTTGACCTCTTTTCTTTTTGGCTAGTTTTTTCACTAAATTACGATAAATTGGTACTAGTTTTGTGAAGATGAAATACATTGGTTTATTGATGATGTAATCAAATTCACCGGTAAATTCTACATAATCACCACCGAATTTCTTTTTAAATTCATGAAGTCCTAGTAGTGGATTATCTTTTCTTAAATCACCTATGGTACCAAATTGGTCATAAGTTTTTATTTTTTTATCATAGTAGTATTTGATATGATCTTTATAAGTTTCATAATTTGTATAGGTATCTGTTAGAATATTATGGTTTCCAGCATATAATACCCAAGCTTTATCAGCATATTCAATGATAAAATGAGCACTTAGTGTAATATCACTACCGTATTCATTACGAATTTCAATATATCTAGTTAAATCACTATTTATTTTTGAAATTCTTTTTTCTAGTTCTTGTTTTTTTGTATTTTGACTTTTACTTAGATTTTCAATAGGGAGTTTACTAAGTTCTTCTTTTAATTCATCTAGTGTATTGTTTTGTTTATTTATAATTTTATCAAGATTTACAGAACCTAAGAATAGATTACAGGAATTATCTTGATTCCATATTTCATAGAGAGATTTATAATATGCTTCATTATGGGTAATAAAGTCTTTTCTATTTTCAGTTATTATCATTAAGTTGTAGAAAGTGTTAATATCATCATAACTACCTACTTTAACATCTACAAAGAAATCTTCTGCTTTTTTAATCCTTTGTTTCGTTGTTTTAGAAAAGTTATTTTCTATTTCTTCCCAAGGCTTGTCCATATTAATTCTAAAGGTATAACGAGGTTGCATCGTTTCGAAATTTTTAGTAAATCCTAAATGTTTATAACCTAATTTTTTTAAAGTATTTAACTCTTTATTATTATCTGTTACTATTTTATTACCAAAGGTATTTTCTTCGTTATAGATAATATCTGGGTCTATTTTAACAAAGATAGCTTTTTTCTTTTTAGCAAATACTTTGATTTGATTTGTGAATTCTGTTAATAAATCTACATTATCATAGTCAATTACATAACCACGAGGAGCATATAGATATGACATACCTAGTGGTAATTTTTTTTCTAATAGTAGAGTAGCAGCTACTAGAGTATCGTTATCATCTTTTAGACCAATGTAATGTGGAAATAGTCCTTTTTCTTTTTTAGCAAATTCTCCCCAGGCATAGGATTGTAGAAAATGACTTTTTTTATGGTTCTTAACAAAATTTTCATATTCTTCTTTAGTTACATTTTCGATTAGTTTCATAATTTATCACCGTTATAATTATACCATTTCTATTAATTAAATACGAGTAGTAACAATAATAATTTTAATTTATTGACACTGCATCTTTTTGAATGTAAAATGATAATAGAATAGGTATTGATTAACGATATGTTAATACATAAATTCTTAAAAATAGTAAAGACTAAGCAGTAGGAGGTCACTATGAAAAATAAGAAGAAACAAATAATTATTACACTAATAGCTATTATTAGTTTAATAGTAATAACAGTAGGAGTAACTTATGCCTTCTTTAATTATGCAAAAGAAGGAACAACAGATAATACGATTAAAACAGGATCTATTACATTTTTGTATACTGAAGTAAGTGGAGTAGGAAAAGGAATTTCTTTAACAGAAGCTTACCCAGTAGCAGATAGTATAGGTAAAGTTCAAGTAGGAGAAGGAAAGGTATTTGATTTTAAAGTAACATCAAATATTTCAATGAATTCTAGTATTGGTTATCAAGTAACAGCTAGAAAGAAAACAGGTTCTACTTTAGCTAATAGTGCAGTTAAAGTATATCTAACAGAAGTAAATGGTACCGAACAAGAATTATTATTAAGTAAATATTCGGAATTAAGTCAAACTGATAGAGTAGATGCAAATAAATATATTGAAAAAGTATTGTATGAAGATACAGTACCTGCTAACACTAAAAATTATGAAAAGAATTTTAGATTAAGAATGTGGGTATCAGACGATACAGATTTTTCAGATGGCTCAATGAACGACAAAACGTTTACACTAACAGTAAATATCTATGCCGATGGTAAAGTAGTAAATGCTCCTACAACGAAAACATTATCTCAAATGATATTAGATAATAATCAAATTATTACGAAAGCACCAACTTTAACAACATCAAGTAACAACACAAGTGATGAAAGTGGATTATATAAATCAACTGCTACTAATACAGGTGAGCCTACTTATTATTTTAGAGGAAATGTAACTAATAATTATGTGTCATTTTCAGGTTTTACATGGAGAATAGTACGTATTAATGAAGATGGAACAATAAGAATAGTAATGCAAGATGGAATCAATGATAATACTAGTTATGTATTTAATTCAAAATATGATAATTATACATATATGTATTATTCAAATAGCGAAGCTAAAACACAATTAGAAAATTGGTATAGTACTAATATAAAAAACAATACTAATTATTCAAAATATGTAGCAACTGGTAATTATTATTGTGAAGAAGCAAAAACTAAGTTTTCATCTTCTTGGACTTCTGGTAATGCAGAAATGATAGTATATGATGGTTATACTACGAACTTTAAATGTGAAACTGATGGTAATGGCAAAGGATTAGTAAATTCTAACATAGGACTTATAACATATGATGAACTAATTTATGCAGGTGGTTATTTCAATCAAGAAAATGATTCATATTACTTACAAAATGGTACTTTTGCTTGGACTATGAGTCCGTCTGGTGTAGGTACAACATATTTAGGTGAATGGCGCATTAATGATTCAGGTATTGTTTATAGTAATCGTACCAATTATTCTAATTTGCTTCGTCCTGTTGTTAATCTTAAATCAGATACTAAAGTTTCAGGGATAGGAACAAGTTCAGATCCATTTGTGGTTGAATAATTTAATATAAATAGCTTAAAGTGAAGACTTTAGGTTATTT
>OGDF01006008.1_pt1 | contig 12362 bp, 8 predicted proteins | sample 1570141 | NCBI WGS metagenome assembly OGDF01 (sample SAMEA4370581, study PRJEB24528) | human gut metagenome | reverse complement strand
TAATGCAAGAATTATTTTTCAAAATCTTTGCCGATAGTTTTGACAGGTTTTAAACCGTTATCAACACCTTGTTAACTGAAAAGAATTACCTTTGTGGACAAGAACATAATAAAAGAAAAGACGTATGCGTAAACTGAAAATAACAGAGCTGAACCGTATTAGTGCCGAAGAGTTTAAACAGGTTGAAAAACTGCCTTTGGTGGTAGTGCTGGACGATATTCGTAGTTTGCACAATATAGGTTCTGTGTTCCGTACTTCGGATGCTTTCCGTATTGAATGTATCTATCTGTGTGGTATAACAGCTACCCCACCGCACCCTGAAATGCATAAGACTGCGCTGGGTGCAGAGTTCACTGTCGACTGGAAGTATGTTAATAACGCTGTTGATGCTGTTGATAACCTCAAAAATGAAGGGTATATCGTTTATTCTGTAGAGCAGGCGGAAGGAAGCATCATGCTTGATGAACTCCAGCTGGATAAAACCAAGAAGTACGCTATCGTTATGGGAAACGAAGTGAAAGGGGTACAGCAGGAGGTTATTAACCATTCGGATGGCTGTATAGAGATTCCTCAATATGGTACAAAACATTCGTTGAATGTTTCTGTAACTACTGGTATTGTGATTTGGGATTTGTTCAAAAAGTTACACTAATAGTCATAATACAGGATTGGTTAATAAGTTGTTTATAACGAGTTAATAGCTTAGTTAATTCATTTATAATCAATAACTATGTTCTGTTTATAACTATATGGAGCCATGTTGATTCTATGGGTGTTGGGTAGTTATTATTATAGTTGTTGATAGTTCGTTTTCAGGCTGTTGATACTTGAGTTGTCAGGTATTAACAGCTTATATGATACATATTAATAGCTGGGAACTCAAGTATTAACTTCTGAGAAACCGGAAATTAATACCTTACAGGAAGTTTGTTAATTCTTGAAATGATAACTAGTATGGTTGAGTAGTGATCAATTGGTTTATGAGGTTGATAAACTTATAAGCCGATTGATTTTAGATTTGTCCGTTCTCCACCATCAACACTACACGTTCTGTTAGTTTGTCCTCACCTTGCGGATCATATTCTTTTTTTAAACTGGCTCCGAACAATGCAGCAAAAGTCTGATAGAATCCCGCTTTGAAAGGTCCCATAAATGCTTTCACCAGTTCATAACTGGTAGAATTGCTTTGGCGGTCTATTAATTTAATCAACAGTTTCCCCTGTGCAAACGATAGTTTTTTCATTCGGGGAGTATATTGATCTTTCAATCCTTTTTCAACCCGTTTGATATGTTTTTGGCGGGCTTTCTCATTGGGCAAAGTCTGAAGATATTCGTAAGTTTCAATGATGGCCTGGTTAATTTCTCTGGAGATAGGATATACCTTTTTCACATTGCGGATCAGGCGGTAATATTCCTGGCGTTCTTTTTCATTCTTGAATTTCAACGGACGGAAAATATACACAGTTCTTAACTGGACACATGGAATGGTATCTCCATTGTAGATACACATCGGAACCAAATATCCATTGATGCTTTGTTTATCTTGAGCTTGCAGGCGCAACGAACAACAAACAATAGCAAACAGCGTCATTACTACTATGTTAAGCCTTCTTTTCACGATACAAAAATAGAATTAAAATTTTATTATTCAGACATTTCTCTTCGATGTTAACCTATTTAAAGTATCTTTGCGGCCTTATCTGTTAAAAAAGCAGGAAGAATAAACCATTTTATTGATGAAAACTATTCAACTTTTACGGTTGATAAGTATTATAAACAGCCTGTTAATAATTCCTGCTTGTAGTGCTCAAAACCCTTCCGAAAGTCTTTTAGAAGATGTTCTTGAAGATTTATCTGTTAATAACGGAACTGATAACTCTGTTAATACTCTTAATTGGGAAAATGAATTGGAAGAACTTTCCAATCGTATGCAGGAACCAGTTAATTTGAATGTTGCTACCCGTGAACAACTCGAACAGTTTCCTTTCCTTAGTGATATTCAGATTGAACATCTGCTGGCCTACATCTATATACACGGACAGATGAAAACCATCTATGAACTTCAACTGGTAGAAGAGATGGATAGGCAAACAATCCAGTATTTACTACCTTTTGTCTGTATAAAAGCTATTAACAATGAACCTGCTTTTCGGTGGAAAAGTCTGTTGAAAAGCGCAGCAAAGTATGGAAAGAATGAGCTGTTAACTCGCTTTGATATACCATTTTATAGGCGAAAAGGTTATGAACATACCTATTTAGGACCTTCTGTTTATAACTCTGTGAAATACAGTTTCCGATACAGTGACCGACTCTATGCAGGAGTCGTTGCTGAAAAAGATGCTGGAGAACCTTTTGGAGCTTTACACAATCGCTACGGCTATGATTATTATTCCTTTTATCTGTTATTAAAAGATTGTGGACGATTAAAAGCATTAGCTGTTGGTAACTATCGGCTTAGTTTCGGACAAGGATTAGTGATTAGCACTGATTATCTGATGGGAAAAACAATTTATGCCTCTTCTTTCAACAATCGCAGTGGCGGAATAAAGAAACATTCTTCTACCGACGAATACAACTATTTCCGAGGAGTAGCTGCCACTGTTTCTTTGGCAAAAGATTGGGATATGTCCGGTTTCTATTCACACCGTTCATTAGATGGAGTAATCACAGACGGAGCAATCACCTCTATCTATAAAACCGGGCTACATCGAAGTCAAAAGGAAGCAGATAAGAAGAACCTGTTCACCATGCAATTAACAGGTGGAAACGTGAGTTATCAACACAACCGTATCCGACTGGGTATCACGGGTATTTACTACCTTTTCAACCGACCATACGAACCGGAATTAACAGGCTATTCCAAATACAATCTTCATGGAAACAACTTCTATAATCTAGGGATTGATTATGCTTATCGCTGGCATCGTTTTTCTTTTCAAGGAGAGACGGCCATAGGAAAACAAGGTTGGGCCTCTTTGAACCGTTTGCAGTATTCACCGGTTCAAAACACTCAAATCATGTTGATACACCGGTTTTATTCTTATAACTATTGGGCCATGTTTGCCCATTCTTTTGGTGAAGGAAGTACGACACAAAATGAACAGGGATATTATATCGGCATGGAGACTTCTCCTTTTGCCTATTGGAAATTCTTCGCCTCATTCGATTTATTTTCTTTTCCGTGGAAAAAATACAGAGTAAATAAACCCTCTCGCGGAACAGATGGATTGCTTCAAGCCACTTTCACTCCACGCAGCCATCTATCCATGTATCTGAAGTACCGCTATAAACGCAAGGAACGGGATTGGACAGGTAGTAAAGGAACACTAACACTTCCTATTTTTCACCATCAACTTCGTTATCGTTTGAACTATTCTTTAGGAGATGTGTTAAGCAGTCGTACAACTTTAGATTATAATCATTTTCATTCTCAGGACAGAGCTGCTACTAAAGGATATCAGGTTACACAGATGATATCCTCCCAACTGCCTTGGACCAGGCTGTTTGCTGACGTTCAGGGCAGTTACTTTTTTACAGACGATTATGATTCGCGTGTATATGTTTCGGAAAGCGGATTGCTTTATACGTTTTACACTCCGTCCTTCCAAGGACGTGGGTTTCGCTGTAGCGTCCGCCTCAGATATGAACTGAATAAACACTGGTTGTTCATAACCAAGTTTGGCGAAACAGTCTATTTAGACCGGAATGAGATCGGTTCGGGCAATGATTTGATCTGTGGAAATAAAAAAGCAGATGTACAAATGCAACTGCGTATTAAGTTTTAATGTATATTTGTCTGCCAGAAATAACAGAAGAATACGATATTAAATGGATGACAGGGCTACTTTTGACAAAATGTTTAATGAATGGTATGCACAGTTTGTATATTTTGCATATTATTTTATAAATGACGCTGAGGTATGCAGAGATATCGTAAGTGATGCTTTTGAGTATTTGTGGCGTAATTATGAAAAGATAGAAGAAGCGACGGCTAAAACTTATCTTTATACAATCATTCGTACACGTTGCATTGACTATCTTCGCAAGCAAAATATTCATGAAGAATATGTAGAGTTTACTTCGCAATTAACTGATAAAATGATAGAAGTCGATTCACAACATTCTGATTCTCGTGTTTTGCGTATTCGTAAAGCTATGGAAAAGTTGACTCCTTATAATTATCATATATTGGAAGCATGCTATATTCATAATAAGAAATATAAAGAAGTGGCCGAAGAATTGAATGTAAGTGTTGCGGCTATTCATAAGAATATAGTAAAGGCTTTGCGTATTCTTCGCGAAGAATTGGGGCAAGAGGGTAACCGGAATAGACTTTAAAACGTAAATATATATATTGAATACATTATTTATGGATGAAAAGAATATAAATATAAACAAGTCGGAAGAAGAATTCCTGGAAATTATGGAGAATCGTTCTCATATAACTGCTGATCAATTGCATAATTTGAAAGAAGATGAGGAGTGCTTGCAAGCATGTTCTGATTTGGCAGAAATTGTGATAGAGATGCAGAAAAAACAAAATATGCTGGCAATTGATGTCCGGAATGAACTGGCAGATTTTCATAATAAACATTCTAAAGACGATCGAAGAAAAAATACACGCATGCTGTTGTGGGCCAGTATCACAGGTGTAGCGGCAACTGTTGTCATAATTTTAGTTTTGCGTGCAATGATGATTTCGTCGCAACCGGAAATCATTCAAGTGTTTCAAGCCAATCATGTTGCCCAACAAGTCACTTTACAAGTGAATGGTGAGAAGGAAGTAAAGCCACTGAAAGAAGTAGTAGAATCTTTTTCGTCTTCTTCCGCTGCACAGTTGTCTTCTAAAGAAATAGATTATAGTCGCGCTCTTCTTCAGACAGAAACCAAGGAAGTGGGAAAGCAGAGAATACAGATACATAGATTAAGTATTCCCAGGGGAGAGACATTCAAAGTTGTTTTATCCGAAGGAACCGAAGTCTTCTTGAATTCAGACAGTCGATTAGCTTACCCTACGATTTTTAAAGGAAAAGAAAGAGTCGTCTCTTTGGAAGGTGAAGCTTATTTTAAAGTTACTAAAGATGCAGAACATCCTTTTATTGTAAAAACTGGAAATATACAGGTTCGCGTATTAGGAACGGAATTTAATGTGCGTAGCTACTCTCCTACTGACGTTCGTGTTACGCTCATTACAGGAAAAGTGGCTGTTAGCGATACTTGTGGGGTTCATAGTGTTGAAATGATGCCGGGACAAAGTGCACAACTTTCTTCTAACGGAACATTTGCTGTGAAAGAGGTGGATATTGAATCATTTTTATATTGGAAGGAAGGATTTTTCTATTTTGACGATGTTGCTCTGGTTGACATGATGAAAGAAATAGGGCGTTGGTATAATATAGATATTGAGTTCCGCAATAGCAAAATCATGGATCTTCGTATGCATTTCTTTGCAAATCGTCACCAAGACATCTTTCACTTGATTGAATTATTGAATCGAATGGAGAGAATACATGCTTATTTTGAAGCAGGAAAACTAATTATCGAATAAAAAGCAAGCAAAAAGATATAAATCTGAATAGAAAAATATATTTCTGAAAAAAAACTTTTTTAAGGGTAACCATTCTTTTTTAAACTTCGTATACAATTAAAAGAATGAAATATTATTTAACTATTCAGGCTTATGAAAAAGAATCAAGCACAGAAGTTCATTGTTTTATTTTGGCTTTTCCTTTTTGCCTATTCATGGCGTGTGGAAGCACAGACAGGCAAAGAAAAGCAACTAACAATGGAGTTTAAAAATGAAGGGTTGCCCTCTATTTTTAAACGTTTTGAAAAAGTATCGGGGTATAAAGTTCTTTTTATTTACGATGAAATTAGTTCTTATACTTCTACCGGAAAAGTAGAAAAAGCTACAGTTGATGAAGCATTGAAAGTGATTATTGGAAAAAATCCGTTAAAATACCACATTGACGGACAATTCATAAATATCACAAAAAAAGATTCTAAGAAGTTTTTCTCACAAGTAAAGGGAAAAGTTTTTTCCGAGGAAGACGGACTTCCGGTTATTGGCGCCACTATTATAGTGGAAGGTCCTAATAATATCCGTACTATCACAGATAATAATGGTAATTTTCAGCTCTCTGATGTTTCGAAAGATAGCCGAGTCAGAATATCGTATGTAGGTTTGGAAACCCAGTTCTTGAATCCTTCATCCTATATGTCGGTAGTGATGAAGTCTGATACAAAGGCGCTGGATGAGGTAGTGGTGACAGGTATGTTCAATAGGAAGAAAGAGGGATTCACCGGTTCTGCTGTTACTATCAAGGGTGAAGACCTGAAAAAATATAGTACGAATAATGTGGCTAAAGCAATAGCTGCTGTCGCTCCTGGGCTTCGCATCATGGATAATATCAATATGGGGTCTAATCCGAATAATCTGCCTGATATGCGTATGCGTGGCGGTGCAAATATGGATATGGCTACACAGTCTGCGGTAGATTTTAATTCTACCAGTAATGACGTATTAGCAGTTCAGGGCGAATATGAGACCTATGCCAATCAACCGCTGCTTATCATGGACGGATTTGAAATCACCATACAGACACTTGCCGATATGGATCCCGACCGTGTTGCTTCTATCGTTGTGTTGAAAGATGCGGCAGCTACAGCTATTTACGGCTCGCGTGCGGCAAATGGAGTAATTGTTATCGAAAGCAAGACTCCCAAACCGGGACGGATTTGGGTGACTTATGGTGGGGAACTTCGTATTGAAGCTCCGGATATGACCGGATATAATTTAATGAATGCAAGAGAGAAGATAGACGCAGAGTTGCAAAGCGGGCTTTATACATACGGTGGTGAGACAGTTGAAAAATGGCAGCTCTATCAATCTAAATTGCGTGAAGTGCTGGCAGGAGTAAATACTTATTGGCTGGACAAGCCTTTGCAAACAGCTTTCCAACAACGACATACGGTTACGTTGGAAGGTGGTGACGAAGCCTTGCGTTATCGGATGTATGTCGGATATAATAGTTCTCCGGGTGTGATGAAAGACAGTAAGCGTGATGTATTGACCGGTTCACTTGATTTTCAGTATCGCCTGAAAAAAGTGTTGTTAAAGAATAGCATTACGTTGGATAATTCGGTAGCTAATGAGTCTCCGTGGGGAAGTTTTAGTGAATATACCCGCTTGAATCCTTATCTGCGTCCATATGGAGAGAACGGAGAAATACAAAAACGGCTTGATAATTTCGAAGGAGTGGGTGGTGAGTCGAGCTACCTGAATCCGATGTATAATACGACATTCAACAGTAAAGACCAAAGTAAAAACTTTACAGTACGTGAACTTTTCAAGGTGGAATATAATCCTACTAATGAATTACGGTTTGAAGGAGCTTTTAATTTGTCCAAAAGCGTAGGACATCGTGATATTTTTCGTCCTGCACAACATACGCTTTTTGATAATGTGACCGATCCTACCTTAAGAGGTGATTACCGCAGAAGTCAGAGCGAAGCTGTCAATTGGGGCATAGATTTAACAGGAAGCTGGAATAAGCAACTGGAAGATCACTACCTGACTGCTAATGCACGTATGAGTGTATTGGAGAATAATTCGGAGACTTATGGAAACTATGTGACTGGTTTCCCGAATGATAATATGGATAACTTGTTGTTTGGTAAGAAATATAATGAGAAGGTGACAGGAGATGAGAGGACAACGCGCTCCATTGGTTGGGTAGCTGCTGGAGGCTATTCTTATAAATATAAGTATTCGTTCGACTTTAATATACGCTTGGACGGTTCATCACAGTTTGGAAAAAATAACCGTTGGGCTCCTTTCTGGTCAACCGGATTACGTTGGGATTTGAAAAAAGAGAACTTTTTGAAAGATGTATCTTTTATTTCCGATTTTATTTTGAGGGGTACATACGGTACGACCGGTTCCCAAGGTTTTGATCCTTATCAGGCACATGGTTATTATACATATTCCAATTTACTGCTTCCTTATTACTCATCGGATGCAACAGGTTCGGAAATCTTGGCTATGCATAATGAAAGTTTAAAATGGCAGACTACAAAAAGTACTAATCTTGCCTTGGAACTCGGTTTTTTCGATCAGCGTTTTACTGCACGTGTGGAATATTATCGGAAAATAACAGATAATATGGTTGCCAATATAAGTCTTGCTCCTTCTCTTGGTTTCAGCAGTTATCCGGAAAATCTGGGAAAGATAGAGAATAAGGGTTGGGAAATTTCTCTCTCGGCTATTCCTTATAAAAACACTGCTAAACAAGCTTATTGGACAATTACAGTAAACGGTTCTCATAATACTGACAAACTATTGAAAATATCGGAAGCGATGAAATACAGAAATGATAAAAGTGCATCAGATTTAAAAGATACGCCGTTGCCACGTTATGAAGAAGGTGAATCTCTTTCCCGTATTTGGGTAGTACGTTCATTAGGTATTGATCCGGCTTCCGGAGATGAAATATTATTGAAACGTAACGGGGAGATGACGAGTGCCGTTAACTGGAGTGCGAATGATGTAGTACCTATTGGTAATACAGAACCTAAATGGCAAGGATATATTAATTCTTCCTTTACATACAGAGGTTGGGGAGCAGATGTCAGCTTCAGGTATCAGTTTGGCGGTCAGGTATATAATCAGACCTTGCTTGACAAGGTGGAAAATGCTAATTTGAAATATAATGTAGATCGACGGGTAACTCAGCTACGTTGGGCGAAACCGGGTGATAAGGCACAGTTCCGTGTTCTTAATCCTAACGGTTTGGAAACGAAAGCCACTTCCCGGTTTATAATGGATGAAAATATATTCCAGGGAAGTTCGTTGTCTGTTTACTATCGTATGGATCGTACTAATACAAAATTTATTAGTCATTGGGGATTGAGTTCCGCTAAAGTGACGTTTAATATGGAAGACTTTTTCTATTGGTCTACAGTGAAACGCGAAAGAGGTTTGTACTATCCGTATTCCCGTCAGTTTACATTTGCTTTGAATGTTGCTTTCTAATTAAAAACCTATTTGTATGAAACAGATAATATATATACTATTAACAACAACAATGCTGGGACTTATGTCTTGCAGCGACTGGTTGGATGTATCTCCGAAGACTTCTATTCCTACCGACAAGCAATTTGAGTCGGAATCAGGATTTAAGGATGCGCTTACAGGTATTTATTTGAAGTTGGGAACCACGACATTGTATGCCGGAGACTTGACTTATGCTTATTTGGATGAGTTGGCAGGATTATATTCCGATTATCCGGGGTATAATACAAATGCTGTTTTCGATCAAAGTATCGTATTCGATTATGAGAACATGTTTTTGAGTAAGAAGAATGGGATTTACTCAACGATGTATAACATCATAGCCAATATTAATAACTTCTTGGAGTACGTAGACAAAAATAAAGATGTTTTAGTTACCGAACGCTATTATGAAACTATGAAGGGAGAGGCACTCGGGCTTCGCGCTTTTCTTCACTTTGATTTGTTGCGTATGTTCGGTCCTGTTTATAAAGAACATCCTGCATCCAAAGCTATACCCTACCGTATTGCTTTTGATAAGGATGCCACTCCTGTTTTACCAGCCAGCGAAGTGGTTGACGCTATTCTCAAAGATTTGAATGACGCTGAAAAATTACTGAAAGAGAGTGATCCTCTTGATTTCTTTACCGATCAGACGGATGAAGATTTTACAGATAAAAATCATTTTCTTGTCAATCGTGAGTTTCGTATGAATCTATATGCGGTTAAAGCTATGCTGGCTCGTGTATATTGTTACAAAGGTGATGCGGAAAGTAAAGGATTGGCCACAGAGTACGCTAAACAAGTGATTGCTGCCTCTAAGTATTTTACATTGTATAAATCGCAGACTGCTTCCAATTACAATTCCATACGCTACGCAGAGCAAATCTTTGGAATAACAGTCAATGAATTCTCCAATTTGCTTATTGGAAATTATATGGATATGGAGAATACCAATACTCAGCAACATTTCTATCTGGATGGAGATAAATTTAAATTCTTCTATGAAACTGCCGATGCAGGGAATACTGACTGGAGAAAAAATACGGAAATGTTTGAGGTTATTAATGGGGCAAGTCGGACAGATGTTTTTTGTAGAAAATATAATCAGAAACCTTTGAATGGCGGATATGCTTATTCCGGTGCTGACGCTATCCCTTTGATACGCTTACCCGAAATGTATTATATTGTTGCAGAATGTGTTCCTTCTGCATCGGAAAGTGCTGATGCACTAAATACCGTACGTTTTGCACGTGGTATTTCTTATAGTGATGAGATATCGTCTATCGGATATGATGACCTTGATAATACTTCGGAAGAAGACAAAAACCAGACTAAACGTATTAATGAGATAATGAAAGAATATAGGAAAGAATATTTCGCGGAAGGTCAACTTTTCTATTTCTTGAAAGCGCATAATTATAGCACTTATTATGGTTGTGGGATTGAAACGATGACTGAAGCCCATTATCAGATGACGTTGCCGGATGATGAGTATATTTTTGGAAACAACTCTAAATGATGAAGCATTATGAAACGTATTATATATTTTGTTTTAGCTATTCTTGTTTGCGGCATTTATGTAGGATGCAGTGAAAACGAGATAGACTTATATGACCAGACACCTCGTATCAATTTCTATGGTAGCACTACGCATGTCCGTACTTTGGTTGATACGGATTATGTGAAGAAAGAACCTTATGCTGTAGACAGTTTCGAGGTAAGAATACAAGGAGATTTTTTGAAAGAGAATCGTGATTTCTGTGTGAAAGTAACTCCGAATAATGATTATCAGAATTCAGTGGATGTATTATTGGAAAGCAAGTATACATATACTGACCTTGATACAGTTTGCCAGATATTCTATTATAAAATAAATCGTCCGAAAGTACAGGCAGGTAGAAATGTTTATGGTTGTTATCTGGAGTTTGATTTGAATAACCCTCTTCATCAGTTTGATAAAGGTCTGGTAGAAAAGAATCAAATCGTTTTAAATGTCAGATGGGAGTTGAAACCGACCGAATGGAGTGATTATGTGGGATTTGGTAGCTATAGCGATGCTAAATATATGTTTATTATGGATGTATGCCAACGTGTATGGGATGACTTGGAAGATGAAGATATTGATGTAATTAAGCAAGCTTATAGAGAATATAAGGAGGCGGGGAATCCACCGATTTTAGGTGAAGAAGGTGATGAAATAGAATATGAATAAGATTAAAAAGAAACGTTATGAGGAAATATATCATCTGTATAGTAAGTTTTATCGGAGCGGCTTTATTGCAAACAGGCTGTTACGATGACAAGGGAGATTACGATTATCATGATGTAAATACGATGGATATCGTAATACCTGAAACGAAGGTACGTATGCCTAAAGAGGAAGCAGTGGAAGTTTCAATTATACCCGAGATTTCTCAGACTTTGGAGCAAAATGAGGAAAACCTTGTGTTTCAATGGAAGAAAACAATCGAAGGAAAGAAAGCGGGGTCGGACAGACTTAGTGATTATAAAGATTATTCCGTAGGCAAAGAATGTAAAGTAACAGTCGAGCCTTATGAATCGGAAAATATAGGTTTAATGTTGGTCATTACGGATAAAAAGAGTGGAACAATCTGGTATCAGATAGGTGAAGTTGCAATTATTCGTCCTTTAAATCCTTGCTGGTTTGTATTGCAGGAAAAAGAAGGAAAGGGAGTATTAGGAGCGATAGAGGGTACTCCGGAAGGATATTATGTTTATCCGGATGTCTTTAAATCAGAACTGAATCAGTCATTTCCGTTAGAAGGAAAACCTTTGGCGGTAAGTGCAAGAAAAAACTATGGGGATTCGTTTTTAAGTAGTATGCTGGGTTTTTTTGGTTTTAAAGTAAGTCCGGCGTTAATGGTGGTAACCGATCAGGACTTGGCCTTATTGACTCCAAGTACTTTAATAACGAGATATCCGTCGAATAAAATACTTTTTGAACCGACTGGAAAAGGGGAACCGTTGAATATTGAGTTTTATAAAATGAGTACTCATGGTGAATTGTTTGTAAATAGTGGAAAAGCATATTGTGCTCCTATGGATGGGTTTTGTGTACCATTCTCGGTAAAAAAAGAAAGTGAGTTTCCTGCTATTTCCGCTTATGGTTCGTATGGAGGAGGCTTTTTGTTTTTTGATTCTGAAAATCATCGTTTTCTTAGTGCATCTATTCCGGGGGTTGGTGATTATATGGGGAATCAGGCTACTCAAAGTATACGTAATTATGGTACTAAATGGAGTGACCAGAAGCCTGTATCCACGTATTCAATGTCAGACGAATCTAATT
>OGDF01006002.1_pt1 | contig 12374 bp, 9 predicted proteins | sample 1570141 | NCBI WGS metagenome assembly OGDF01 (sample SAMEA4370581, study PRJEB24528) | human gut metagenome | reverse complement strand
CTCTCCCCGTTGAAAGCACTGCCGCGATAACGAGCGGCGCACGTCTGCCCCTACTTGCCGCCTTACGCGGGTTCAGGGGGAAGCTCACGGGGGTTCGTTCGGGTCCGGCTCTCTGCACGGCTCGCACCTGCCCGCGCTCTCTGAAAAAGAGCGGTTGGACCTTACTTTTCCCGGTCAACGCTTTTCTTGCCTGAATTGTATCACGGCTTTTTGTCCGTGTCAACAGCCGAATTTGAATTTTCTGCGGTTTGTTCAGCCTGCTCATTTTGCTGCGCACAGCGGCGGCAAAGTCCGTACAAAACGCTTCCCTCGCACTGGAGCGTAAAGCCGTGTTCGGCCATCAGATGGGCGCGCACCTCGTCCATGAAGTGGCAGTCCAGGTGATAGATCCGCCCGCACTGCACACATTTGAGGTGCAGATGCTCCCGGCAGTGCCGCCCTTCGTCCACATACTGGAACACGGCTTTTTCGCCCTTGTCAGCGACGTATTTCATGATGCGCTGTTCGCCCGCCAGCTTGTCGAGGTAGCGGTAGACGGTGGTGGGGTTGGGGCTGGCGCCCTCGGCCTCCAGATGTTCCAGAATATTCGACGCACTGACCGCGTGCTGCCGGTTGTTGATGAGGTAATCCAGGATGAGCTGCCGGGTTTTGGTGTTGTATCCGCCGCGACCTGCCATGATATCCGCCTTCCTTTCCGCATCAAGTGTATCACAATTTATCCTTCGATGCAAAACAAGATGGGAGAGTTGGTGACAAGCACAAAAAACTTTGTGAATAATGCGAGAAAATACGGCAGAATATCTGTGCAAAACGGAAAAGCTCCCAATCTTTTGGAAAAACTCTTGTAAAGATTGACAAGTTGTGTGATAATATTCGTATGAGATGAGTTGGATTATTTCAGGGATACAAGCTGCCTTTTGGGCGGCTTTGTGTTGTTTGAGACGAACATCGGAATGAAATGATCTGTTCGGTTAGGAGATTGGAAAGATGAAAGAGATGGAACAGCAGGCAAAGCAGAGCTTGAAGCTCCAGGCCTACCAGTACCTGAAAACAAAGATCCTGAACTGTGAGTACCGTCCCAATGAGTTTCTCAACGAGCAGAAGCTCTGTGCGGAGATGGGAAATATCAGCCGCACCCCCATGCGGGATGCGTTGGGCCGGTTGGAGCAGGAGGGCCTCATCACCATCCTGCCCAAAAAGGGCCTGATGGTCTCCGGCATCACGGAGGAAGATGTGCACAGCATGTTCGAGATGCGCCTTCTGGTGGAGCCGTATGCGCTGCGCAATTACGGCAACCTGATCCCCCGGCAGGCACTGGAAGACTATAAGGAACTGATGCACCACCCGGACCGCATCGACGACTTCTGCAAGTCGGACGATGATTTCCACGCGCTGCTGATGAGCAGCCTGCCCAACAAGTACCTGCGCTCGGCCTATGACCGCATCACCGGCCTGAACACCCGGTTCCGCATCATGACCGGCAAGGTGAGCATGATCAATCAGGACCAGACCTGCGAGGAGCATCTGCACATCCTGGATGCGGCCCTGAACGACAACTGGGACACCGCCGCCGATGCGCTGCAGCACCATCTGGAGCTGGCCCGCGATAAGGCCGAAGGCGTCATCAAGGTCATCCGGCTGTGGTAAGACTTACCCTCTCAGGCAAACCCTTCGAGTTTGCCTGAGAGGGTACTTTTTTGCACAAAAACAGCACATTTGTCCAGAAACAGCTGAATATGTATAAAAAATTCATAAAAATCATAAGAATTTGACATTGCATAGTTTTTAACAATGTGGTAAAGTAAAAGACAGAAAGACCCGGCTGAAAACGGGTACAATGATTTGGAGGATCGTAATTATGGCTGATCGTATCGTACTGAATACCATTTCCTACCATGGCCACGGTGCCATCGAGAACATCGTTCCCGAACTGACCGCCCGCGGCTACAAGAAGGCGTTCGTCTGCTCCGACCCCGACCTCATCAAGTTCGGCGTGACCAAGAAAGTCACCGACCTGCTGGATGCGGCAAACTTTGCCTACGCTGTGTACAGCGAGATCAAGCCCAACCCCACCATTGCCAATGTGCAGGACGGCGTGGCGGCCTTCAAGGCTGCTGAGGCAGACTGCATCGTGACCATCGGCGGCGGCTCTTCCATGGACACCGCAAAGGCTATCGGCATCATCATCAACAACCCGGAGTTTGCGGATGTCCGCTCTCTGGAAGGTGTCGCGCCCACCAAGAAGCACGCTGTCTTCACCATCGCTGTGCCCACCACCGCCGGTACTGCGGCCGAAGTCACCATCAACTACGTCATCACCGACGTCGAGAAGAAGCGCAAATTCGTCTGCGTCGATACCAACGACATCCCGGAGATCGCCGTCGTGGACCCCGATATGATGTCCTCCATGCCCAAGGGCCTGACCGCTGCCACCGGTATGGACGCTCTGACCCACGCCATTGAGGGCTACATCACCAAGGGCCATTGCACCATTTCCGATATGTTCCATCTGGAAGCCATCAAGCTCATCAGCGAGAACCTGCGCGGTGCCGTCCAGAACACCCCGGAAGGCCGCGAGGGCATGGCTCTGGGCCAGTACATTGCCGGTATGGGCTTCTCCAACGTCGGCCTGGGCATCGTCCACAGCATGGCCCACGGCCTGTCCGCCCTGTATGACACCCCCCACGGCGTTGCCTGTGCCATCATCCTGCCCACCGGTTTGGAGTACAACAAGACCGCGGCTGGGGAGCGTTACCGTGCTGTCGGCAAGGCGATGGGCGTGACCGGCATTGATGAGATGAACGACGTCGAGGCCGCCGATGCCACGATTGCCGCCGTCAAGAAGCTGAGCGCCGACGTGGGCATCCCCGCCGACCTGAAGGGCATCCTGAAGGAAGAGGACATCCAGTTCCTGGCCGAGTCCGCCTTTGCCGACGCCTGCTGCCCGGGCAACCCCCGCGACACCAGCGTTGAGGAGATCAAGGAGCTGTACCGCAGCCTGATGTAATTTAGCATTACATAATGTAAGAGGGTATCTGCTGAAATGGCAGGTACCCTCTTTTTTGCTGTTATGTCGTTTTATGGGTAGTTCGTAGGGAGCGGTCTTGACCGCTCCGGGAACGTGACGATGGCCGCAAACAACCCGGAGGGGTCAAGACCCCTCCCTACAAGCAGGGTAGGGGCCGCACATGTGCGGCCCGCAACCTTACGGCAAAAGCAATTTTACCGGAAAGCCGCGGGCCGGGCATGCCCGGCCCCTACAAATATTGTGATTTTGTTTGGAATTTCTTCGGTTCCTTCTTTGCAAAGAAGGAACAAACCCCCGTTAAGAATCCGAATCCAGCTTCAGCACCGCGGTAAACGCCTCGCTCGGCAGGGTCACGCTGCCCAGCTGGCGCATCTTCTTTTTGCCTTCCTTCTGCTTTTCCAGCAGCTTCTTCTTGCGGGTGATATCGCCGCCGTAGCACTTGGCCAGCACGTCCTTGCGCATGGCCTTGACCGTCTCGCGGGCAATGACCTTGCCGCCCACAGCCGCCTGCACCGGGATCTCAAACAGCGCGCGGGGGATGTTCTCCTTCAGCTTCTCGCAGATGCGGCGGCCTTTCGCGTAGGCGTTGTCTGCAAAGACGATCATCGACAGGGCATCGACGACCTCGCCGTTGAGCAAAAAGTCCAGACGGACGAGCTTGCTCTCGTGCCAGCCCTCCCACTCGTAGTCGTAGCTGGCATAGCCGCGGCTGCGGGACTTGATGGCATCAAAGAAGTCGTAGACGATCTCGCCCAGCGGGATCAGGTAATGCAGGTCAACGCGCGTTTCGTCCATATACTTCATGTCGACCAGCACGCCGCGCTTCGTCTGGCACAGGTCCATCAGCGGGCCGACGTAATCGTTCGGCGTGTAGATGTGCGCGTTGACGAACGGCTCCTCCTGCTTGACGATGCGGGTCGGGTCGGGGTAGGCGGAGGGGTTGTCAATGACCTCCACCGTGCCGTCGGTCAGCGTTAGGCGGTACTGGACGCCCGGCGTCGTCGTGATAAGGTCAAGGTCAAACTCGCGCTCAAGACGCTCGGTGATGATCTCCATGTGGAGCAGGCCCAGGAAACCGCAGCGGAAGCCGAAGCCCAGCGCGGCACTCGTCTCCGGCTCAAAGGTCAGGCTCGCGTCGTTGAGCTGCAATTTCTCCAGCGCGTCCTTCAGGTCGGGATAGTCCGCGCCGTCGGCGGGGTAGATGCCGCAGAACACCATCGGCGTGACCGTGCGGAAGCCGGGCATCGGCTCCGGTGTGGGGTTGGCGGCCAGCGTGACGGTATCGCCAACGCGGGTGTCGCGCACGGTCTTGATGCTGGCCGTCAGGTAGCCGACCTCGCCGGCCTCGAGTTTGTCACAGGGGGTCAGGCTCGTTGCGCCCATGTGGCCGACCTCCACCAGCTGGAACTCCGCGCCGGTGCTCATCAGGCGGATGGTGTCGCCGGGCTTGACCGTGCCCTCAAAGATGCGGACGTAGACGATGACGCCCTTGTAGCTGTCGTAGATGGAGTCGAAGATCAGCGCCTTCAGCGGTGCGTCGGGGTCGCCGGTGGGGGCGGGAATATCCCGCGCAACGCTTTCCAGCACCTCTTTGACGCCGATGCCCAGCTTGGCCGAGACGCGCGGTGCCTCCATGCAGGGCAGGCCGATGACGTCCTCGACCTCCTTCGCCACGGCGTCGGGGTCGGCGCTGGGCAGGTCGATCTTGTTCAAAATCGGCACGACCTCCAGATTGTGGTCCAGCGCCAGATAGCAGTTCGCCAGCGTCTGCGCCTCAACGCCCTGGCTGGCGTCGACGACGAGGACTGCGCCCTCGCAGGCGGCCAGACTGCGGCTGACTTCGTACTGGAAGTCCACATGGCCCGGGGTGTCGATGAGGTTGAACTCATAGGTCTCGCCGTCGTCGGCCTTGTAGCGCATCGTGACGGCGCGGGCCTTGATGGTGATGCCGCGCTCCTTCTCGATGTCCATGTCGTCCAGCACCTGGTCGGTCATGGTGCGCTTGTCGACGCTGTCGGTCAGCTCCAGCATACGGTCCGACAGAGTGGACTTGCCGTGGTCGATGTGGGCAATAATGCAAAAGTTGCGGATGTTCTTGCGGGCCATCAGGTTTCCTCCAAATTGTTCCAGATCTCGCAGATCTTGCCGTTTTCCTTATATACGCGGGGCACGCGGCGGGCAAGGCCGCACACGACCTCGTAGTTGATGGTCTGTGTCTTGGCGGCAATCGTGTCAGCCGTGTCGCCGCCGTCCGGGCCAAAGACCGTGACCTCGTCGCCCATCTTCACGCCGGGAATGTCCGTTACATCGACCATTGTCTGGTCCATGCAGACGCGCCCGACCACGGGGGCCCGCTGGCCGCGGATGACCATGACGCCCCGGTCCGGCCCGCCGGACAGCATCCGCGGGTAGCCGTCAGCGTAGCCCACACAGACTGTGGCGACGCGCATCGGCTTATCGGCGGTAAAGGTGCGCCCGTAGCTGACGCTCTGGCCGGGCTGCAGCTCCTTGACAAAGGTCACGACGGATTTCAGCGACATGACGGGCTGCAGGGCGGGAAAGCGTACCTCATTGCTGGGGTCAAGCCCGTACAGGATGATGCCCGCGCGGGTCATGTCGTGCCGCCACTCGGGGTGGCGCAGCTGTGCGGCAGAGTTGGCGCAGTGTACCGTGCCGACAGGGCAGCCGTCCGCACGCAGCCGCTCCACGACCTGCGCGAACAGCGCGTGCTGCTCGTCGGTGTAGCGCTCGTCGTCGGGTTCGACGCTGTCCGCCACCGCAAAGTGCTGAAAGACGCCGCAGATGTCCAGCCCGGGCAGGGCGTAGAGAGCCTCCAGCTCGCGGATGGTCTCCGCAAAGCCGGAACGCACCGCAAAGCCGATACGGCCCATGCCGGTGTCGATCTTCAGGTGGACCTTAACCTTGACGCCCGCCTTGACGGCGGCAGCGGAGAGCGCCTGTGCGTATTCGGTCGAATAGCAGGTGGTGATCAGGTCGTTGGCAGCCAGCACAGCCGCATAGGTGGGGTCGGCGTAGCCCAGAATCAGGATGGGCGTTGTGATGCCGCCGCGGCGCAGGTGCCGCCCCTCGCCAAGGGAACTGACCGCGAAGCCCGCAGCACCGGCCTCCTGCAGAACGCGGGCGATGACGTTATCGCCGTGGCCGTAGGCGTCCGCCTTGACGACGGCGCAGACCGGCCCGCCTACGGTGCGGCGGATATATTCATAATTTTCACGCAGGGCCGTCAAATCGATTTCGGCCCAGCAGTGCTTTTCCAAGGTAAGTGTATTCATAGTGCGCCATTTCCTCCGTAACAGTTTATTATAGCATGAAAACAGCGTTCCTGCAACCAATTTTCTGGTTTTCTAATTTTCTAATTTTCGCCGTCGCCGTTTGTGGTCAGGTGTGCAGCGTCCGTCTCGGACCAGTGGCCGTGTACCCGCTGCACGCCGACGATGCGCAGCTTGGAATGCAGGAAGTGCTGCTCGCGGTAAAGGCTGAAATAGCTCGACAGCATGTAGGAAACCGCGCATGCCAGCGCAAACAGCGAGACGCACTGCCCGCCGAATACCTCGATGGCAAGGCAGATGGACGCCAGCGGGCTGTTGGTGCAGCCGCAGAACAGCGCAACCATGCCCAGCGCCGCGCCCAGCTGCGGCGGCAGACCCAGCAGCGGCGCGGCCACACAGCCGAACGTCGCGCCGGTGAAGAAGATCGGCACGATCTCGCCGCCCTTGAAGCCTGCGCCCAGGGTCAGTGCGGTGAACAGCATCTTCAAAAGGAAGGCGTAGGGAACGGCCTCGCCGTCGATGGCGGCCTCGATGACCGCCGCGCCCGCGCCGTTGTAGTCGGTGGTGCCCAGCAGCTTTGTCAAGGCGATAATGAGCACGCCGCCCGCGGCGACGCGCAGGTAGATGTTCGGGAAGAATTTCTGGTACAGCTTCGGCGTGACGTGGAGCAGCTCAAGAAGATGCTCAGCGCGGCCAGCAGCGCACCCAGGATGATAACGCGGACGAGATTGTCCGGCGTGGGGGCAGCCTCGGCCTGTAAGACGAACGCCTCGGGAGCCAGCCCCATTTTGCCGCTGATGAAAACGCCCAGCAGCGCCGACACCAGACAGGGGAGCAGTGCCGCGTACTGCATGGAGCCGACATCGACGACCTCCAGCGTGAAGATCGTTGCAGCCAGCGGCGTGCCGAAGATGGCCGAGAACGCGCCCGCCATGCCGCACATCGTCATTAAGCGGCAGTCACGGTTTTCTAAGCGCAGCGCCCTGCCGAGCTGCCCGGATACACTGCCGCCCAGCAGCAGAGCCGCGCCCTCGCGTCCGCTGGACCCGCCGAACAGATGCGTGGCGACGGTGGAAACAAAGATGAGCGGCGCGGTGCGCAGTGTCAGCGGCTTTTGCTCCCGCACGGATACGAAGATTTGGTTCGTAGAGCCGCCGCCATCCGGGTCAAAGCGGTGATACAAAAATATGATAACAAGACCGGCAACGGGCAGCAGGTAAAGCAGCCACGGGTGCGCGCCGCGGGTGGCGTTGGCCCAGTTGAGCGCCAGCCCGAATGCGCCGCCCAATGGGCCCACCACGCAGCCCACCAGCGCCGCCAGCACCAGCCACTTGGCGCACACCGCCAGATACCCCGCTGCGCTGCGCAGATGCCGTTTGATCCGTTCCAAGACGACCCCTCCTATGCTATGCAAAATTTGAGATTATTATAGCCTTTTTGTGGGGAAAAGACAACAGAAAAATGAACCGCGGCAGCGCCTTTTGGCAGAGAAAGCCGAATAACAGAAGCGCCGCAGATTTCAATGAATCTGCGGCGCATTCCGATGGTCGAGGTGACAGGACTCGAACCTGCGGCCTCGTGGTCCCAAACCACGCGCGCTACCAACTGCGCAACACCTCGTTCTTATAACCTATTCATTATAATACACAAGCGGTGCGGGCGTCAAGTCCCGGCGCGGCAAAAATCATACAGCCAGGCGGAGCAGCCCCAGCACCAGCAGGTGCGAGGGGTAGAAGGCATAGAAGAACCACTTGTAAAACGTGCGCCCGCGGGCGGCGCGCCGGCCATTGTACAGGTACAGGATCACAAACGCGGAGACAAGGATCGGCACAGCGCAGCCGACGGCCTCCCACACCTGCCCGGCGGGCAGAAAGACGTTCGCAATGTGGTTGATAAGCATGGTGAGCATGGCAACCATCTTGATGGAATCACGGGACATGGTAAAAACCCCTTTCGTATTCATTGTAAAGTACGAGGGATCGGGCGTCAAGATTGCAGCGGCACGGCAACATTTTTGCGGCCCGCCCTTTCTTTTGCCCTGTGCCTGCGCTATAATGAAGTACAGGAAAGCTATAGGGCTGCCGCAAGGTGTTCTGCGCGGGGATGCAGGGCTTTTCCCTGTGCCGGTCATTTGCTGTGTGCTGGTGTTTGTGATCGAGCTGTTTGTGTGAGGTACTATGATTGACGCAATAAAAATCCGCGGTGCGCGGGTACACAACCTGAAAAACATCGACGTCGATGTCCCCTTAAACAAAATCGTCGGCATTGCGGGCGTGTCCGGGTCGGGCAAATCGTCGCTGGCACTCGGCGTGCTGTATGCCGAGGGCTCGCGCCGCTACCTTGACGCGCTGTCCACCTACACCCGCCGCCGCATGACCCAGGCCGCCAAGGCACAGGTGGATGAGGTGCTTTACGTCCCCGCCGCGCTGGCGCTGCACCAGCGGCCCGGTGTGCCGGGCATCCGCAGCACCTTCGGCACGGGTACCGAGCTGCTGAACAGTCTGCGGCTCATGTTCTCCCGCCTGGCCAGCCACCGCTGCCCCAACGGCCATTACGTGCCGCCAACGCTGAACGTCGCCGCCGAGCAGCCGATTTATTGCCCGGAATGCGGCGCACTTGTGCGTGCGCCGTCGGCGGAGGAGCTGGCCTTCAACAGCCAGGGCGCCTGCCGCACCTGCGACGGCACGGGCCTGGTCCGCACCGTGGACCGTGCCACGCTTGTGCCTGACGAGAGCATCAGCATTGACGACGGGGCCGTCGCGCCGTGGAACAGCCTGATGTGGTCGCTCATGACCGACGTCTGCCGCGCCATGGGCGTGCGCACCAATGTGCCGTTCCGTGAACTGACAGACAGGGAAAGAGACATCGTTTTCAACGGCCCGGCGGAGAAAAAGCATATCTTCTACAAAGCCAAAAGCACGCCCGAGGCCGGGGAACTGGACTTTACCTATTACAATGCGGTCTACACGGTGGAGAACGCCCTGGCCAAGGTCAAGGACGAGAAGGGCATGAAGCGTGTGGAAAAATTCCTGCGCGTGGATACCTGCCCGGACTGCCGCGGCTCGCGCCTGTCAGAGGCCGCCCGTGCGCCGCGGCTGCGGGGCATCGGGCTGGATGAGGCGTGCAGGATGACGCTGACAGCACTCTGCGGCTGGGTGGACGGCGTACCCGCCAGCCTGCCGCCCGAGATGCGCCCCATGGCCGAGAGCATCTGCGCCTCGTTCCGCGAGACCGCACGTCGGCTGCTGGATCTGGGGCTCGGCTACCTGACGCTGGACCGCGCGTCGTCAACGCTTTCCACCGGTGAGCGCCAGCGGATGCAGCTGGCCCGCGCCGTGCGCAACCGCACCACGGGCGTTTTGTACGTGCTGGACGAGCCGTCCATCGGGCTGCACCCCTCCAACATCGTCGGCCTGAACGGCGTCATGCACGACCTGATCGCCGACGGCAACTCGGTGGTGCTCGTTGATCACGACACACAGGTGCTGGCAGAGTCGGACTGGCTCATCGAGATGGGCCCCGAGGCCGGTGCGGGCGGCGGGCACGTCATTGCCGAGGGCACGGTGGCCGACCTGGCCGGAAACCCGGCGTCCCAAATCGGCCCGTTTCTGGGCGGGCAGGGGAGTGCTGCGCCCCGGAACCGCCCGGCGGCGGAGCTGTTTGCCGAGGGGCGCATCCATCTTTCGACGGACGCCATCCATACGGTCAAGCCGCTGGAGGTGGACATTCCCAAGGGGCGGCTGACCGTTGTCACGGGTGTGTCCGGCTCCGGCAAGACGACGCTGATTCTGGAAAGCCTTGTCCCGGCGCTGGCGGCGCAGACGGCGGGCAAGCCGCTGCCGTCCCACATAAGGGCCGTCGAGGCCGACGGCATCGCGCAGGTAAAGCTCATCGATGCAACGCCGATTGGCATCAACGTGCGCTCCACCGTGGCGACCTACGCCAATGTACACGACGAGCTGCGCAAGGTCTTTGCCCGCACGCCCGATGCCAGGCGGCTGGGCTACAAGGCGGGCGACTTCTCCTACAACACAGGCAAGCTGCGCTGCCCGGTCTGTGACGGCACCGGCGTCATCAGTCTGGACGTGCAGTTTTTGCCCGATGTGGAAATTCCCTGTACCGGGTGCCGCGGCTCCCGCTACAGCCGCGACGCCGACGCCGTGCGGCACGAGAACAGGCACGGCGGGACCTGCACGCTGCCGCAGCTCATGGACATGGACATCAACACGGCGCTGACCGTCTGTACAGACTTGAAATTGGTGACACAGCGCTTAAAAGTGTTGCAGGATCTGGGCCTTGGCTACCTGACGCTGGGCGAGGAAACGCCGAGCCTGTCCGGCGGCGAGGCACAGCGGCTGAAGCTGGCCAGCGAGATGGGCAGGGCCCAGCATGACACAGTGTTTGTCTTTGACGAGCCGACCATCGGCCTGCACCCGCTGGACGTGCGCACGCTGCTGGGCGTGTTCCGAACCCTGATCGAAAACGGCGCGACGGTCATCGTCATTGAGCATGACCTCGACGTCATCCGCAGCGCGGACTATCTCATCGACATGGGACCCGGCGGCGGTGAGGAGGGCGGACGTGTCGTCGCCTGCGGAACCCCCGCCGAGGTGAAGCAAAACCCGGAGAGCAGGACGGGGAAATTTATCTGAAACGTATCATGCCTTCCCCCTTGGGGGAAGGTGGCCGTAGGCCGGATGAGGGGCGAGCTTGCCGTGATTGCCCGTAAAAGGGTTGCTGCGCAAACTCGCCCCTCATCAGTCACCTTCGGTGACAGCTTCCCCCGAGGGGGAAGCTTTTTTTGTTTTGTACATCCTGCACAAAAACTACCCTTCATTTTTGGTGAGTGAAAATGACCGAAACTGATTGATTTTGACGGATAATCTGCTATAATAAAGCTACAGTCAATCAGAAACATCCACAAAACACCAAAATCGGTCAAGCGAAGACCGAGAAAGGAGCAAATCCCTATGTTAGCCGAGGAACGCTTTGCCCTGATCCTGAACCTGCTGGCGGAAAAACGCACCGCCACCGTGCAGGAGCTGTGCGAGGCACTTAACGCCAGTGAATCCACGATCCGCCGTGACCTGACCGAGCTGGCGCGGCAGGGCCGTTTGAATAAGGTCCACGGCGGTGCGACCCTGCCGGACGGCCAGTTTTTGGCCGATGAGCCGACGATGGCCGCCAAGGAGGCGCTTGCCGTCGGGCAGAAGCGCAGCATCGCGCAGGCCGCGGCAGACCTGATCCGGGCGGAGGATTTCATCTACATCGACGCCGGTACAACTACGCTGGCCATGGTCCGGGCGCTGAGCGGCCCCGCGCTGGAGGCCCACTACGTCACCAACGGCATCGCCCACGCGCGGCTGCTGGCACAAAAAAGCTGCCACGTCTGCGTGCCGGGCGGTCTGCTGCGCCCCCGGACAGAGGCCATCATCGGTGCGGCGGCCATCACGGCGCTGCAGCAGTTCAATTTCACCAAGGCGTTCATGGGGGCCAACGGCGTGGCGCTGAACGTCGGATTCACAACGCCCGACCCGGAGGAGGCCGCCGTCAAGGCCGTTGCCGTCCGCCGCGCGCGGGAGACCTGGTATCTGGTGGATGACAGCAAATTCGGCCGGGTCTATCCGGCCGTCATCGGGGAGATTTACAGCGGCGCGATCCTGACGAACCGCTGCCCTGACCCAAAATACAGACAGCTGACATTGGTAAAGGAGACAGAGCCATGATCTACACAGTGACATTCAACCCGGCCATTGACTATGTCGTGCGGCTGGACCGCGAGCTGCAGGTGGGCGACGTCAACCGCGCCAGGGGCGAGGACTGCGTGCTGGGCGGCAAGGGCATCAATGTGTCCGGCGTGCTGGCCCAGCTCGGGTGCGAGAGCGTCGCCCTCGGCTTTGTGGCGGGCGAGACCGGCGCCTGGCTGGAGCGCGGCCTGGCTGCGCAGGGCCTGAAAACCGATTTCGTCCACCTCGACCACGGTATGACCCGCATCAACGTCAAGATCAAGGCCGGGCAGGAGACCGAGCTGAACGGCGCAGGCCCCGACATCCCGG
>OGDF01005995.1_pt1 | contig 12387 bp, 7 predicted proteins | sample 1570141 | NCBI WGS metagenome assembly OGDF01 (sample SAMEA4370581, study PRJEB24528) | human gut metagenome | reverse complement strand
AAGGGGGAAGCAAGACGTTACGCAGCTAACGATTTCCTTAACTTAATAGCATTGCCCAGTTGCTCTCACGATCAAAAACCGCCCTGCTTTGGCAGAGCGGTTTTTTCAAGCGCTATGTATTACTCTTATTCGATAACCATGAGGAGGTCACCGGATTCGATGCGCTGACCAGCCTTGACATGGATCTCACTCACGATACCATCCATCGGCGCGGTGATGGTGGTTTCCATCTTCATCGCTTCGGTGACGATGACGGGGTCGCCCTTCTTGACAGAGGAGCCTTTTTCGACGAGGATTTTTACCACGGAGCCGGAGAGTGTCGCACCGACTTCGCCCGGTACGTCCTTGTCCGCTTTTCTGGAGGTATTCGCAGACTCTGCCACATGAGCGTCGTGGATCTTGATCTCGCGCGGCATGCCGTTCAGCTCGAACTGAAGCTCTCTGTTGCCTTCCAGGTCCGGTTTTGTGACATTATCAAGGCGAACGAGGAGCATCTTGCCTTCATCGATGTTGATGCGGATTTCTTCACCGACTTTCATGCCGAAGAAATAGGTCGGCGTATCAAGGAGAGAGAGGTCGCCATACTTATGATAGCGATCCATGTAGTCGGAGAAGACTTTCGGATAGATGCAGTAGGAGGAGACATCTTCTTCGCGGGTCGGGATGTGCTTCTCTTTCATTTCCATCTTGACTTCTTCAAAGTCGACATTCTCCGGCTGGCTTTCGAGGTGCGGCTTCTGTCCGCGCAGGATGATCTGCTGGAGTTTTTCCGGGAAGCCGCCATACGGGATGCCGAGCTTACCGTCGAAGAAGTCGACAACGGACTGCGGGAAGTCGAGGGTATCGCCCTTTTCATAGATATCCTTCTCGGTCAGATGGTTCTGTACCATGAAGAGGGTCATATCGCCGACGACCTTGGAGGACGGGGTGACCTTGATGATATCGCCGAACATCATATTGACCTTCGCATACATGCGGCAAACTTCCGGCCACTGGGCTCCGAGACCGACAGCCGTTGCCTGCTGGCGCAGGTTCGAATACTGTCCGCCAGGCATTTCATGCTGGTAAAGGGTCGTATTCGGATTCGTCATCTTGGAGTCGACACCCGCATAGTACGGACGGACACCCTGCCAGTAGCGGTCGATGGTCTCAAGCGCATCGATATCCAGCTGCGGCTGGCGCGGGTTATTCTGCAGTGCGTAGTACATGGAGGTCATGGACGGCTGGCTGGTACCGCCAGAGAGTGCGCCGGTCGCAACGTCTAAGATATCGACGCCTGCATCGACGGCTTTGGCATAGGAGTACAGGGTGCATCCGCCGCCTTCATGGCTATGGAGATGGATCGGGAGATCGACAGCATCTTTCAGCGCAGAGATCAGGGCATAGGCAGCTTCCGGCTTGAGGAGACCTGCCATATCTTTGATCGCGATGATATTCGCACCGGCATCCTGCATCTGTTTCGCAAGGTCGGTGTAGTATTTCAGAGAGTACTTCTGGCGGTTCGGATCCATGATATCGCCGGTGTAGCAGAAGCAGGCTTCAGCGAGCTTTTCTTTCTTGCGGACTTCGTCGATGGTGACGGTCATATGGCTGAGCTGGTTCAGGCAGTCGAAGATACGGAATACATCGACACCATTGTCAGCCGCCTGATCGATGAAGTGACGGATCACATTTTCCGGATAGTTGGTATAGCCGACGGTATTCGCACCGCGGGTCAGCATCTGGAAGAGGATGTTCGGTGCGGCTTTTCTCATCTGGCGAAGGCGTTCCCACGGGCTTTCATCAAGGAAACGATAAGCCACGTCGAAGGTCGCGCCGCCCCAGTTCTCGAAGGAGAAGAGCTGCGGGACATGGACCGCCGTATAATGGATGGCATTCATGATGTCATGGGTCCTGACACGGGTCGCGAGCAGAGACTGGTGCGCATCACGGTACGTGGTATCCATGAACATGACTTCCTTCTGGTCCATGACCCACTTGGAGAATTTCTCCGGCCCCATTTCATCGAGCAGCTGCCGGGTGCCCTTCGGCGCTTCGATCTTGTCTGCATCGAGCAGCGGAAGCGGATTGAAGTCCGGCTTTTCCTGATGACCGGCGCCGGCATAGCCATTGACGGTGATGTCGCCGATGTAGGAGAGCAGCTTCGTGCCGCGGTCGGAAATCATATCCGGTTCCTGCAGGAGCCACGGGTTTCTGTCGATGTAGTTGACATCGCAGAGCCCTTCCTGGAAATCACGGGTACGAAGCATGTTCTGCAGGAAATAGATATTCGTCTTCACGCCGGAAATGCGGAATTCTTCCATGCAGCGGAGCATCTTGTGGATGGTGTCCTTCGGATGAAGGGCATGCGCGGTAACTTTGACGAGGAGAGAATCATAGTATGGGGTGATGACGGCGCCGGTGTAAGCCGTACCGGCATCGAGACGGATGCCAGGTCCGCCGCCGGAACGATAGGCGATGATCTTACCGGTATCCGGCATGAAATTGTTCTGCGGATCTTCCGTGGTGATACGGCACTGGATGGCAACGCCTTTGTACCAGATCTCATCCTGCTGGCCAATGGCGATCTCCGGCCCGTCAAGCGCATAGCCTTCTGCAATGAGGATCTGGCTCTTGACGATATCCACATTGGTGATCATTTCCGTGACAGTGTGTTCGACCTGGACACGCGGATTGACTTCGATGAAATAGAAGTGCTTTTCATCCTGATCGACCAGGAATTCGACCGTACCGGCATTCACATAGTGGACATTCTTCATCAGTTTGACAGCTGCATCGCAGATGTTCTTTCTGAGTTCCTTCGGAAGAGACCATGCCGGCGCCATTTCGATGACCTTCTGGTGACGGCGCTGGATGGAGCAGTCACGTTCGAAGAGATGCACCACATTGCCGTGTTCATCACCCATGACCTGTACTTCGATGTGCTTCGGATTCATGATGCAGCGTTCAACATAGACTTCATCATCGCCAAAGGCCATCTTCGCTTCAGAGCGCGCGCGGTTGTACGCTTCTTCCAGATCTTCCATGCGGTCGACATTTCTCATGCCGCGTCCGCCGCCGCCATTGACGGCTTTGATCATGACCGGGAGTCCGTAAGTTTCTGCGAAAGCCTTCACTTCATCAAAGCTGTGAACCGCACCCTTGGTCCCCGGGATCATCGGGATCTGCGCTTTTTCTGCCTGAATACGGGCATTCACCTTGTCACCGAACATGATGAGATGTTCGACCTTCGGCCCGATGAAAATGATGCCTTCTTCTTCGCAGCGCTGAGCGAGCTTCGCATTTTCAGCAAGGAAGCCGTAGCCCGGATGAATGGCATCGACGTCATGCTCCTTACAGATACGGATGATATCTTCGATGTCAAGGTATGCGTCGATCGGCTTATCCCCTTCACCGACCAGATAGGCTTCGTCCGCACGGTTTCTGTGCAGGGACAGGATATCTTCTTTCGAATAGATAGCCACGGTGCGGATGCCCATTTCACTGCAGGCTCGGAATACGCGGATCGCGATCTCGCCGCGGTTGGCTACCAGTACTTTATGGATTCGTCTCATGAGATTCTCCCTCTCAATAAAATAGAATAAACGCGATGATCGCGTCATTCTGATGCGCTTTTAGCGTTTGATAGTACTATTTTAACCAGTGAAAGCCGCAAAATCAATAGCCTGTATGAATTGGTATCAATCATGGTTTTAATAAATGATATGAATAGATAGGTAATGATATAATATCCATTATGTATTATGCTTGCCATAATTACAAATTTATCATTTAGAACTCAGGGTTCAGGGTTGTGGTGGCAGCTTCGCTGCAAAATATATATTTGCGGCGAAGCCGCCACCACCATTTCTAATTTCTAATTTCTAATTTCTCATTCAAACGAGGCTTTCAAATGGAATCAAAGGGCGACCCGCCCCCCATGGCTACCCCCGAACCCTGAACCCATCAACCTGAACCCATTATCTTCCACAATATTTTCTGAAATCACAGAACCGGCACGCCGTCGGAAGCTCGTTCTTTTTCATTTCACAACGACGCGCAAAATCACGCGCCAGGATCCGCCTTGCTGTCTCATCGAATTCTTCCATCCGTTTCTCCACGCGTTCTTTGCTCATAGGAAAAACAACGCATGGATCCTCGGCATCACTGGTGAAGTACAGGACAAGCCTTTCCACGGAGCGACCGAGTTTCGTTTCGACGAGGTAGGCATATACCTCGAGCTGGCTTCGGTATTTCTCCATAAGGAGACTATCCATCGGCGGTTTCTTCCCTGTCTTGAAGTCTATGACCTGTACCTGATCCCCATTTCCCGAGAGAAGATCGATGGTGCCGTTCAGAATGTAGTCATCTTTGACCAGCTCAAGAGGGCATTCGGCAGCAAGCGCATCGTCCCAATTTCCTTTCCGGAAATCCACATATCCACGAATCTCTGAAAAGGCCTGCTTCAGTTTTGCCTCAGGGAGCCAGCTGTTTTCTTTATCAGACAGGGAAATGTAATTCGCCATCATCCAGCCGTAGATCACAGAGGGCGTCACGCGATCGGCCTCCCCGCGAAGGACCGCGCGGTGGATGTCCTCGATCGTCTCATGGACAAGCTCACCGTACATGGCATGACTCCCCTGCGTGCCTGCGAAACGGTAGACGCGATGCCAGAGATACTTCATCGGACATTCTTCATAAAGGGCGATCTGCGACGTGAAGGCGAAACGCAGCTTGAACACATTCCGCCCCACAGGGCGGCAGGTGAGGTGGTGGTAGTCCGCTTCTTTCGCATTATATGCTGGAAGAGCGGGCATGATCCATTGAAATGCTTCCGAGGTGTCCCCCTTCTTTTGAGAAGATGCGAGGACGAGGAGCGTTTCCGCGCGGGAGAAGGCCGTATAGTACTTGCGCCATAAATCAAAATTTTTCATTTCCTTCGGTGGCTCGGCAGGCTTTCGTCCGCTCACCTTTTCCACCACGCGGGAAATCAGGTCACTTTCCGCATCCCAGCGCGCCCTCTCGTCGAGCGATGGCACAATGACAACGGGGTACTCAAGCCCCTTTGCCTGGTGGATATTCAGGAAGGATACGGAGCCCGAGGGCGCATAGCGCTCCTCATCTTCGTACTCATTGACGCCATTCTCAAACCAAAGCCGAAGATAGCGGGAGAAGAAGAGCTGCACATCCGCTATCGTTTCCTCGCCATGCCCGTGATTCTCCGGCAGGAAAAAGCCAAAACGGGCAATCAGGCGCGTGATGGCGGACAGATTTCTGGCTGCATTCGATTCACCCCGGACCGCGCTGTCCAAAATATCGGAAAATGGTGCAAAGGAGAGCATCTGGTAGACGAGGTGCAAAAAAGAGGCGGGGAGTTTCTTCTCATAGGAAATGACACTCCGCGTGCGGTCCAGCCAGTTTTTCAGCGCTCGATGCCCGGGTTTTGCGAGCATCATCCGCGCGACGCCCATGCACTCGAAGTATATATCGAGAATCCCTCTCGTTTCCTGCATGTCGTCCCGATTTTCCATGGAATCCGAAAAACTGGGAAAGAGCAATAGGAGCGTCCCGATCAGCCACTCGACTTCCTGTCGCTTGAAGAACCAGCCCGCCCGCGGCGCGTAGGAAGCGATCCCCTTCCGTCGAAGCTGCAGCTGCAAAGCGCGCGATGCATTGCTTTTCACGGACGAACAGAGTACCGCCACTTGGTTATAGTCCGTGATCTGCCCCCGTTCTTTCAGCCCTTCGATGAAAGCAGCGATCCGCGCGTGGCACTCAGAAAGATCCTTCCCCGTGATGCGAAGGACGGGCGTCCCCGTTTCCTCTGACGCGGCATGAATGTCCCCCTTCACATAGCGGAACATCCGCCCATCCGCTCCGCGCCAGCTTTTGAGTCCGCGCATCCAGTCCATGCAGAAGCGGACAATGCCCGGATGCGAACGATAATTCGTATCCAGCTTGAACGTATGGCATGTCTCATAGGTCTTCGAAAATCCCAGAATATTTCCGATGGATGCCCCACGGAAGCGATAAATACTCTGGTCATCATCCCCCACCACAAAGATCTGCTGAGAACAGCCCCCAAGAAGACGGATGAGCTGCTCCTGGATGAAATTCGTATCCTGATACTCATCGATCATGATGTACCGGATTCGTTTCTGCAGCTGGTCAAGGATCTCCGGATAGGAAGAAAGAAGCGCATATGTCTCCTTCTGCAGGCGGGAGAAATCAATGAAATGCCTTTCCTCTTCGAGGCGCGTGTACTTCATCATCATCCGCGCGAGCACTTCTATGCGCCCGCCCAGTTGATTCCCGCATGTCCGCCGCATCTCTTCCGGCAAGAGCAGCTCCTCGGAGAGACCATTCACATAGCGGCAGATCGTCTGGCACTGGCGCCATGGAGAGATCCTGATCAGCTCCCCCTGCTTCAGATAGGAGTCCTGTATCACACGGCGAAAATCCGGGATCGCCGCAAATTCCGAAAGATGCTCATACACCATGTACTGCTGCTCGAACTGATCCACTGCCAGATAATTCTTCGGAAGATGCGTATACTCCTGAAATTCTTTCAGAATCTTTCGGCAAATGTGATGAAAGGTACCGATGTACATCTCATGCAGATTCACCTCGATGCCCGCCTTCGACAGCACATCCGTGAGACGCGTCGTCAGCTCCTTCGATGCCTTCTGTGTGTATGTGACCAGCATGATCTCTTCTGGCTTCACCCTCTTCTCGCGGATGAGGTAAAGCACGCGCTGAATGATGGTATAGGTCTTTCCCGTCCCCGGCCCCGCGATCAAGAGCGTGGGACCTTCGGAGAGGATGGCAGCTTTTTGTGATTCATTCATAGAGAGGGCTCCTTTGGGAAATTGTAACTGGGAACTAGGGACTAGGGACTAGGGACTAGGGACTAGGGGCAGCAGGTATAATGGGTTTTAAGGGTTTTAAGGGTTCAAGGGTTCTAAGGGTTCTAAGGGTTCTAAGAGGGTGGTACAGCGCATCATCATCTGGAGGCGCCGCGGAGTTTTAGAATATATGATATTCGCAAAAGATGAGAAACCTGTGAACCTTTGGAACCTTCAGAACCCGCTTAACCTATGAGGATTCGCATAAAGGATAAATGTTTTTTCTGCTTTCTAACTTAAAGGGTTCAAGTGGATAGCGCGGCGCATTGAACCTCTTGCACCCATCTCCCTTGTCACCCTTCACTTTCACTACGTCCCACCACCGTGAGGATTCCCAGCACGGGCAGGCAGAGGACATAGGCGAAGGAATAGCGAAAAACGGAGGAGGCAGGCGTGGAGAGGAGGAGAGTGGCTGTATTCACTAGAAGCGGCAAAATCGCCCAGAGATATTCCTTTTTCCCCTGTCTGATCCATACGAGCCCCAGAAAGAGCGCGATCCAGAGCGAAAGCCCCGTCCCGATGAAATGGCTTCCCTCATAGGAGACATTCGCCAGCCGCGCCTTGAGCCAAAGCGGCATCGGGAAATTCCCCGTCGCCATGCGGTCGTTATCCGCCGGTTTCATATCCTTTGTATTCTCATCCGAAAGCGCCCAGCCGAAGCGTGACTGCACGCCATACTCGAAGGGATCCAGATTCCAAAGGGCATATGTCTCCGTCAGCCAGCCTTCGACATAAATTCGCGGATTTCTCAAACCGGTATCCACCCATGCCGACAGGAATTCTTTTTTCTGCCCATTTAGCCAGTTTCTATGGAAATGGTCATGCCACTTTACAAAGTCCACGGTATAGGGTGAGTATTCTTCCTTCCACTCTTCTTCGGTGAGAAGATTTTCCATCAGCGTTTTCGTTTCCTCACTTCGCTCACCGCCAAGCACCATTGTCCGCCCCAGCTGCTGGAGCGGGATCGCCATGGACTCCTGAAAGAGCGGCTCCCAGTGATGGGTGCGCTGGATGACCTGTGCGGGGATGATGGAGATCAACGCAAAAATCACAAAAAAGAGGAGAATCTCCTTCCGCTTCTCCAGAAAAAAGAGAGCAAGGGATACCAAGAGCGCGACAAGGAGGCCATTGCTGCGAAGCAGCATCGCAAGAAGCGCCACAGCAAGGATCCAAAGAGACGCCCTCCCCCAAATCTCCCCTTCCGCGCGCCGAAGAAAGAGCCATACAAAGAAGAGCAGCCCCAGCGAGAAAAGGCCATCCCGCACGGCCGCGATACTATAATTTCCCACCATCGGAAAAAAGAGAAAGTACCCGTACAGCCCCCATCCTGCAAGATCATGCACACGTCCCTTCATCCAAAAGGCAAAGGCAGTAAGCCCATAGGAGATCAAAAGAAGCTGCAGCAGAGAAAAGAAGAAGATGACCGGCTCTCGGCTCCCCAGCGCCTCCTTCCCCCAGCCCGCACCATAGCCGTATATCACCGAATACAGCCATGGAAACTGCACGCTTGCATAGAGCGGATTCTCCATCATGAAGACCGTGTCATTCATTCCCGGCGCCGGATAAAACGAGAGAAGGAAGGGCAGCTGCCAAAGCACCATCAGAAGGAATGCAGGAAGAACCCATGTCCGATCTGCTGCCGTTCTCCTCGAACAAGAAAAGCCAGAAAGCCGATCGACCAGTTTGAGCAGTAAAAGAGAAAAGAACGCCGTCCCCAGAAGAAGGATCGGCACGTCCCAAAAGTCCAGGAGCGCGCGCCCTGCTTCTTTGAGCTCTCCTGCCCGATCCAGACAGTCTATCTTCACCGTGTACCAGAGCGCAGCCGCGAAGAAGAAAGAAAAGCATATATATAGGTAAGAAAAACGTATCCGAAACAGTTTCATAAAAAGCTCCTAGATCTTAAAGGTCGTCGGGTGCAGGGTTAACCCATGGGATGTGCTGCCCTTTGATTGTTGGTGAAAGCCTCGCTTGAATGAGAAATTAGAAATGAGAAATGCGAAATGGTGGTGCGGCGCATAAAAATATGGAAGCGCCGCAGAATTTTGATAGCGCTTCGCGCCGTCGTCATCTCGAGCGTAGCCCTCGATCTTTATTGCAGAACGTTCATCGCCTGATGTGAGGCAGCACCAGGACATCATTTTTCCTCGACGCATACACGCTGATTCCCGCAGTGCAGTAAAGATCCCTCGACTGCGCTCGGGATGACGATGCCGGAGAATCCCAGTCATTAGTCACTAGTCACCAGTCACTCGAGACTCCCAATCCCTAGCCAGTCATCCCTGCTTTCAAACTTGTAGCGGCAGCTTCGCTGCAAAGTATATATTGCTCATTATACCATGTTCCCCCTTCTCTCCTATGCTACAATATGACTAATCTCATGATTTCTTATACAGAAAGGAGCCCCTGTATGTATAGAGAAGAACGAGTCAGAGCCGCCCTTGCCGACAAAGAAGTCGACCGCGTACCGGTCGCTGCCTGGATGCACCTCTCCGCATTCGACCAGGACCCGATCTCCCTCGCCGAAGCAGAAGTCGATCTCACAGAAAAACTTGAACCTTGAACCCTGAACCTCACCTAAAAACCGCTGTCCGAAACCATTCGGACAGCGGTTTTTTCTATTCTTGATTCAATTTCCCTTTCAGATCATGGTCGGTCATCGCGCAGACGCAGGAATCAGACCAGACATTCTCTGCTGTCTCGATCATATCGATGATCGTATAGATCGGAAGGATGAGCCCCATGATGCCGATCGGCGCGCCGATACCGCTCATGAGGGAAAGCGTCAGGAAGTAGCATCCCATCGGTACGCCTGCATTGCCGACAGCTGCGAGCACTGCGACGATGAGCCATGTGAGCATGGTCGTCATCGAAAGCTCGATCCCCGCATTCTGCATGACGAAGAGCGAAGTGATCAGTATGAAGGCTGCGCATCCGTTCATATTGATGGTCGTGCAGATCGGAAGTACAAAGCGGGAAACAGCGGGATTCGCCTTTAGATTCTTCTCCGCCGAGGCAAGCGTTACCGGGAGTGTGCCCGCAGAGCTCTTGGTGAAGAGAGCGACTGCAATGGCAGGAGACATTTTCTTGAAAACATCGATCGGATTCAGTCCACGAGCCAGAAGGAAGAGCGGCAGGACAAGGAAGAACTGGATACCGTTACTTGCCATGATGACGAGCGTGTATTTCCCAAGCGCCCCTACGATGACCCCTGCTTCGATCTGGGCGGAGAGCTGCCCTGCAAAAGCCAGAATGCCGACAGGAAGAATGGCGAGAAGCGCTTTGATCAGCGTAAAGAGAAGCTCCTGAAAACCAAGGATACCCTTCAGGAGGACTTCGCGATTCTCCGTCTTCGGCATGAAGGCAAGCCCGAGACCGAAGGAGGCTGCGATCAGCATAACACCAAGTACATTGCCGGACAGGAATGGCTGCAGAATGTTATTCGGGATGACATTCAAGATGTGGTCATAGTATGTGACCGTTCCCAGCTTCTGCGGCACGCTCGAAGCCCCTGCACTCGCCAGATCCGTCGGCAGATTCCCCGGTGTCACCCAGAGATACATCGCAAGCCCGATACCTGCCGCAAAGACGGTGGTGAGAAGCGTGTAGACGACCGCGTGTGCAAAAATGCGACCGGTTTCCTTCTTGCCGCCGAGTGCAGCCAGTGTCGTGATGACAGCGAGCGCGATCGTCGGTACCGCGATGAACTGGAACAAACGGGTGAATACCGTCGCGATAAAATTAAAGAGCTCATTCAAAGGCTTGATCCCGAGCCAGCCCAGAGCGGCGCCCACGACCAATGCCAGGATCCAGAGAATAAACTGCCGTCCCTGCTTTTTTGTCTGGTGCTCTTTCAGCACGCTCTGTGCTAAGTTTTTGACATCCTCATTTTTATTCATATCATTTCCTCCTATCATTTCCTACTATTCCTACTATGGCGATCAATGAAAAAGAGTTCAGCAGCAGATTCTATGGATGCAGCAAGGCTCGCGAAACATTGCCGCATCGGGCAAGATCTTCATTTCAAACAATAAAAAAAGCCCTTCCTCCCCCATGGGACGAAAGACTCGTGATTCTCACCCAATTTCACCGTTGCGTCACCGCATCGGCCTCTTTAAGTCCAAACAGACTCTGATCCTGTAACGGGAATCCCCGGGAGAGCCTACTTCTTTTCGGTCTCCTGGCTCTGAAACGCACTTCAGCAAAGTTTCTCTGCCCGCTTGCACTGTCCGGACTCGCTAAGAGAAGAAATCCCTGCGTACTCTTTTTCTTCATCGCTTATTGGACATACTATAGCATAGATAAAGGAATGTGTCAAACCTCTGTAAGAAAAATAAGAGAATACAGTGCCCCGGACCCTATGTCCCCTCGGCAGATGCGCTCTTTTTTCGATCTGCCATTTTATACTCTTCCCAACTTTCCTCCACTTGTGGTAAGATATAAAAAATAATTTCTTTATTTTTTAGAAAGGAGACGTTCCCTCATGGGTATGCTCAAAGAATTCAAAGACTTTGCCCTCCGCGGCAATGTAGTAGACATGGCAGTCGGTGTAGTCATCGGCGCTGCATTCGGAAAGATCGTTTCTTCTCTGGTCAGCCATGTCATCATGCCTCCTCTGGGCTACCTTCTGGGTGGTATCGATTTCTCCAACCTTTTCATCCCTCTGAGCGATACCCCGGTCTCCACACTCGCCGAAGCAAAAGAGCTCGGCGTTCCGGTCATCGCATACGGAGAATTCCTGAATGCAGTCATTGATTTCCTGATCATTGCTTTCGTCATTTTTATCGCCATCAAGCAGATCAACCACTTCTTCCCGAAAGCTCCGCCAAAGGAAATCAGAAAGTGCCCCTACTGCAAAGAAGCGATCGCAGATGATGCGACCCGCTGCCCGCACTGCACGGCACAGCTCTGAGACGCCTCTTTCGGCAGCAAAGGCGGTGTGACAAAAACCTGTCTGTTTTGTCACACCGCCTTTTTACATTCGTTTTCCCCATGAGACGCCTAAAGCCTCCCCGAAGGGAGGCTTTTTAGAGGTGTTTGGAGTTGTTGAGAAAGATTTGTAACAATGAGTGGAATCATCACGGCCAATGGTGATTTCCTTTTGTTTACGATTCTATATTACCTCATATCGTCTTCATTGTCAAGTATTGTTTATTGTTTTCGGAAACAATAATTAACAATCATCCTTCATAAACTTCAAATTCATCCTTGCCGGAGCCGCAGACCGGGCATACATAGTCTGCCGGCAGATCTTCAAACTTTGTTCCCGGGGCGATGCCATTGTCCGGATCACCTTTGGCTTCATCGTAAATCCATCCGCATACAGTGCATACATACTTTTTCATAGTCGTTCCCTCCTTTGGGAAAACTCACAGGGGGCCGCATGTCGGCTTCCCTGTAGGAAGGAAATGCCGGTGCGACCGCAGCTTGTGATCTTGCAAGAGTACAATCCTAGGGAAACGCTGATTCAATCGCAGAGTCAGATTCTACAAGAATTTTTATACAT
>OGDF01005992.1_pt1 | contig 12392 bp, 16 predicted proteins | sample 1570141 | NCBI WGS metagenome assembly OGDF01 (sample SAMEA4370581, study PRJEB24528) | human gut metagenome | reverse complement strand
AATAATTTTTTCTTTAAATCACTTGTCATCAAATATCCTGAAATGTAGTGATTAGTAAATATTAACCCTTTATCACAAATACCAATGATGTAATCATAATCGTCCATTTCTTTTGGATCAGTTCCATCTAAATTCATACTATATATTGACCAACCATCATCAGCATCTCCCTCTATAAAAATTCGATTGCTAAATATCCAGATATCTCCAGAAGAGTAACCAGAGAAAATAGTTTTCTTATTTCCATTTTCATCTACACATATTAGATCATTGACAGCATCATCATAATTTAATAAATTTCCTTCATCTACGTCTCTTGTATCAGGATGTCTAAAACTATTTCCATGATATTCCCAATAATAACTTTTTCCATTATATGTTACATAATCTCCACCATTATTGATAACACCATGATTTTTCTTAATATCATTTTTCTTATTTAGGATTTCTTGTTTATCCTCTTTACTATCAACGTTTTTATAACCCTGTTCCAAGATAGAAATAGCCTTCTCTTCTTTTCCATCACTCATATAGACGTTTGCAAGACCAAGATAAGCCTTTGCTTTTTTAGGACTCACTTTGATAGCTGCTAAATAAGCAGCTTCAGCTTTCTTATAATCCATCTTTACAACATAACTTTGTGCTTCTTCTAACTTGCTATCATAAGATTTTGTCCCTGTTTTATTAAATACAAATACTAAAGAAATAATGATTGCAATAACAAGAAGAATGATAGCTATTGCTGTTGCAATCATTTTGTTGTTTTTTGTTTTCATTTTCTTCTCCCTAAAAAATCATTTAATTTATTAATTTCTTTAGACTCAGTCTCAATTTATCCTCAATCTAAATCCACCTTGTCATAAACAGTTATCTTGTTACTATTCAAGTCCTTTTTACAGTATGAATAACTTAAAATTGAGTCACCCTCCCATTTAATAACAACATAGTATAAATTATCACCAGAATAGCTAATATTTTGAAGATCTGTTCCTAAATCTTTGTATTCATCAGGAGACAACATCTTAACACGCTTACTAGACTTATCTGTATAAGCATATACTGAACCGTCTTCTTCAAATGGTTCATTAAGTGCACCACCATATTTAAAAGTTACTTTACCGTTCTTTTCTTTATATGCAGTAAATTTATTTATAGAACTATCATCTAAAACAGTAAATCCTGTTCCATCTTTTTTAACTTTTGCTACTTTACCTCCATGATCAAGTTTACCATATTGGAAATAAATATCATTATCTATTACTTGAAGGCTGTTCACCCTATATGGATCAATTTGAGCTAATGAGTTTTCGTCCTGATACCCAATTTGAGCTAATGTAGTTTCATTTTCACCATTACTATCAATAGACTTAAGCGTTGTTGGAGTTCTGTAGTTTTCAGAGGTAAAATAAATCACATTGTCATCAATGCCAATAAAATAACCCTCAAACAATAATTCTTCCTTTAAATCACTCGTCAACAAATGACCTAGCGGTTCATGCCCTGTAAGTATTAACCCTTTATCACAAACACCATAAATAGAGTCATAACCACCTACTTCTTTTTGATCAGTGCCATCTAACTTTATACTTATAATCCAATCAGTCTCCTCAAAATCTTCATCTTCAATATGTTTCTCTATAAAAATTCGATTACTAAATATCCAAATATTTCCTGCAGCGTAACCAGAGTAAATAGTCTCTTTATTCCCATTTTTATCTTCACATATTAAATCATTGACAGCATTATCATAAAGTAATAATTGTCCGTCTTCTATATTTTGTGGTTCAGGATCATAAAAACTATTTTCATGATATTCCCAATAATAACTTTTTCCATTATATGTTACATAATCTCCACCATTATTGATAACACCATGATTTTTCTTAATATCATTTTTCTTATTTAGGATTTCTTGTCTATCCTCTTTACTATCAACGTTTTTATAACCTTGTTCCAAGATAGAAATAGCTTTTTCTTCTTTTCCATCATTCATATAGACGTTTGCAAGACCAAGATAAGCTTTTGCTTTTTTAGGACTTACTTTGATAGCTGCTAAATAAACAGCTTCAGCTTTTTTATAATCCATCTTTACGACATGACTTTGTGCTTCTTCCAGCTTGCTATCATAAGATTTTGTTCCTGTTTTATTAAATACAAATATCAATGAAATAATAAGTGCTACTACAATTACAATAATTGCTATTGAAATAGCAGTTATCTTCTTCTTTTTCATCTTCCCTCTCTCCTATTGATTTACTTTAATTTATAGCCACAAGATGCACAATAAATCATTTCGTCTACAATAGGCTGATGACAGTTTGGACATAAATGCTTCTTATATTCTTCTATATCATTGTATGTTTTATTAATTTCATCAATGATTGGAAGTAATTGTGGTAAATTCTCTTCGTATTGACCTTCATAATAGGCTTTTCCTAATTCTATATAAAGCTTGTCTAATTCGTTCATTTTCCTACTCCTCCTTTAAATAAGAACTTAATAAATAACATGCATACTTAGCAAACTACAATTTCATTTATCTTTAATTTAAAAGTAGCAATATTAGCTTCAATATAATTACAGACTAAACATTTCTATTTCAACTTATAACCACATGACCCACAAAACATCATATCTTCTGTAATAGGTGAATGACAGTTAGGACAAGTGTTCTTTCTATCTTCTTCTAATGCTGTTTTAGTAGATGTAATTTGATCAAAAATCGGTAAAAGTTGAGGAAGAGGATTTTCAAATCCTCCCTCATAATATGCTTTTCCTAAGTCTCTATATAATTCTTCTAATCTGTTTTCTAGATTATCCATAATTCATCTTCCCTTCTGTTAACATAATTCATACTTAGCATCTTTGATACTGATTTCAGTACCACGTGGTAAGTAATAAAGTCTATTTGCACCTAAAGGCTGTCCGCTCTTTAGTAATACTGTTCTCATTTCTAATGGTTCTACACAATATTCCTGATATTCAGAGATATAATAGATTTTTGCTAGAATATTTCCTTCTTCATATCTTTCAATATCACCATTATTTACTGCATAGACTTCTACTTTATCATCTAATACTAATACCTGCTGGTTTGTATTTTTAATCATTCCAGCAAATTCTTTTGGCTCTTCTACTACTGGTTCTTCTTCAGGGATAGAAATATGTTCTTGGTAAGGTGCTGTCTCTTTGAAAGGAATTGGTTCTGATTTGATATTAGGGATTGGATCAGGGATAGGGAGTTCTTCTCTCTTAAGTTCAGGCTCACTGTTCTTTTCAAACATTAAACCTAAAACAGATAATAAGATAATAAGAATAGTGATCATTTCCCAAATAGCAATTGTTAATAAGACGATAGAAGTAGTTATACCAGTGCCATAGAAAAGTTTTGACTTTATTAAAGCTTTGAGTTTTGAGATTAATAATAAAGTCGTTACTGATGTATATACGTTAATACCTAAAGACATACCAATTGATGAGAAATAGGCAGTCTTACCTTTCAACATCGTAACTAAAACAACCGCAATAAGAACTAATGCGACTAAAATGCCATACATAATGATGAACTTCATCATTGATGTGCCTATGACTGTTTGTAAATCATTGATAATTTCAACTGAATCTGATGTACCTGACTGCACAGAAATTTTTAGTAAATCAAATACTGACATTTCAGCATCTGAAACTTCTATAAGTGGCATAAAGAACATGCCAAATACGCTTAAAAAACAAAGTGCTAAAATAGCTTTTATTCCTTTTTTCATAATTGACCTCCCTCAGTTTCTATTTGTTTTAATACTGATTTTGCTTTTTTCTTAAAATAGATATTAAGTACAATCATTACAATAATAGATGCGATAATCCCAATGACTGCACATATAATCATTATTAACCCTTTACTCATTATGATAACCAGCCACCTTTCATAACATCTTGATATACTGTATCTAATAACTGCATTTCTGCATCATCTGTTTTTTCTTTTTGATAAAGTGCTTTTGCTTTCTTATAATAATTAGCAAATTGTGAATAATCTCTGCTTTCTTCATTCTTTTGCTTCTGTAAGTCTATTTCTAAGAATGCATAACGCTTATAAATGTTATAATCTTCACCATAATTTTCTTTCATTAATGATAGATAACTTCTTACTTCGTTATATTTACCAAGCTTCTCATTAAGAATAACTAGATTGTCATATGTTGCATAGTTATCCCAATGTTTATTAATTACTTCTTTCAACAATTGAACAGCTTCTTTCTCATATTGAGAGTTACCTGTTTTATCACCTAAATCAATATTTGCTTGTATTAATCTTTCAATAGAGATTAATTGTCTTGAAGATGGTAAATAATTCATAGCTTTCATTAGAATAGTTCTACAATCTGCAAGATTACCTTGTTTCTTATATATGTCACTTAACAATACATAAGATCTTTCCTTCAATTCATCATCGGATGTAATATGCAGACAAGATTTAAAGCATGAAATAGCTTCAATATCTTTATTCATGGCATTATTAATTTCACCTTTTGCATAATAGATGTCATCTTCCTTCATGCCTTTATTAATAGCCTGTTGAAGTATTTCATTCGCTTTAGAGTTATCTTTGTTATAAGCCAATGTGATTGCATAATCTCTATAATGAAGATAATTGCTGCTTCCACACTGGAACAACTTCTTATAATTATCCACTGACGTTCCATACTGTTCTAATTCAAAATAACAGCGTGCTTTTACATAATAAACATCCGCAAATGAATTATTTGTACTATCTAAATCATTATTCTGTTCAATGTTTGTACTTATAAATTCAATACAGTCTTTATATAAACCTTGTTCATACATTGACAATGCATTTTGATAATAGCTTTCTAATTGGTCTGGCATCAATTCACTTGCTTCTTGATAAATCTTAGTCTGCTTCTTATATAGACCTTTTTTTCGATAAGATGTCTGTTGTTGAATTAATTCATCATACTTATCTAATTTATCTTGTTTCATTTGGTGAACACCCAAACCTAATAAAACAATATTAATTGCAAGTAATACTGAACATAAAATCATAGAGATACGATGTGCTCTTGTGACTTGTATATATCTTTTATCTTTCTTAGATATATTCTGAAGTGCTTTATACATTTCATAAGCACTTTGGAATCTATCTGCTTTATCAAATGATATTGCCTTACAAATAACGCTGCTGAATGCTTCAGTCACTTTGCTTTCTAGTAGTAATCTACATTGTTCTGGATCATTAAACTCATTTACTTTTCTTCTAGTAATCATAAAGAAGAAAACAGCACCTAAACTATAAATATCTGTTTTGTCATCTAAAACAATATCCTGTAAGTTCTTATCAAATACAATAGATCTTTGTTCAGGTGATGAGTATCCATGACTGTAACCAATCATCTTTGTACCATCCATAAAGAATGAAATGTTAAAGTCAATCAAACAAATATTTCCCTCTGGAGTTAACATAATATTTGAAGGTTTAATATCACTATGCACAATAGGTGGGTTTTGATTATGTAAGTAATCTAATGCACTACATAACTGCAATCCCCATCTAATAAGCTGATTCTGTGTAAATCTATATCCCTCTTTTACTAGTTCTTGGAAAGATTTACCTGGAATATAAGACATAACTATATAGCTTTTTCCATCAATATTTATGAAATCATATACCTGTGGTAAATATGTATGATTCAATCCCTTTAAAATATCAACTTCACGTCTTGTATTGTAATCTTTCTTTTGACTGTTTTTTATTTGTTTAAGTACAACTTCTTTCTTTAGTCGAGAGTGATAGGCTAAATAAACAATTCCGCCTCCACCTTCACCTAATTTACGAATAATCTTATATGTTCCCCTTGTATCATTCATTGATTATTCCTCACTTATAAAAAATGAAAACTCCTCGTCAGCTAATTTAAATGTTGTCTGGTCATCTATTTCTACTAATCCAGAAATATTCTCTCCATTAATTGATGTATGATTTAGAGAATTTAAATCTTCTAAATAATAAACACCTTCCTTGCAAGTAATCTTTGCATGCTGTCTACTAATTGATGGATTTCCTTCTACCTTATAATCACATGTAGATGATTTACCAATAATAAATTCATTCTTATCTACAATAACCACTTCTTCATTTTTTAATCTCTTTAAATAAGTAATCCTGCGACTTAATAATACTGTCGCTTCTTCATCTAGATCATCTAATAGTACTGTTGCCTCTGAATCGTCATCCTGAGTCATTAATACTGTTTCCTGTTCTACATAATCAGGCTCTACATAATTAGATTCTACTGGTGGCTTTTCCCTTAGAACTTCTAGTTTTTTTGGTACCACATACTCTCTGATGATAATTCTGTCGGTAAATCCCTCAGATGTTAGTGGAGGAATTGTTACTTGGCTAATATCAATCCAATCTTTTTTCATTTTATTACCCCTCATTTCTATTGAATAAAATATGCTTATAAAATTTTATCATGACCGGTGCATAAGATTGATTTATATGTAATTAAAGGCTTTTATATAGACTCATGGGACAAACAAAGCATATATATGTAATAGAATGAACTCTTAGATTCAGCAAGCATACTTAACACTTATTTATAATCTATATATTCATAACTAAAAACATGCCTCTCGGCATGTTATGACTGGCTATCCTTAATAACCTGAATCTGTTTTATTATAACCTAATAGATATAAACGACCATTTTCCATTAATTGGTCTAAATCAACATATTCACCATGTGTACTAATATGGAGAATCTTAGGACTGATAATATCTAAGAAGTTATCATGATTGACATCTTCACGTGATAGGAGTGTACTATCTTCAAACAATTGATTAATATACATTCCTTCTATATAGCTTCCGTAAAGAACACCTTTTTGTCCTCTACTTTCTGAAGAATCATCATAATAATCAGGATAAATAACAGATACAATATCTAAATCATCACTTAATTTTTTATAGTCTTCTAATAGGTCTTGTGGCGAAGAGAGATAACTGATTTCTGTATCGATATATCTTGCGAAAGAGATGTTATACAAATCTCCATCAGGACAGATATAGAGGTGTTTGACATCCTTTAAATAAGGTTCTATCTTTTCCACAAAATCAGACATCATCTCATCTATATCTAATATCTCAGAAAAGTAAGTGTTTTGTCCTTGTTTTCGAATAAGAACAGCACCATAACCTTTTTTTACAATAATAGAAATCTAACAAATATTCTCCTTCATATAACGCATCACGTAATAACTTACATGACTCTATCCTATTTAAATCTTGAATGTAATTAGAAATAATCGATTCACTAAACATAGATCTAGTGCCATACAATGTAGTGCATTCAAAGTTTTTATATCATTATAGCCGTAAACCGTAGAAAAAGTTTCATATTTAAGCTGACTAAAGTATGCACGTGCCTTATAATCCTGCATTTCACTTACAATTTGGTAAATAACTGTAAGTGCATGACATACCAATTCATCATCGTTATATGCTTTATGATGCTCGTTATAAAACAATTGAAGAATTTTTAAAGCTTTTTTCTTCTGCCAAGTAGTAATTAATACCAATATGTCCTAAACATATTAATGAAGTCATATTTGTTCTCCCATACAAATAACTACTTATTTCATACTTCATCAAACAATATTCTATACGTTCAGCTTGATTCTTACATATCTCAGGGGCTCCTGTTAAAACATTAAAAGCTTTTTCGTACTCATTTAGTTCTTTATATGATAAAGCCACATATTTAACATCATATAAATCATGTGTTCGTTCATAATATTCAACTATATCTTTGTACAATTCATTCTCATACATCTCTCTAATATTCATGATAATCTCCCTTGTCATATGTAATAAATACACTTTATATCACATTTTATACATTTCATGGCATTTACTTGTTTTTTTATGCATTATGAGCCGCTTTCGTAAATTTCCCATCTATAATAGAGACTAGGAGGCTCATATGCAATCATTTATTATATATATTCTTTATATGATCTATGTACTAACTAGCGGTCAGTACTTATATTATCAGCTATTAAAACCAAAAACAGATCATATTCTGCTTATTGGTATCATACTTCATATTCTCTTTGTAGTACTTTATCTATTACTACAGAAACATTTGTATCTAGCTACTTATCTATTATACATCTTTATGTTTCTTCCTTCACTATTCTATGAAGGAGATATGAAACATAAATTAACGCTTACATTTATGTTACTTACCTTTACAATAACTTCAGAAACAATTTTTGCGAGTGTTTTTGTTGCAATCAGTCCACTATTTCCACATATTAATATGGTTCCTATATTATTTAAAACAAATAATCAATATATACTTATTAGTATATTCTCATTATTGACCGGATCATTCATCTTGTTACTCACAGTAAAAGCGGCTTCTCTTCTTAAGAACTCCTTTACTGTTTTAAAATCAGGATTAATATTAAGAGCATGTTTCTACTTTGTGGCAGTGATCATTATTAATAATTTATATGCAGCACCATCTGCTATAAAACTCTCTTTATTCCTTGTTCTAATTAGTATAATTGCAACGATTTTCTTGATTATTTTACTCAACCGACTATTTAAAGAGATTTCTAAGTCCAGTCATGATATTGCCTTGAAACAACAGCAGGTAGAACTTGTAGAATCTCAATTAACATCTTATAAAGAAACAGAAGCGCAATATATTGAGATACGTCATTGGAATCATGATATTGCGAATCACATATTATCATTAGCACATTTAATTGAATCTTCTAAAAATGAAGAAGCTAAAGAATATATTCGTAATATTATTGAGGAGGAGAAACAATGAAGTCTTATAAAATAACCTTTTTATGTATTATCTTTTCTTCTATCTTTGGCCTTTTAAGTAAAATGAGCCTTACTTCACCAGAATTAAGCTCTTTTATTAGTTTATTTCAGTTCCTCATGTTTATCACAATAATGGGTATTGTTGTATCAGTGTACAATACTATCAAAAAGATCTTTGACTTAACTGAACAGAATATTAAGCTTGATACAATGATGAAAAACCAGGAACTGAGAAAGAAACAGGAAACAGAATTAAAAGTAATGAAAGACAATGCAGAAGAATTCCAGAATGAAATTAAAAAGGCCTTAAAGATTGTAAATGGATTGTTGGAAAACAATGAAATAGACCAAGCAAAAGAAACACTTATGCAGTTATCTGATCATTTTGAATCTGTGAGAATGCATCCTATTTGTTCTGATTCTCTACTTAACGCAATTCTACAATCAAAGAAAGAATATGCAAATACACAAGGTATTGATGTTCATTATCATGTAGTGACTGAGTATGCGAATAGATTTGATACAGACTTATCTGCAGTACTCTTTAACTTATTAGATAATGGAATAGAAGCATGTCTTGGATGTTCTAATTCATCATTAACATTAACTATAAGTGATCATATGGGTTATTTACATATTAAGATGGTGAATTCAAAACAAGAGAAGAAGTTTACAGGAGAAACAACCAAAGAAGATAAAGTACATCATGGTTATGGTTTATCTATTATTACAGATATTGCGAATAAGCATGATGGATCAGTCCAATGGATTGATAATGGTGATACATTTACATCACTTGTTATGTTGAAAGTATAGGAGGTAACAATATGCTTAAGATTGGGTTATGTGAGGATAATGAAATACAACATAATCAGATATTATCCTTTTTAGAAACAATTTCTTTGCCTAAGCATTCGATTAATTCTTTTTATAAAGGGAATGATTTATACAATAGTATTCAAGAGGCAATGAAGGATAAAGAGCCTTATGATATTGTGATTATGGATATTGATTTACCTGATGGTAATGGCATTAAGTTTTCTAAACAGATTAATGTCTTTTCACCTCATACAATTATTATTTATATGACATCTTATGAAGATTATGTGAGTGATGTGTATGATACAGAACATATCTATTTTATTCTTAAGAAGAATTATCAGAAGTATTTACCACATGCTTTATCGCTTGCAAATGAAGCGTTAAATAAACAAAGAAGAGCTTCTTTAAAGATTTTCTGGAATAAAGAAGAATATAACATCCTACAGAAGGATATCTTCTATATGGAGAGACAATTAAGAACAACAATGATTATGACTCCTACACAGACTTATTCAACATCTGAAAAGCTTGCAGATTTACTGGAACGTTTAGAAGATTCATTTGCGCTGTGTCATCGTAGTTATATTATTAATTTAAAGATGGTACAGGAAATCACAAAAGATTCAGCACTTCTTGTAGATGGGACTTCTATTCCTATTAGTCGTCGTTATTATAGTTCTTTAAAAGATAAAGTAAATAATCTTATTCCATGAATAGAAGATTGTCCATGAGAACCTTATTGTCAATAAAAATAGAAAGGAGCATGAAAATAAATAATACAAGAATATAGTTTTTTTAGAGAAAATACCTTAAAATTTGAAGATTCTAAAACAGTAAAGGAATTGCTGGAATATGCCTTTGAACAATATGGTTATTATGAACCATTTGGCATGGTTACAGTTACGATTTATCAGGCTAACATTCCACACTTTACTATAGATACAAGTCGAAAATGTTATGAAGAGATAAAGGATCCAAATGGTCTTTGTTTTGCCTATTATATTCCAGGCTTCTTATACTATGCAGAAGGTGGATGGGGACATCATATGGCTGAACTAGCAAACCATCCTGTATTCAACCATCCAGTATCGTTAAAATTAAAATTTAAAGATTTTAATCATACCGTTATTTTTGAGGGTTCTCACTCATTTAGAGAAGTTCTCAATTTATTGAAAAAAGTAGGATATATAAGTGATTCTATTTCACAAATCACAATTCAAGTTCTTGCCTATCCGAAACCAAATTACACTCAACATATAGATTGTAGTGATGCAATACTTGATGCTCCAATGACTGTATTTAATGAAATGTTACCTACTGATGAAATTGTTACATTGGTACTAGAAGAGAAAGACTACATCTAATGCTATATAAGAAGAAAGACTTAGTCCTAAATGTCTAAGTCTTTTATTATATCTTCAAATTCCACAAACTCAGGATCCATATGTGTTAAGAAATGCCACTCACCTGTATCTCTATATAAGATGGCTTCGCCATCTTCAGAACCAAAATAAGCTCTCTCTACCTCATATCCTTTAGATTCTAAGTATTGTTTAACACATATAGTTATATTCTCTTTTCTCTGTATAATCCTTAAGTTCATTATTAGAAATAGAATAAGCATCCACTCTTGTTGCTCCTTCAATCATTCCATCTCCTGGCATAGATAAGTCCATAATCTCTTTCCAGTAGATATCTACTTTCACGAATCATAAATTATCAAGAAGTGATTCAGGAATGTGCTTTTCCTCAAGTATTCCAATAGTTTGACCATCTTCAACTATAGATTTTGCATCAGCGTCCTTCTTCCAATTTCTAATCATGTGATTAATTAATACTACAGCCTCTCTAGCATTACCCCACTTTTCATCCGCTGAGTTGACCCAATTCTCACAAAAATTTGGAAGTTTTTGTAATAACTCATCTGAAAATTTCACTGAATTCTTTTTCGCATGTAAGAGCAGTATCTCGTACATTTCTTTGGCAGTATAGTCTTCGATATGAATTTTTTCAGTGAATCTTCTCTGAAGCCCTGGATTTGAATTAATAAATGTATCCATCTCTTTTGGATATCCAGCTGCAACAACTATAAATTTTCCTTTATATTGATCCATCGCCTTCAACAGAGTATCTATCGCTTCCTGTCCAAAGTCATGATCATTATAATCACTTCTTTTGAGTGTATATGCTTCATCAATAAATAACACTCCACCCATAGCTCTTTGTATATAATCTGCTGTTTTAATAGCAGTTTGTCCAATATACTCACCAATCAATTGGCTTCGATTCACTTCGACTACATGACCAGATTCCAAGTACCCCATTTCATAGAACATTTGGCCTATGAGCTTTGCTACAGTCGTTTTGCCTGTACCTGGGTTACCTGTAAGCACAAAATGAATCATTTCAGCCTTTTTTTCTGTTTTCGGAAGATTAGGATTCAATCTAGATGCCGTCAAATCAGTATAATTTGATGTTGACTGTTTATCTCTGACATCATAAGCTTCTAATACATCTTTCACAGACTGCATTCCAATCATATTGAACAACTGCTCTTTCGCTGATTCTGTACTTTTTACTCCTATTATATTATCATCTCTATTTATTGTCATTTTAACCTTCTTGTGTCAATTTACTTGTATACATACTGCAAGCTTCAATTATTTTAGTTTTGTCCCCAGAAATAGTACCAGCAAATAAAAATTTT
>OGDF01005991.1_pt1 | contig 12394 bp, 10 predicted proteins | sample 1570141 | NCBI WGS metagenome assembly OGDF01 (sample SAMEA4370581, study PRJEB24528) | human gut metagenome | reverse complement strand
CGCCCCACCGATGTATCACAGCGTGATCAGGTATTCGGTTTGGTTGACGATACCGTAAATGAGCTCGGCACGCTGGATGCCATGATCAACAACGCCGGCATATGCCAGATCAAGCCGATGCTCGACGTGACGCAAGAGGAGCTTGAGACGATTTACCGCATCAACCTGTTCGGCATGGTCTATGGTGTGCAGGCGGCGGCAAAGAAGATGATCAAGCTCGGCAAGAAGACCGGGCACATCGTCTCCGCATCCTCGATCGCCGGGTTCGAGGGCTTCCCCATCCTGTCGGCATACAGCTCGACGAAGTTCGCGGTGCGCGGGTTCACGCAAGCCGCAGCGCAGGAGCTCGCCCCGTACAACATCACAGTCAACGGGTATGCTCCGGGCATTGTGGACACACCGATGTGGACGTTCATCGACGAGGAGATGAGCAAGCTCAACGGCAAACCGCTCGGACAGAATTTCAAGGACATGGTCGACACCATCGCATTGAAGCGCTGTGAGACTCCGGATGACGTGGCGGGTGTGGTTTCATTCCTCGTCAGTGATAATGCCCGCTATGTGACAGGTCAGACCGTCATTGTCGATGGCGGCATGCAGTACCGCTAGCCGGTTCAGCACTGCATACGGCGATGGGGTGCGACCGGCAATCCGGCCCGCACCCCATCGCCGCTTCATATGCTATCGGTCACTCATTGCTTATTGAGCGAGCCGCAGGCCTTGTAGGCCATGCCGTCGCTCTTCACCTGGAAGAAGCTGCGAAGCTGCTCGATGAGCGTCTTGGCGCTCATGATCTGCTCGCGAACACGATTCGGCGCGGTGCCGCCCTTGCCGGCTCGGGCCGATACCGATCCTTCGGTGGAGAGCACTTCCCGAACCTCCACCGCGACATCCGGTTCGACGAAGCCACGGAAAATCTCAATGAAATCGTCATCGGAAAGATCCCATAGCTCCACCCCCCTGTTTTCCGCCACCTTGACGCACGCACCGGAAAGCTCATGGGCATGGCGGAAGGGCACACCGTTCTTCACCAACCATTCCGCAATGTCGGTGGCCAACGCGAATCCGGTGGGGGCCTCCTTCTCCAGCCGCTGCTCATCAAAGCGCATCGTACGAATCATGCCCGTGAATGCGGGCAGCAGCACTTCGAGCGTGTCGACCTGATCGAACACGGCTTCCTTGTCTTCCTGAAGGTCGCGCGTATAGGCTGTGGGCAGACCTTTGAGCGTGGCAAGCAGGCCAGTGAGGTCGCCTATGAGACGGCCGGCCTTGCCTCGGGCGAGTTCGGCGATGTCTGGATTCTTCTTCTGAGGCATGATCGACGAGCCAGTGGAATAGGCATCGTCAAGCTTCACGAAACCGAACTCCTGGGTATTCCAGATGATGATCTCCTCTGACAGACGCGAGATGTCGACACCTGCCATGGCCATGACAAATGAGAACTCGGCAACGAGATCGCGACTTGCGGTGCCATCGATCGAATTCTCCGTCACGTTGGTGAAACCGAGCTCCCGGGCCACGGCCACGGGTTCCAATCCCAACGTGTTACCGGCGAGGGCTCCCGAACCGTATGGGCTGGCGTCCACGCGCTGATCCCAGTCGCGTAGACGCTCCACGTCACGCAGCAACGGCCAGACATGGGCTATGAGCTGATGTGCAAGCAGCACGGGCTGGGCATGCTGCATATGGGTGCGGCCCGGCATCACCGTATGGCCGGCGTCCTTGGCCTGCACAATAAGCGCATCGGCAAGGTTGAGCAGCTGGTTTGCGACCACGCGGGCATGACGGCGCATCCACATGCGGATGAGCGTGGCGATCTGGTCGTTGCGCGAGCGACCGGCACGAAGCTTGCCGCCCAATTCGTCACCGGCAATCTGCAGCAGGCCGCGCTCCAATGCGGTGGCTTCGTCCTCGTCGTCGTCAATCGGCGTGAATTCACCGGAATCCACCTGACGCTGCAGTTCATCCAATGCGGCTTCCATGCGCTGCAACTCATCTGCGGTGAGCAGGCCTGCACGCCCCAGAGCGCGGGCATGGGCACGGGAACCGGCTATGTCATCGTCAGCGAGACGCCAATCGAACTGAGTCGACTTGCTCAGCAATGCGAGCTCGGGCGAGGGGCCGGACGAGAATCGCCCTCCCCACAAAGCCAGGTGATCCTGGGATTCGGGCTTGTGATCGTCGCTCATATCTCTCCTTTTGCGAAGACGGCCATGCCGTCCGTGTTGGCTTGGAATACGAAAGAAGAGGCGTTTTCACGCCTCTTCCCCGCATAAGCATTCCATGGGAACTGCGCCGTGAGACTACTCTACGTCGTTCTGCGGAACTTCGATGCCGTTGCCGAAGCGAACATCCCGGGCTGCAGCGACCTTCGTCGGCAGTCCGTAGATCTCGATGAAACCGTTCGAGGCATTCTGGTCGAAGGTGTCACCGGAATCGTAGGTGGCGAGGTTGTAGTCATACAACGAGCTGTCGGAACGGCGTCCCACCACCACGGCACGGCCGCCGTGCATGACCATGCGAATCTCACCGGACACATACCGCTGGGTGTCATTGATGAACGCGTTGAGCGAATGCACGGCCGGGGAGAACCATTGCGCATCATAGACCAGTTCGGCCCAGCGCTTATCGATGCCGCGCTTGATGCGATGCTGCTCACGTTCGAGACACATGTTCTCGAGTTCCTCGTGGGCCGTGATGAGGGCGATGGCACCAGGTGCCTCGTAGAGCTCACGGGACTTGATGCCCACCAGGCGATCCTCGATCAGATCGACACGGCCGATGCCCTGAGCACCGGCGCGGCGGTTCATCTCCTCGATGGCCTGCAACGGCGTCACCTCGCGACCATCGATCTTGACCGGCACACCTTCCTTGAATTCGATGACCACTTCGTCTTCGACAGGCGGGAAGTCCGGATCATCGGTGTAGGAATAGCAATCCTTGGTGGGCGCATTCCACGGGTCCTCAAGGAAACCGGTCTCGATGGCGCGACCCCACACATTCTGGTCAATCGAGAACGGGCTCTTCTCGGTCTGCACAATCGGCAGGTCATGCTCATTCGCATAGGCGATCTCGACATCACGGGTGAGCGAAAGATCGCGAATCGGGCTGATGGCCTTGAGCTCCGGGTCTATGGACTGAATCGACACCTCGAAACGAACCTGGTCGTTGCCCTTGCCCGTGCAGCCATGGGCGATCGTGTCTGCACCGAACTGGTGCGCCGCACGAACCAGATGCTTGGTGATCAACGGGCGGGAGATGGCGGAGACCAGCGGATAGACGCCCTCATACATGGCATTGGCCTTCAGGGCCTGCATGCAGTATTCATTGGCGAATTCGTCGCGGGCATCGACAATATATGCCTCGACGGCACCGCATGCCAGAGCGCGCTCCTTGATCGTCTCAAGACTCTCACCACCCTGTCCGACGTCCAGAGACACTGCCACTACATCTTTGCCTGTGCGGTCTTTGAGGTATGGGATTGCCACGGAGGTGTCGAGACCTCCCGAATATGCCAGCACAATACGGTTCTTGTCGCTCATATTCAGCCTTTCACGATTGCAGTTGATATTACAACTATATACGGTCTACTGTATATTTATTCATTTTCGACACGCAATCTCACGATCGAGATGAGATTCTGAGCATCCATTCGGCTCGGCGACCAGCTGTGGTGTCATCCGAACAGATGATGAGTATCGTATCGTCGCCGGCGATCGTTCCCAGCACCCCGTCAATCGAATGCTTGTCGATGCCGCTGGCCACATACTGTGCTGCGCCGGCCGGCGTGTGCACGATCACGAAATTCGAGGCGTGGGCCACGGAGACGACAAGACCGGTGAGAATCTTGGCAAGCTGTTGCTCACCCCGTCCCTGACCATTCGATTCAGGCACGGTGGCCAGGGGGACCTGATCGGCCACAGCGTAGGCAATGGTACCGTCGGCGAGTCTGGTCTTGGCGGCGTTCACCTCATCGAGATCACGGCTCATTGTCGCCTGTGTGACGGGGAAGCCCTCCCGTGCAAGCAGTTCCGACAACTGCGCCTGTGACGTCACCACATTGTCGGCCAAAAGCTGACGCACCATCTGCAGACGCGCTGCACGCGTGCTCGGTCGGCCGACACCACTTGCGCCGTTGCTTGACTCCGATCCGGTCTGTTCACTCAACTGCGTACTCCTTAATCTTTCAGCTCAGCAGACTCTCATCACCACGCTGCTTGCCGATGAGCCATGTCAGCAGTGCTTTCTGCGCATGCAGACGGTTTTCCGCCTCATCCCAGACCACCGACTGCGGTCCGTCGATGACACCAGTGGTGACCTCCTTGCCGCGATATGCAGGCAGGCAGTGCTGGAAGAGCGCATCCGGCTTGGCCAGACCCATGAGACGTTCGTTCACCTGATATGGCCAGAACGGCTTCGAGCGAATCGCGTATTCGGCTTCCTCTCCCATCGAGACCCAGGTATCGGTGAAGATGCAATCCACACCGTCGACCGCCTGCTCTGGATCCACGGTCACCATGATGCTGCCACCCGTGGTCTCGGCGATGGCCTGGGCATCCTCGACGATCTTCTGGTCCGGCAGGTAGCCGTTCGGCCCTGCGACACGCACATCCATGCCGGCGACCGCGCCCGCAAGCAGGTATGAATTCGACATGTTATTCGCGGCATCGCCCACATAGGCGATCTTCAGATTCTCCAGATTGTCCACGCCGCCCTTGAACTGCGCCAGCGTGAGGAAATCCGCGAGCACCTGGCAGGGATGGAACTCGTCGGTCAGCGCATTCACCACCGGCACAGTGGCGACACGTGCCATCTGTTCGACACGGGACTGCTCGAACGTGCGCCACACGATGCCGTAGGCCATGCGTGTCAGCACTTCGGCGGTGTCGGCAACCGGCTCTCCGCGGCCAAGTTGCGAACCGGACTTGTCGATGACCAGGGGGTAACCACCCAACTCAGCCACGCCGATGGAGAAGCTGGAACGCGTACGGGTGCTTGGCTTGTCGAAGATCACCGCCACACCCTGAGGGCCCTCGAAGGGTCGATGGTAGAACCGATCGGCACGGAATTTCATGCCGAGTTCGAGAATCTGCTTCTGCTCCTCATGGTTCACGTCGTCGTCGCGCAGCATATGACGCAGTTCGCCCATTGCAACACTTCCTTTGCTATAGAGATTGGTTACCGATGCTCAGATAATCGTATGCGCCCACTGGCGTGGGTCGCTAGCGTATTTCAGTCATTGGGCAGGTCGGAGGGGATCGCAGCCAGTACGTGGACCGCCTCGTCAACATCGTTCTCGCTCACCACGAGCGGCGGTGCGAGACGTAGGGCGTTAGGTGCCACGGCATTGATGATGAGCCCGTGCTCCAGTGCCCAATCCATTGCCGCATGCGCGCAGGGATGTGTGAGCACGATCGCGTTGAGCAGCCCACGGCCACGCACGGATTCGAACAGCGGATTGCCGCATGCGCGAATCTGCCGCCGCAACTGTTCCCCGCGCGCCTCGGCGTTGACGAGCAAATCCTCACGTTCGATTACACCGATCGTCGCCAGTCCGGCAGCTGCCCCCAACGGATTGCCCGCGAAGGTGGAGAAGGATTGATATGGGTGCCTGGCGAGAACAGGTTGCTGAGCTCCTCGCCAAAGGCAATCATGCCTCCCATCGGGAATCCGCCGGCCACACCTTTCGCGAACGTGACCATGTCCGGCGTAATGCCTCCGAGATCGTCGCGTTGGAAGGCGAACCACTTGCCGGTGCGCCCCATGCCGGTCTGGACTTCATCCACGATAAGCTTGGCGTGATGTTCATCGCACAGACTCCTCACACCGCGTACGAATTCAGGATCCAGCGGCAGCACGCCGGCCTCGCCTTGAATGAGCTCCATGATCACGGACGCCACCGGACCCGAATCTGTCGCCTCGAACGCAGCACGCATCGCATCGAGATCATTGGCCGGCACGAATTCGAAATTTGGCACCAACGGTTGGAACGGTTCTCGAATCGCCGGCTTCCAGGTCGCCGAAAGCGCGCCCATGGTGCGCCCATGGAATCCGTGTTCCAGGGCGATAATACGGTACGGCTTATCGGCACCCAGACTGCGGCCATAGAGCTTGGCGAGCTTCAACGCCGCTTCATTCGCCTCCGCCCCCGAATTGCCGAAATACACATGGGAGCCCTGTGGCGCACCGGCGAGTTCGACAAGCTTGGCAGCCAAGGAGATTTGTGGTCTCGTGGCGAAATAGTTGCTCACATGGGCGACCTGGGCGGCCTGAGCGGACACGGCCTCGATCCACGCGGGGTGTGCGTACCCAATGGAGTTGACGGCTATTCCGGCAAGGAAATCAAGGTACTCGTTGCCATCGACGTCCCAAACATGGGTGCCCTGGCCATGATCGAGCACTCGAAGCGGCGTGCCGAACACATGCATATGCACTTGCTCGTATTCGCCGATCAGTTCGGTGTCATGCGTCAGATCAATTTGTTCAGAGGTCATAGGAGCTCCTTAATTCCATGCCCTCGCCGGGCTCCACCATGGTGCCCACACCGGCGGTGGTGAAAATCTCATTGAGAATGGAGTGCGGCTTACGGCCGTCGATGATATGGGCCTGCTGCACGCCTCCATCGATGGCCCGTACACAGGCCTCCATCTTGGGACGCATGCCGGATTCTAATTCCGGCAGCAGATCCCGTAGGTCCTCGACGCCGATACGTCCGACCAGCGAGTTCTTGTCGGGCCAGTCGGCATACAGGCCGTCCACATCGGTGAGGATCACGAGCTTATGGGCACCCAGAGCCGAGGCCAGCGCGGCTGCCGCTGAATCGGCGTTCACATTCAGCACCTCGGTGGCATCGTCCTCGTTGGGGGCCACGGAGGAAACGACGGGGATGCGACCGGCATGGATGAGGTCGACGACGGCGGAGGCATCGACCCCCACCACATCGCCCACCAAACCGATGTCGGTGGGTTCGCCGTCGATGATCGGCTTGCGCTGGCTGGCCGAGAACAGGGCCGCATCCTCACCCGAAAGACCCACCGCCAAAGGTCCGTGGGCATTGATGAGCCCGACGAGCTCGCGTGACACCTTGCCGGTGAGCACCATGCGAACCACATCCATCGCCTCCGGAGTGGTCACGCGCAGGCCGCCCTTGAATTCCGAATGAATGCCCAACGCCTTGAGCATCTGGGAGATCTGGGGGCCTCCACCGTGCACGACCACGGGGTGGATGCCCACCTGACGCAGGAACACCATGTCTTCGGCGAAGCACTCCTTCAAGTGGTCGTTCACCATGGCATTGCCGCCGTACTTGATCACAATGGTCTTGCCGAAGAACTCCTCCAGCCATGGGAGTGCCTCAATGAGTACCTCCGCTTTCTGATCGGGCCCCAGATCGGTATGCACATCGAGATGATACCCGGGTCCGCGCAACGGGCTTGCCATGAGTCACACTCAGCTTTCGTAATCCGCGTTGATATGTACATATTCGTGGGTAAGGTCGTCGGTCCACACGCAAGCTTCGCTCTCCCCGGCGTTCAGGTCGATGTCTATGTCGATCTCGCGCAGCGTCATGTCCACCTCGCTCCGGTCCCGGTCCGGACCGCCATTGGCGCAGATTCTCACGCCATTGATGGTGACTGAGACCTCGTTCGGATCGTACGGGGCCACATCGGCGGGAACGGTGCCGAGGGAACTGACCACACGACCCCAGTTCGGGTCATTGCCGCTGATGGCGCACTTGAGCAGGTTCGATGCGGCAACCGCTCGCCCGCACGCCAATGCGGCATCCTCACTGGTCGCACCGGTGACCCGGATTCGAATGTCATGGCTGGCGCCCTCTCCGTCACCGATGATCTGCCTCGCGAGACTGGAGCAACAATCGGCCACCAAGCCGTTGAATTCGTCGGGGTCCGGAGTGATTCCCGAGGCACCCGATGCCAGCAGCAGCACGGTGTCGTTGGTCGACATGCAACCGTCCACATCGATGCGGTTGAAACTACGATCGACGGCGGCGGTGAGGGCGGCCTGCAGCTGACCTGCCGAGACGACGGCATCGGTGGTGATCACGCATAGCATTGTGGCCAGCTGCGGGGCGATCATGCCGGATCCCTTCACCATGCCGCCGATGCGGAATTCATTCGACCCCAGACGATTCACCGTTTTAGGCTTCGTGTCGGTGGTCATGATCGCATGAGCCGCATCACTGCCTGCCTGGGCGCTGGAATCCAATGAGTCAAAGGCCTTCTGCGCGCCTTCGATCACTTTGTCGAGAGGCAGCAGTTCACCGATAAGGCCAGTGGAACACACGGCTATCTCCGACGGCTCCACATGCATCATCAACGCGACGGCTTCCGCGGTGCGCACCGTCTGCTGGTACCCTTCCTCTCCCGTGCAGGCGTTGGCGCCTCCGGAATTGAGAATGACCGCCTTGAGCTCTCCGTCTGAAACCTGCTTGCGGGACCACTGCACGGGTGCCGCACAGAAACGGTTCGAGGTGAATACGCCTGCCGCGGCATTGAGCGGCCCGTTGTTGACCACCAATGCGACGTCCTGCTTGCCTGTCTGCGAGGAGATGCCGGCAACCACACCAGCCGCCTCGAATCCCTTTGCGAATGTAACGCTCACGGTGCCACTCCAATCTTGCTCAATCCTGTTGCATCATTCAGTCCGAATGCGATGTTCAACGATTCAATGGCCTGCCCCGCCGTCCCCCGGTTGAGGTTGTCGATGGCGGTGAAGGCATGCAGTGTGCCGGATCGTCGATCGACAGCGACCTGCACATGGGCCGCGTTCGACCCGAGTACGTTCTGGGTGGCCGGCATGACGCCGGGATCCAGCACGAAGATGAATTCCTGACCTTCATAGGCCTGCACCCAGATGTCATGGATCTGTTCATCGGTGAGCGCGAGGGCCTCATCGGTGAGCTTTGCGCTCACCGAGGCCAGGATTCCACGTGACATCGGCACGAGAATGGGGGTGAACGCAAGCGAGAACATATCGGCCTGTGACGCACCAAGTCCGGCTGCATGGGCGAAATTCTGCAGTATCTCCGGAATATGCCGGTGTGTTCCGCCCACCGAATACGGCGACGCCGACCCCATGGCCTCCGAAGCGAGCAGATTGGTGCGCTTGAGGTTCTTGCCCGCGCCGGAATACCCCACGGCCAGATCGGCGACAATGCTCTTCGTATCGACGAGCCCTTGGGCAATCGCAGGCTGCAATGCCAGCGTGGTAGCCGTCACGTTGCACCCTGGACCGGCGATGCGCTTGGCTCCGGTGAGTTCGTCGCGCTGGCGAACATACTTGCCGTCGGAACCGATTCCAAGAATGAGCTCAGGCATGCCATAGGTCCAATGCTGGTAGAAATCTCCCCCATAATAGTCGTCCCACGCCTGCTGCCGCTCAAGTCTATGGTCCGCACCCAGATCGACCACCACCGCGTCATCGTCAAGCTGCGCCGCCAAGGCTCCTGAGGCTCCGTGAGGCAGCGCGAGGACGATCACGTCATGGCCGTCGAGCACGGCTGGCGTAGTGTCCTCCACAATGAGATCCGCGAGTTGCGGAATATGTGGCTGGTATTCCCCCAGTCGATGCCCTATGGACGAATGGCCAGCCACCGCCGTGACCTCGAAGGCCGGATGGGCGGCCAGGATCCGCAACGCCTCCCCTCCGGCATAGCCCGTAGCCCCTGCCACGGCAACCGTGTATTTCGTCATATGCTCTTCTCCCATGCCGACGTCATTACAACTTTGCCCATATCCTAACAAATATACAGTACATTGCATAAACATGCATGTCTGAATGAAGTCAGAATATGGGCAAAGTTGATTTAACCACTGGAATACTAGGCTTTTACGGAATCAGATCCACCGGAACCATTATTCAAAGTATTCAACATTTGGTTGAGATATTCAGTTGGTGAGACACCTGAGACAAGGAAGTACAGCCACATGATCGTATAGAGCACGTTGATCACCAGCGCCGCCACAGCCAATCCATAGCCTTTCATATGGTAGATTTTCGTGCGACGCATGCTGAACCATCCGAAGAGCGCCGGCAGCACCGGTAACGGGAGAATCAGCGCGAACACGAACGCGATGATGGCGCCCGGATCCCAGTGCCCATACAGCGGATTCTGATTGGGGTCGTCCGGGTTCATCTGGTTCATGCTGTTGATGAAGCTTGGGTCGTTCAGATTGAATGGCGGCTGGTTTCGTCCTCCATTGCCCTGACGTCCGGAACCGGGCTGGTTCTGGGTCTGGTACGGCAGTCCGGCCTGCTGTCCGTAGGCATTCTGTTGGGACGGCTGGCCATACTCGTTCCCCCGCTGGGCCTGGGCTCGCGCAGCGGCTGCCCCCAAAGCATCGTCAGTGTCCGGATGCCCGTAGATATACGGATCATAGGTGGCAGGGAACTGGCTGTCCAAAGCGCCGTACTCCAGGCCATTGGAGGAACCGACGCTCGGCGGGTCGTCGTCGAAACGCCCATCGAGCACCAGCCCCCTCACATCGTCCTGTGCGGCATCCGGATTGATTGCATGGCGTTCGCCGTGGGCGGTCGGAGCAGCATGATGCTGGTCGTTCGGCTCGTTCGGAACACCGTTGGAGGTGTCATGCTGCTCTTGTTCGCTCATTTCCCTACCTCATTTCATATGCTGGGATGCCTGCCGACGCTAAGCACGCAACTGCGCACCAAGTGTAGCCGTCTTCTCAACAATACGCTGTCGGATTTCCTCACTGTCTTGCGACGTGAGCGTGCGATCCGGTGCACGGAATGTGACGGCATAGGCCAGTGACTTCTTGCCGTCCCCCACCTGATCGCCCGTGTACACATCGAAGAGCTCGATGGATTCCAGCACATCGCCCGCCGCCTGACGAATCGTCTCGGTGAGTTCGTGCGCCGTGACCGAGGTCGGCACCGTGAACGCCAAATCCTGCTTGACCGGCGGGAAGGTGGAGATCGGCTTCGCCTGAACCGGCTTGTTGCTCAGAGTGGAGAACAGAGCGGTCAGATCGATTTCGAATGCGGCGCTATGGCGTGGGAAACCGAGTGCATCGTCCACCTTCGGGTGAAGCTCACCTACAACACCGACCGGGGTGTCGCCGGACATGATGCGCGCGACGCGACCCGGATGCCATTGGGCACCTGCCTTGTCACCGTCCGACTGGTCGAGCACGATCTTCGCACCCAAACGATCGGCGATGCGATGCACAGCCTCGACGGCATCCGTCCAATCCACAGGACGCTTGTCGCCCAACCATCCATCGTCCTCGGCATTGCCGGTGAGAATGGCCGCAACGTGCAGCGGCTGCTCGGGCAACCCTGCATCAAGAGCCGAGAGCTGATCGTCGCTGGGGCGCTGTGCGCCGGGGAGAGCCGGAACGGCAGGAGCTTCAGGATCTGCCAGATATACATGCCCAAGTTCATAGCAACAGATGTTCTCGAGACCGCGGTGCAGGTTTCGTTGCACCGTAGTCGCCAGCGTGAGCAGAACCTGCCGACGCAGGAACGGGCGATCGCCTGCGAGGGGATTGACTATCTCGACGCTCACCTTTTCGACCTCTTCCGAGTCGATCTGGAAGTTCTTGAAGTCCGCTTTGCCCACGAACGGATAGCTGAGCACTTCCACCAGACCATATTCGGCAAGCTCGTCGGCCACCTGACGCTTGTGCAGCTGATCGTCGGTGAGTCCGACATGGCCTTCCACCGGGGCATGCGGGACTCGTACAGGAATACGGTCGTACCCATAGATACGGGCCACTTCCTCCACCAGATCGCAGGCTGCGGTGAGATCGGGGCGCCAACTGGGGGCCGTCACCGAGAATTCGCCATTGCCACCTCCGGCGACACTGCATCCGATATCGGTGAGGATATCGCTGATCTTGTTGATGTCAAGATCGAGCGAGGTCAGTCGCTTCACCTCTCCGGCCTTGAAGGCGATCGGATGGCCACGCTTGACGTTGTTCACGTCTCGCGGGGTGTCGCTGGCCTTCGCGTCACCGTATTTGGTGAGCAAGTCGACGGCCATCTGAGCCGCAGCGGGTTGGATCTGGGTGTCCACCCCGCGTTCAAAGCGGCGGGAGGCTTCTGAGGGAATCTTATGGCGGCGTGCAGAGCGTGCCACGGTGATCGGGTCGAAATGCGCTGCCTCAGAGTAGTCCCACGGCTCAAGAAGGCTAAGAAGGGGCATGTCAAAGAAGTCAGTTTTAGGGTAAGCCCAGTTAATGAGCTCGCTGTAGATCAGCGTGTCTTTGCGGAACAACCCGCCGGGAAACGCGGTCATCACATGAAGATCGACTGCCGCAATGGGCAGGTATGCAAGCGTCATCTGATTTTCGATGCAGTCGTTCATGTCGTGTTTGGCGAACGCATCGGCGTGCTGCTGCACGAACTGCCT
>OGDF01005985.1_pt1 | contig 12403 bp, 13 predicted proteins | sample 1570141 | NCBI WGS metagenome assembly OGDF01 (sample SAMEA4370581, study PRJEB24528) | human gut metagenome | reverse complement strand
GTAAAATTTATGCTCGAAAATCTGCATATTATCTTAGTGTCAACACTCCCTAATTACAAGGCTGCTTGAATTAGCTGCCTTCTCTTGTTAAATAATAATTTTTTTATAAAACGCTTGACATTTAATGCTTTATAGTGTATAATTAATTATGCTTTCGAGGTGTGGCTCAGTTTGGTAGAGTACTACGTTCGGGACGTAGGGGCCGCAGGTTCAAATCCTGTCACCTCGACCAATCAGAAATCGCTATATTCCGTGAAATGACGAAATATAGCGATTTTTTTATTATCTTAGTCAGGAACCGTACTTCCGTTTTGGCACTAAAAATGCCATAAAAACCATTGATTTTCAACGAAAATCACACGGTGTCACACGGAGCCACACGAAAACAACAACGAAAAATAGCCAAAAAATCGAAAGGCGATACCAAACCATATTTTTCTATCACACAACAGACCTCAGATCTGTAAAAATTGAATTTATATAACTCTTGAAAAACACTTGATTATCGGTTATAATAATTACCTGATTCCGCAAAGTTCACATTTGAAAATCGTTTGATTTTAGGCTACATATAGCTGAAAATTAAATATTTTTGAGATGAAATTCTTTTCACCCATTGGGTGAAGAAAATTCTAAGTAAAAATCAGCTGATTTTGCGCTATAATTCGGTAGATATCAGCAATAACATAAGGTTGAGTTTTGCAGATTCAGGAATTACATAGAAAAAGCTTAGAAAAGGTGAGTTTATGCTGAAAATAGTTTTCGGAGATGTTGAAAATTCTATATATCACCCTCCAACGTATTTTGATAATACCTATGAGGACGAGTGGATCACTGATTCTCGCAGTGTAGAAATGATAAAAGACATAGATAAATCCGATGTTATTGGTTCAAGAGTAATAGACAGCCCTGTACTTGGCTCAATTTCAGTCAAGGAGCTGTCTGGAGGAGTTAAAACCCTGCTCCTTATGCTTTTCGATGATTCAGGCAAGATATTCAACGCCTCTGCCTGCGGTGATAACTGTGCTAAGTGGATATATGAGATAAGTAAGCATAAGGATCTGACTATTGCTCTCCATCACATCATGGACTTTAGCGCCTGTGAAGATTTTAGTGCGTATATTATCAATACTATCCCCGTTCCAAATAGTAACACGAAACCCGTAGCAGTACATACCGACATTCATGATGAATATAAAAAAGTGAAGCGTTTTAGCCTTGTTGGTTAGAACGCTTTTTCTTCGGTGAAAATGGAGAAAAACGTCGATTTATAGATTGACTAATTGTGCGATTTGTGCTATAATTATATGGAGTATAGATGCTGTTCGTACAGTAAATAAATTTTCATCGAAGGGAGCGTGTATTATGGTTAAAGCAAGTAACGGCAAAAGCCTTTTCAACGAGATGACTCGTGTTCAGATGCCTGCACTTGTTCATCTGACAAGGCTTGGATATACATACTATGGTCGAATATTCGATGATATGGCTGATAAGGTCTATGATCCCGATACAAATATATTGAAAGATGTTTTTATATCTCAGTTCAAGAAGCTCAATCCCGATCATGAGGGTGAAGCGGAACAAACGTTGAAAGCTATCAGACAGGAGCTTGACAACGATGATCTCGGAAAGAGCTTTTATTCTCGCCTGAAAACTACTTCTCCTGTTAGACTGATAGATTTCGATAATCCTCGGAACAATGTATTTCATTGCACAGCGGAGTTTACTTGCAAGAACGGTCAGGACGAGTTCCGCCCCGATATAACACTGTTTATAAACGGTCTGCCCTTGGTGTTTATTGAGGTGAAAAAGCCTAATAATCATGGTGGTATGGTCGCTGAGAGTGACCGTATGAACAGAAAGCGTTTTCCTAACAAAAAATTCCGAAGATTTATCAATATCACTCAGCTTATGATCTTCTCCAATAACATGGAGTATGATGCCGAGGGCGGAATTGTGCCTATTCAGGGTGCGTTTTACTGTACGGCAGCAAAACAGAGTGCGCCGTTTAACTGTTTCCGTGAGGAAAATCCCTTAAATGAAGATGTTGCTCCATATATCAAGGGTTATCCGTATGGGGCTATTGACGCAGAAGTAGAGAAGAAGATACTGAAAGACTTTAACAATCAGGTTATTCATACTTCTCCCGAATATCAGACAAATTTGAACGTCAATACTCCTACAAACCGTATCATCACTTCCATGTGTTCTCCTGAGCGACTGCTGTTTATTCTGAAATATGGTATCGCTTATGTGAATATGGAGCGTGAGGTTGACGGTAAAATTGAAACGATAAATCAGAAACACATTATGCGTTATCAGCAGATGTTCGCAGCCCTTGCTATCCGTGAAAAACTCTCTGACGGCGTTAAATCAGGTGTGGTATGGCATACTCAGGGCAGCGGTAAGACTGCGCTGTCATATTATCTCAGCTACTATCTCTCTGACTATTTTGCCCATAACAATAAGGTCGCAAAGTTCTATTTCATCGTAGATCGCCTTGACCTGCTTGAACAGGCTTCGCAAGAATTTGAAGCCCGTGGGCTTGTGGTAAAAACGGCAAATAGCCGTGCAGAGCTTATGGAGCAGTTCCGCAACAATCAGGCTCAGGAGGGCAACAGCGGTCAGCAAGAGATCACGGTTGTCAATATCCAGCGTTTTGCTGAGGATAAGGAAAGAGTCACTCTGCCGTCATATGCTACGAATTTACAGCGTATCTTCATCATTGATGAAGCACACAGAGGATATAATCCTAAAGGCAGTTTCCTTGCTAACCTTTTTGATGCTGACGAAAACTCTATTAAGATCGCATTGACAGGTACTCCGCTGTTAGCTGATGAGCGTGAGTCGTGGAAGGTGTTCGGTAACTATCTGCATACCTATTACTACGATAAGTCCATTCAGGACGGCTATACTTTGAAAATTATCCGTGAGGATATTGAAACAAAGTATAAGGAAAAGCTCTCTGCTATCTATGAGAATCTCGAAACACTTGTTCAGAAAAAGGATATTAAGCGTGACCAAATAGTAGAACATGACTCTTATGTCAAGGAGCTTACAAGATACATCATCAGCGATTTGAAGCGTTTCCGCACTATTCAGGGCGATGATACGCTTGGCGGTATGGTTATCTGCGAAACAAGTGAACAGGCACGAAAGATATTCGCTTTCTTTGACGATGTACAGCGTGAGCTGAATGCCGATTCTTCGCATCCTTCGCATTTCAGGGCTGGACTGATCCTGCACGATAGTGATGATAAGGACACCAGAAAGCAGATCGTCAAGGATTTCAAGAAGAATATGACCATTGACATACTGATCGTGTATAATATGCTCCTGACAGGCTTTGACGCTCCTCGGCTGAAAAGGCTGTATTTCGGCAGAAAGCTGAAAGACCATAATCTTTTGCAGGCTATTACCCGTGTAAACAGACCATACAAGGACAACAAGTATGGATATATCATAGATTTTGCCAATATTAAGAGCAATTTTGAGCAGACCAATGAAGCGTACCTGAAAGAGCTGAACAGATTCAATGATCCTAATGAAGTCGGTGCAGGCAACACTACTGATACATTCACTCAGGTCATAGAGGATAAAGATGCTCTTGTACAGCAGATGCGTGAGGTACGGCAAGTTCTTTTTGACTACACCACGGATAATGTAGAGGAATTCAGTTCCGAAATATCTACAATTGAGGATAAGCAGGAGCTTATCAAGCTGAAAAAAGTGCTTATCGCTGCCCGTGACTGCTGTAATGTAGTCCGTACCTTTGGTGATGATGAGCTGAAGCAAGCCTTTACAAAGCTCGAAATCACAAGACTTCCCGAAATGATACGAGAAGTTCAGCGACAGATTGACACGATAAATCAAAAATAAGCCTTTGACAGCGATGATTCCACAAAACAGCTTATCAATGAAGCTATGCAGGACATCACCTTCAATTTCTCAAAGATAGCTGATGAAGAATTGCAGATGGGTTTCATGAGTAAAGAGGAGTTCCATGAAAAATGGCGCAGGACAATACAGTCCTTTACAGAGAATATAGACCAGGACGATCCAGAGTTTATCTCCATAAGAGAAGCATTTATGCAGAGATTCAAGGAGTTCGGATTCGCTGCCGATACCGTCCATGAGTTTACTGAGCGTTCAAAGGTATTAGATGAAGTCCTCAAAAAACTGGCTGAGCTTCAGAAAAGAAATAAGGCTCTTATGCGAAAATACAACGGTGATGCCAAATTTGCAAGAGTGCATAAGAGGATAAGAGAAGAAAACGCTCAGAGGAAAGCAAGAGGAGCTTCCCCCATAATCTCCGGCTATGAGGAAGAAATCTTGGAAGCATTGAAAGCTATCAAGTTCGATATAGATCAGAAGGTATTTGACCGCAACGATATTTTGAAGAAAGACGCTTACTTTGAGCAGACTGTAATGTCACAGATCAAGCAAGGTATGGACACATTGGGCATAAAGGGTACCAGAGAGGACAGAGTATTCATTCAGTCCCGTATATCCTCTCAGTATCTCACTCAGTATAACGCAACATATCCGTGGGCTTGACAATAAGGAGTTTAATCAATGGATTTGCAGATAAAAAAAAACAATATCACTTATCGACTCACTGAAATCAACTTGCCAGACCTATGGTATGGGAAATGACGGTAATGAGTACAAAATCATCACTCAGGTGTTCCTGTATAAGTATCTGAATGATAAGTTTGGCTATGAGATCAAGAAGCTCGATGAGCGTATCGCTAAGGCTGAAAAGTGGGAGATCGCTTATTCGGAGCTTTCGGGAGATGAACGTGAGGACTTGTTCGACACGATGAATCCCGATATTCCTCGGCTTAATCCCGAACACCTTATCTCTCACCTGTGGAATCAGCAGGCAAAGGGCGATTTTGACCTTATATTCGACCAGACGATGATCGACATAGCCGATAAGAATATTGATATATTCTCAACTCAGACCACGCAGAACACAAAAATTCCGCTGTTTGAGAAGCTCACACAGTATGTTACCGATGAAGCACAGAGAGCGCCGTTTGCCCGTGCTTTGGTGGACAAGCTCGTAAACTTCTCCTTTGAGGAAACATTCTCGGAGCATTATGACTTCTTTGCCGCTATCTTTGAGTATCTTATCAAGGACTACAACACGGCAGGCGGCGGTAAGTATGCGGAATACTATACTCCTCACGCTATCGCTACCATTATGGCAAGGCTTTTGGTCGGTGATGATGCCGACTTGCATAACATAGAGTGCTACGATCCGTCCGCCGGCACAGGTACGCTGTTAATGGCTCTCGGTCATCAGATCGGTGAGGATAGGTGTACTATCTTCGCTCAGGATATTTCCCAGCGCAGTAACAAGATGCTGAAACTCAATCTGATACTGAACGGTCTTGTATCTTCGCTCGATCACGCTATCCAGGGCGATACACTTGTTGCTCCGTATCATAAGAGTGATGATGGGCAGACTCTCAGGCAGTTTGATTTCGTTGTATCCAATCCGCCGTTCAAGATGGATTTTTCTGATACAAGAGATGATATAGAGAAGAAATACTCGGCTCGCTTTTGGGCGGGTATCCCGAAAGTCCCTGCAAAGAAAAAAGAGAGTATGGCTATCTACACTTGCTTCATTCAGCACGTTGTAAACTCTCTGAAAAAGACAGGCAAGGGCGCTATCGTTGTTCCTACGGGATTTCTGACCGCAAAGAGCAGTGTTGAGGGTACTGTCCTTAAAAAGCTTGTTGAAGATCATATTGTGTATGGTGCAGTATGTGGAGCTTACGCAGGAAGAATTTGAAGCGAAAATGTCGGCATTCAAGACTGAGCTTCAATCATTCTTCGATGAGGGTAATGCTCTGCAAGCTGAGATCATGAAGCAGTTAGGCAAGGTGAAGTATGAGTAAACTGAAAGAGTACTGCATTAACATTACTGATGGAGAACACGGTTCAGTTAAAGAAGATCTATCAGGAGAGTATTATTTTCTGAATAACAATAATATAACGAGCAACGGAATAATAATAAAACCTGATGATAGAAGAATCTCTATTACAGAGTTTGATAGGATACATAAGCGTACCAAACTTGCTGCGGGCGATATAGTGATTACTACTTGCGGTACTATTGGTAAATGTCAAGTTATTAGAGATGAAAAAATCAATTTCGATTTTTCTCGAAGCGTAGGTATTATAAAATGTGATTCAAGCCGACTGTTGCCAGATTTCTTGTACTATTACTTGATCAATCCACATACTCAGAGCAGGATTAAGAAAATATCTGAAGGCGGAGTACAAAAACACTTTTACATTGGAGCTATGCAGGAGTTTGATATAGAAGTGCCACCTATTGATATACAAAGAAAAATAATTGCCGTTTTGAGCGCGATTGATAAAAAAATCCAATACAATAATAAGATAAACGATAATTTATCGTATCAATCGGATATGGTAGCCTGACCGTTCATCAGCATCGGCAGAAGCCAGTCACGGAGAGACAGCAGATCTTGATTCTCTTTAAGAATAGTGCTTTTTATCTTTTCGCTGTTTATTACCAGAGTGTCAAACTTTCTGAGTGTATCATCATCAGGAATAGGTGTGTAGAATTCTTCAACACCATAAAATAATAATCCTAAGATATTCGTACCATTAGTATGTGATGCGATATATTTATGGAAATAATCAGTATTAAAAAGATAATGAAGAAAGCATTTAAGCAGTTTGTTATAAGGCTTTATCTGGGTAACATGATGGGAAGAAACGATGTCTCCATCAAAAATATCTGGAATCAGTAGCGAACGTCCAATAATATCCTTTTTATAATCAATTGCTGTTTGCTGAGTGTTGCACATTACAAGATCAAATGGAGAAAGAATTTTTTCCGAAGAGTATTTGCCCGTGTAATACTTTATCCCTTCTGGCTTATATTCTCCGATGGGTGTAAATGATGCAAGATTAACCATAGGTGTGCCTTTATCACTGATAGTCTTTGTGCTATACGAAATACCCCTATCAGATGTTATAAGATCACCGATTGCTTTAACTTGCCAGCCCGAAGGAATGTCACGCTTTAACTGCTCATTCCACACCATAGCACCGCCCGAAGCCCGATACGGCTTGCCGTTCTCATCAGGAAAATCAAACTGCGTGAACCAATAGTCGTACATCAGCTTGAGCTGGTGCTGTAAATTATCGTTTACCACTTCTTAATGCTGTGTAAGAAAAACATGAAAGGAAAACAAAATGGGAATTGGTTTATTAGAAAAAATGATAGAATACTGTGACCAAATGTATTCTGATTATCAATGTGATGAATGTACAGGACATAATTGCACTAATAAATGCAAAGATTGTCTTGATGATATTCATTTTCATACAAATAGAATCAGAAGGTCATATGATTGCGAAAAATTGCTGTATTATTATTTGTGTCGATACTCATATAAGTATTGTTCTGAGATAATATATGCTCTTGAGAAAATAGATTCAAGTAGATATCCGTTTTTCAATATCTTGTCGCTTGGCTGTGGCGGTGCTGCTGATTTAATGGCTTTTGATTGCTGTACTGATGGCGATGATGATATTTATTATCACGGTGTTGATATTAATACTTATTGGAATGATATCCATTCCAAAATATCAGAGATTTATCCTCATGCCTCTTTCACGACAGGGTTTGATGTTAGAACAGATATACCAAGTCTGAGAAATGAGGGCTATAATGTCATAATTATCGAGTATTTAATATCATATCTTTATTCACAGGATTCAACGGTCGTAATTGACTTGTTTGATGATCTTATTGAGTATGTTATAAGTAACAAGCCACAGAACTCTCCAATGCTGATAATTATTAACGATGTGGATAATGATGGCTTGGGAAGAGGGGTTTTTGATGGCTTTTCATCCAAACTACAAAACAAAGGCTACGATATTAAAGTAAAAAAATACCGATTTAATGAGAGCTCTTATTACAAAGGGTCTACATTACATGATAGTAATAATAATCTTTTTGATATTCCAGTCAGTATAAAATCAGAATACTGTGTTGCTATTAAATGTAAATCAGCCCAATTAATAATAGAAATAGATTAGAGGTGATTTGATGATTATAAGTGCCAGCAGACGAACAGACATACCGACATACTATTCAGAATGGTTTTTGAACAGAATAAAAGAAGGCCATGTCTGCGCTCGTAATCCGATGAATATTCATCAGATCAGCAGAATAGACTTGTCACCTAACGTAGTTGACGGTATTGTATTCTGGACTAAAAATCCTATTCCTATGATAGAGCGAGTATCTGAATTAGAAAAATACGTCTATTATTTTCAGTTTACCTTGAACGCATACGGGAAAGATATTGAACCTAATGTTCCGTCCAAAAATGATTTTATCATTCCAGCCTTTCAGAAATTATCTTCTCTCATCGGAAAAGAAAGAGTTGTATGGAGATATGATCCTATTTTTATAAATGAGTATTACACCATTGAATATCACAAAAAGTATTTTCAGGCTCTCTGCTCAAAACTAAGCAAGTTTACAGAAAAATGCACGGTGAGCTTTATTGACTTATATAAAAATACTGCTCGCAATATCAAGCGATTTAATATTCATACACTTTCAAATGATGATGTGCTTGAACTTATGAGTTATTTTATATCCGTTGCCAAGAATGAAGGTATCTATATAGATACCTGTGCTGAAGAATACGACCTTTCATCATTGGGTATAACCCATGCTTGCTGTATTGACAAGCAGAGATTAGAAAGATTGGGTAATTATACGCTGAAAATAGGCAAGGATAAAAATCAAAGAGGTGTTTGCGGTTGTATTGAAAGCATAGATATAGGGATGTACAACACTTGCGAAAATGGTTGTGCTTATTGTTACGCAAACTTCAATCCAGCAATCGCAGCCAAAAATCATTCTGCTCATGTTACAACTTCGCCACTTATTTGCGGAAATATTGAAGAAGATGATAAAGTGAATATCAGAAAGGTTCAGTCAAATATCGAATCACAATTAACTCTGTTTTAATTGAATAATTGAAACATAGAGGTGAGTAAACTTGGAATTTATATGTAAAGACTTTAGCACTGTGTTGACTTCTCTTTCTCAAGTCATTGGTATATCCGAAGAAAGAATCATTTCTACTCTCGAATACAACTGGGATAAGCAGTATGAAATAGATTATAACGCATTTATTCATAGTGATTTGCCTGATGATTCCATTTCAGACGATTTTGGAGAGTATATTCTGCAAAATGCTTTTCTTAATGCTGAGCTTTTGATTGAACGCCCAACGGTACATTGGTTTCATGGAGCAAGATTTATGAATCCGGATGACTATTTAACCTATGGCATACTACCACTATCAGAAATGTATCCTAAAATCACGAGAATGATTGACGACATAGCTTGTAAACTAAGCATTAAAGTGAAAGACTGCACAAGCGATATCCAAAGACATAATAAATGGCTTACTGAATTGAAACTGAGTGATGCAAGAATTCATGGGGGACCTTTTGCAATTCTTATGTTTGAAGCAAGCGCTACACCGCAAGCATTTGGCTGTCATGATTATACTGACGAACCTGAAATTGTTGCTAATTATGCTTATGTGAAATATGATAATAAAGCAGATATTATTTTAGAAGAATATAAGAGACTATCAATTCCGATAATTGTAGAGTTTCTTGAACCAAGTAACAACGATTCGATTTCAGTAAAGCTATTAATCACTACTGCGATACACTACTTGTATCGGATTATACACAATGAAGAACCTGGCTTACATAGCAATATTTGTTTTTCAAATAATGGTAATCCTATCCCGTCAAATTTAATAGTAGGTATCCACAAAATTTGAGCCTAAAAAAACTTTTTCAATAGAATAAGCAAGAGCGAGTTGCCATTTTTCTGACAACTCGCTCTTTTGCTATTAGTCTTCATCACTACACTCATCCAGCCCATGCAAGAGTTGAATATAAACGCACTCCGCACGTTCATGTTCCTCGCCGTCCGTGGACATCATTATTTCAAGGAAATAAGCCTTTGCCTGTTCGTAGTCCGTCCAGACCTCACGCCTGCCGTTGTATATGGTGGTGACCTTCCGTGATCTCGGCATTGCCAATTCAGGTGTTTTCAACATAGCTGATACCTCCAAATCAATATTGTAGATACAGTATATACCATAATAGCGCCAGAGTCCAGCGTATCGGAATAATTGTAACCATTATTGTGAAAGGCGCAGCAATTTCAAAAGCCAGTCCGGTACATAGCGCACATATCGTATTTCATCGCCGTCGGGAATTATCCTGACGGCGATTCTCATATTCTGCTCAATGCTTTAGCTGAACCACCTTTGTTTGCAGAAACATCAGCGGACGCCAGAGTTTATCGCCAAGCTCCTTGATCTCCTCAATATCTTCCTTGTAAACTTTGTTCGTGACATTTGCTCGGTGGGCAATTTGGTTGATATTGTTGGCGATATTATTTGCAAGTACAGTGAGCCGTTTTAGCTCGTTCTCGTTGATATGGACGATGTAACCCTCGAAGATCATGGCTCTCACAAATGTACTGAGACTGCTCATACCGCTGTTCTCAAACTTCTTCTTGATAGCCGCCATTTCTTCTGGGCTGACACGGACTTTCAGATACAATGTACGCTTCTTTTCATCTTTCATTTTTCTTGTTCTCCTTTTTTATTTTTATCAATTCGGGGTCGTAGGGGCAGCGCCCTCTGCCAAGCCTTGTGAAGTGTGTGGAGTCGCATTTTGCGCCCACACTTCACCGTGCTTGCTGGTAGAGTTTCGCCCCTGTGGGGCGAATGTCATTTCCGAGCATTTCGGCTCGGTCTTTTTTTCTCGATTCCGAGAATTGGAGCTGTGCGACTTTCTCTATTTCGTCGCTCCCCATAATCAATATAGCGCACAATTCGGTTTTCGTCAATAATTATTTTCAAATTTATCAGGATCGCAGATTTTTGATTCGTCAAAATGCCTGGATAGCATAAACGGCGTAATAGCGTGATTTCAGATTTTTGAATCTCAAAATTCCCCGGACATTTGTTGACAAAGTATGAACAAAAGTTTGTGCGCAATGCGGCTTGTATTTCAAATGTAGAGCGCGCTATAATTGGATCATAGCAGGTGAGCTTCGGTCGCTCGGCTCTGCCTGCTGAGAACAAAAATGAAAGGTTGTGATTTTTCTATGGGCATCTATACAGAAAAGAGAGATCAGCTCATTGAGAAGATCAAAGGGTTGGAAAAGCGTATCGCAAGCGATACTGCGAAAAAGAAAACGCTGGAGGACAAGCTGAAAGAAGTTTCCCGTCTGGCTATGGCGGAGGAGTACAACTGCAAGCCCCGTGAGCTTGATGAGATCATAACTTCGGAGCATTCGCTGTTGCAGAAACTCCGTGCAAGCGGTTTGTCCGATGACGAGCTGCTGAAACTGGTCGGGACTGGAAATGCTGAGAATGAGAAAAGTGATACTGCCGATCTCGCCGCTGACTTCGGACAGCAAATGAGCTTTACGGATAAAGCAAATCCCTATGAGGATTAAAACTATCCGGTAACAAAAAGTGTAGCCGTAAAATACTCAGTCGGCTCAAAACACTGAGCCGACCTTACGCTATAATGAGGGTGAGAGACAGAAAGCGAAACCCTCGACTCTAAAGCATAGAGACAGAGAAGCTAAAGGAGTAAAATTCGCTATGAATAAAAATGATACTGCCGTAGAAAGAGAAAAGGCAGGAAAGATGTTTGAGCTGAACGAGAAGTACAAGGACTTCCCTGAGCGTGTCTCGGAATATGAGATCGACGGGAAGAAGTACATCGTTCACAGCCGCTTCGTCGGAGAGAAACATATCGACGAAGTGATCGGCAGGCTCGCTTTTGAAAGAGCCGTAAAAGAAACACTGGCGTAATTTTGTCGGCAAAGCATTGACTATACCGGCATTTTGCGCTATACTGAAGATGTCGGTATGGTACTGCTTTGATTTGAAAGGAGTTACTATGGCAAAGCAGACCATTTACAATGCAGGAATTTACGTCCGCCTCTCGCAGGAGGATATGAGAGCCGGCGAATCCCTGTCAATAGAAAACCAGAAACTTATCCTCACCAAGTATGTCAAGGAGCAAGGTTGGAATCTTGTGGATACCTATGTTGATGACGGCTGGAGTGGTACGGATTTCGACAGACCTGCGGTGCAGAGATTGCTGTCAGATGCTCAGTCGGGGAAGATAAATCTTATCATCTGCAAAGACCTCTCACGCTTCGGTCGTAATTACATCGAAGTCGGCAGATATGTGGATTACATTTTTCCGAGTTACAATATCCGTTTCATCGCTCTCAACGATAATGTGGATACCGCAAGCAAGGATACCTCAGCACTTG
>OGDF01005982.1_pt1 | contig 12416 bp, 14 predicted proteins | sample 1570141 | NCBI WGS metagenome assembly OGDF01 (sample SAMEA4370581, study PRJEB24528) | human gut metagenome | reverse complement strand
ACTTGACTGGGGGTCAAGGGGTCGCTGGTTCGAATCCAGTCGTCCCGACCAGAAGCTTTCGCAGCCCAGATGATGAATCTGGGCTGTTTTTTTATGACGCCGTGTAACTCGTTTTCTCTTCATGTCAGATCATCATTTCACCTGTATCGCTAGCTTAATTTTGTATGTGTCGTATAGCCCGGTATTTTCGGGTATGATTACGAAGACTGAATACATGCCAGGGGGACCTACGTGGAAATAAAGACCAAGATCAAAAAGGAGCTAATCGGAACTTCCGACTATCCTTCTAATAAGATCTTTACTATCTCCAATTTCATCACGTTTACCCGTTTGATTCTGACGTTCGTTTTCCTCTATCTGTTCGTCTCTAATACGAATCGCTACGTGGCTTTGGTGATTTACGCGCTTGCCGCCTCAACCGATTGGCTGGACGGCCAGATCGCACGCATGACCAAAACCGTCAGCTGGCTCGGCAAGATGATGGACCCCGTGGTCGATCGTGCCCTGCTGTTTACCGGTGTCGTCGGACTCGTGGCCCGCTTCGAGTTGCCTCTCTGGGTCTGCATTGTAATCATCGGCAGAGATATCTACCTGGCTTGCGGTAACTTTGCCGTGCGTCGCTTCCATAGGCGCCCAATCGATGTGGTCTACACGGGAAAAATCGCCACGGCGCTTCTCATGAGCGGGTTTAGCCTCATGCTGCTTGGTTTTCCTGTATGTCACGGTCTGAAGCTGACTGCATCTGCTTATTTCCCGGGACTCAATGCACAGAGTGCACCTTTTGGCATCTTCCTTGTTTATCTTGGGGTTTGTTTTTCTCTTCTTACGGCTGTCGTCTACACCGTAAAAGGCGCCTGCGCTATCAAGCGCGCGATCGATCACCCCGAAGACGAGCAGGTTAATTTCCTTAATCCCGAGATTGACGAATCATAATCAAGACTCGACAAAATTCGATACAATAGAAACCGGTTTTCGTAACTCTCATGTAAAGATTGACAGGGTCTCTTATGGATACAACGTCTCAGCAAGCGGATGCAACGCGTGTTTTTCGCATGCCTTCTTCAGACACTACCGTTCCGGACTTGATGAGCCAAAAGACCATCAACTCACCGGTTCTTTCGATTATCAAGGGGCCACAGACGGGCAATGCGTTCGAGCTTGAGGGCAATGTGACCACAATCGGTCGCGATCCGGGCAACTCCGTATTTCTTAACGATATGACCGTATCTCGTGCGCATGCCAAGATCGTTCACGATGCCAACGGCACGATGATTGAAGATCTCGGCTCTCTAAATGGCACCTGGGTCGACGGCGCCATCATCAACTCGGCTCCGTTACATGACGGCTCTTCCATTCAGATCGGAACGTTCACGCTGATTTTCCACGAAAGCAACCCGGAGCGCATTGAAACGGGTGAATAACCTTGGCCGAGCGCAACTACTTGAGCATCGGACAGGTTGTCAATCTCCTGCGTGGCACATATCCCGATCTTTCTAACTCTAAAATCCGCTTTCTTGAAGATGAGGGGCTCATAACCCCGCATAGAACGCCAAAAGGGTATCGGCAGTACTCCAAAGAGGACGTCGATCGCCTAGAGGTTATTCTGCACCTGCAAAAAACGCGCTATATGCCACTCAATGTCATTAAGCAGCGTTTAGAAAATGCAAAAGACCTTTCAACGCTTGCGTTTGAGGTCGGTCTCCTCTCGGATGTTCCGCTTAAAACGGAACCCAAGGAAACCAAGCAAAAGCTGCACCCCATCGATGATGTTCCCGATATGCTGGGTGTCAACATCTCGTTCTTGCGTGCGCTCGATGAGAATGATCTGATCCACATCGTTAAAAGTCCGCAAAATCGAGAATTGATCGACGGCAGAGATTTCGAAATCATACGCTACTGCTTGGAGCTCGCTCGTTTTCATATAGAGCCGCGTAACCTTCGCCAGTATGTGACGGCGGCAAATCGTGAGTCTCCTATGTTTGAACAGGTTCTTGTCGGCATGCTCGGCATGGACGATAGCGACGACGATCGCGATCAAAAGCTTGAACGGGCTTTTAAGAAACTTCACGACCTGACCGACGGGGTTCATAGGGCACTTCTGAAGAATCGTGTATTCGAGTCGCTCAATGCCGTTGTTGAAGATGCCGATATCGAGGCGATTGATGAAGAGATAACGCGAAGCGAATCCGAAAAGAAATACGAGGAGAGTGCCGCATCGCGTTCAAAAGCCGACCCACTAGCCTCCTCAGTGCGCTCCCGCCCATCTCATAAGCAAGCTAGAACTGCAACAAGAGCAGCTTCCGGTAAGTCTCGTTCAAAAAGGACCAATCATGAGTGATTTTGATTTTTCAAAACTGATTATCGATATTCCTGATTATCCGAAGCCTGGAGTTGTATTCAAGGACATCACCCCTCTTTTCGATAACGCGGAAGGATTTAAAGCGGCGGTGGACGCTATTGCCGACCACTACCGCGATTCCCATATCACTAAAGTCGTCGGCGCCGAGGCACGTGGTTTTATTATCGGTGCTCCTGTAGCGGTGGCGCTCGGAGCGGGCTTTGTACCTGCCCGTAAAGCGGGTAAGCTTCCGCGCGAGACCGTATCCCAGTCATATGAGCTTGAGTACAGTACGGATACGCTCGAGATTCATAGCGACGCATTTGCTCCCGGCGACCGCGTTTTGATTCTCGATGACCTCATCGCCACGGGCGGTACCATCCACGCGGTTAAACAAATGGTGGACAAACTCGGAGCTGAATTTGCAGGATATGCTTGCGTTCTCGAGCTCGCTTTTCTCAACCCCAGGAAAAAACTCGACAAAGATGGGGGAGAAGAACTGTTCAGCCTTATTAAAGTTGAGTAGCTCTTAGTTATTTAAATATCTACCTAGCTAAATACGCCGATTTCCCTATAGGAGGTCGGCGTATTTCATATATGCGAGCAGGTGATTGCGGGCGGCAAACGATGTCACCACGCTTCTGACAAGTAATGACTCCCTCGTCATGGTCTGAGCGATATCGTCAACCGGAATAGGCTTTGAAGAAAACGAGGACCGGATAGCGTTTTCGAGTTCGGATCCAACATAATTGAAGGCAACGCTGTCTTTATAGGTAAGTTTCTGCATCTTAAATAGGGACTTAATTACCGACATGGGAAGAACCTGCTTAAAGATGCAAATAGCGAGTATCGATGCGATCTGCGGCTTTCCATACTGCTTTTTCTCTGGCGAGGGAACCAGATGAATCTTGACGTAGTTGTTGATCATTGACGGTGTGACCCAGGGGTCATCCGAATCAAGAGCAAGAGGCGCGAGGGCATCTTCGATATAGGAGATAACTTGGTCTCGATATAGCATCATAGAGGGAAGGTCCTCGTATCGAGGCATTCGAAATGCCATGATTCGTTTTGCTGTATCGCAATTGATGAAGTCATCCGGCAAAACGGTCGGCTTCAGATCATCACGATCAATTTCTCTTGAGGAGTCAGCCATGGGGATAACGCGGTAAGAACTCATGAAAGTGCCTCAAATCATTAGAATTAATACGTCAGCTAGTATTGAATACTAGTTAGTATATGAAATTACACGTTTGATGGCTATAATGAGTACAAAAAGTAAACCGAAAGGATAAAGATGACTTGGGCAATTGTGGCTGATTCAAGTTGTAACCTGCGTGACTACACGCCAACAGCTTCAGATACCGTATATCTGTATGCTCCACTCAAAGTCACCGTTTCGGGTCATGAATTTGTCGATTCCCATGATATCGATATGCAGGAGTATTTCACCGAAATCGAAACTTCCGTCGGTACTTCTTCAACCGCCTGTCCCAGTGTGGGAGAGTGGAAGGAGCTTTTTGAACAAGCTGACAATGTGATCGTTGTTCCAATTTCCTCCCAGCTTTCTGGAAGTCTCGAAGCGGCAGAAACCGCCAAGACTCTTTTGCACGAATCAACCCATAAAAACATCCATATTGTTGATTCGCATGCCGCAGGTGGAAAACTTGAACTGATTGTTGAACTAATCGATAGGTACCTAACTGCGCATCCTCAGGCATCATTTGACGATGTTTGCACCTATGCCGATGAGATAGAGGCTCATTCTCAGGTTCTTTATTCACTGAGCAGCTATGCAAATCTCACCAAAGCCGGTCGCATGCCAAAAATTGCCGGCCTTGTAGCCAACAAGCTCAATATTCGCGTATTGGGGACGGCGACGCCTGAGGGGACCATAAAGATCCTTGGGCCTTCACGCGGCGAAAAGAAAATGCAGGCAAAGATCATTGCTGCCATGGAGTCTGACGGCTTCAACGGTGGCGATGTGTTTATCGATCATGTCAATAACGAAGCGGGCGCCCAGGCTCTTGCCAACAGAATTGTTTCAACATGGTCCAATGCAAGCTGCCACGTCTTACCGTGCGGAGCCCTGTGCTCGTTCTACGCTGAAAACAACGGTCTGATTATCGGTTATGGTTGGGATATAGCTTCTGGCTTGTAACGTCATGTACCGAATCAACGAGAACGTAATTGCTTGAATTCTTAATAATTGCTTGAATTCTTAAAGTAGAGGCGGCACCCCTTCCAAAAGACTCCGCCTCTACTTTGTAATACATCAACTTTACATAAGATATATTATCGTATTTTAGATAGATAATCGATAGAATCTCAAAACGGACACGTCGGCAAAATCAAATACAAGGCTTAAAATGCGCTCGGCAGCATCATGATAGGTACGTTTACCAGAATAGAAAGCTTAGCTTTAACAAAGATTCAATGCTGTAAAACAAGGATTGAGAAACCAGCTACTTAGAGACCAGAGATGTATGAGTAGGCGCTCATTGCAGCAATGGCACCATCGGAGCATGCAGTGATCGCCTGTCGAAGCTGTTTTTGCCGAATGTCGCCTGCACAGAAAAGCCCAGGCGTTCTGGTGGACATATCATCCGCAGCTATAACAGCACCAGCTTGGTCAAGGTCTACCAACTGTGAAACCAGATCCGAGTTCGCGATCGTTCCGGTAAAAACAAAAACACCAAATGACCCTGGCTTATAGGATTCAGCGTATACACTGCCGTCATTCGTATGCTCAAATTCGATTGTGTCAGGCAGAGCTTCGCCTGAGATAGATTTAATTTTAGTTTGGTACCTAACCGTAATGTTTGAAGTATTTTCGAGTTGCTTTTGCACACCCTTAGGTGCTCTGAGCGCATCACGGCGAACGATTAAATCGACATGATCGGCAAGCGAGGCAAGAAATAAAGCTTCCTCGCACGCAGAATTTCCCCCACCGATGACAAAGACCTTTTTGCCTTTATAAAACATGCCGTCACATGTTGCGCAATAGGACACTCCCCTTCCGCGGAATTTATTCTCGCCGCCGAAATCGCCCGCTCTAGGATGCGCCCCCATAGCGGCAATAACGGTTTTTGCTACATACGCATCGTCAATGCCATGCAAGGTAAAAGTGCCATCAGAATTTTTGATCACTGAGTCAATTTCTTCGTATAGAGTTTCCGCACCGAGCGACTCAGCATGCTTTTGCATCCTTTCGCCAAGCTCGGCACCGGAAACATGAGGAATACCCGGAAAGTTGTCGATAACATCCGTCGTGGCAGCTTGCCCACCGGCTAGACCTCGTTCTATTACAGCCACGTCTAAACCTGCCCTTGCAGCATATATGGCCGCAGTATATCCGGCAGGGCCGCCGCCGATAATCAGAATGTCAAACATAGACCTTTCCCAACTATTCTCACGAGTTTCAAGCCTTTATGTAGTGGCATCGATTCTAGCGCCATAGAGTAAAATGGACAAAATCAAAGTACCTATGGAGCAATTAATGTCTTCAAATTCTAAAGAGAGCGAAATCTCTTCGAGTCAAGCATCTAATATTCCGACCATAGCCATAATTCATGCGTCGGTTGGGTCTGGTCATAAGGCTGCCGCTCAGGCTATCGCTCAAGCCGTTGATCGTTTAAGGGGCCATGACGGGATACCTGCCAATGTGCAAGTCGATGTGCTGGATATTCTCGATTTCGGACGCATCAAATTTGATGGCAATAAAACTGCCGCATCGTTCACCGGGGCAACACGTCCTATCTACGATATTACCTGGCGCTATACCTTGACCGGTCGTCTACTCTGGGGCGGCGGTTCGGCTTGGTCTCGCATCATGTTCCCTGCATTTAACCAATATGTGCGCGATCGTAAACCAATTGCGGTAATTGCCACGCACATAACCGCGGCAAACGTTGCCGTAGGTGCAAGGATGATCACGGGGGTCAATTATCCTCTCATATGCGTTCCTACCGACTATGAAGTCGAGGGATGGTGGCCGCATCGCGAGACCGATGTGTTCTGCGTTGCCAATGAATTTATGGCCGAAACTCTACGGCCACGCCGAGTTCCTGAAAGTAAGATCAAAATAACGGGAATTCCCGTTCGATGCGGGTTTGGTGACCATATCGATAGGAAAGCTGTTCTCGAGCGTTTTGGGTTACCGACTGACAAGCTCCTCGTTCTTGTGATGGCGGGAGCTAGCCTGCCGCAGCCATATGTTCGATTTCGAGCAGCGATGGATCAAACGCTTCCGTTCCTGAGGAGTTTTGAATCCATGCACTTCATCTTTTTACCTGGTAAAGATACTGAATATGCAAATCGATTGAAGAGGATCTTCAAGGGTATGAAGCTCGAAAACGTCTCGGTTATGGACTATGTCGACGACATGGCATCGCTTATGAACGCAAGCGACCTAGCCATCTTGAAGTCGGGCGGACTGACCGTAACAGAGTGCCTGTGCGCACGACTTCCGATGATTCTTCTGGGCAAATCATATGGTCAGGAAAAAGCAAACACTATTATGCTGACAAGCATGGGCGCAAGCATGCACGTTACAACGTCACGAGAACTAATTTTTGCTCTGAAGCACCTGCATGATCATGAAGAATCGCGCAAGGCTCTTCTTATCAACGGCGAATCGATAAGAAGACCGGATGCAGCCGAGGAAATCGCTCGCATTGCATGCAACTATTCACGTGATGATAGCGTCAATCGGAAGCATTTCATTGAGTTTTATGTCGGCGGAAAACCCGCACACATCCGATAGGCTTATTTGGATCCAAGTGCGCTGCCAATCGGTTTAAAACGCAATAAGGCTGCTCGCTTCAAAATGAAGCCTTGGATTTTATTACTCGTAAAAGCAGCTGGTTTTGGATTATGCGACACCGCTGGATCCAAAACCTCCCTGCCCCCTGTCGGTATCACCGAGGTCATCGACTTCGTTAAGCTCGACCTGAGGGACAGCTTGGATAACAAGTTGAGCGATTCTATCGCCTTTGCGTATCGAAACAGAATGCTCTTTATCGAGGTTAATGATGATGATCTTTAACTCGCCTCGATAATGGGCATCGATAAGTCCTGGAGTGTTGAGCACGGTTAAGCCCTGTTTTGCGGCAAGTCCGCTTCTAGGTTGCATGAAGCCTGCATATCCATCGGGAATCGCGATAGCAAGACCAGTTGAAACCATAGCGCGTTCGTATGGTTTTAAGACAATATCCTCGTTGGAACGGATATCGAGTCCCGCATCCCCGCAATAGGCATAGCGTGGAAGTTCAACGCTGGGGTCCAAGCGTTTAATCGGTAGAACAAGATTGCTCACGGTTACTCATTTCTCAGTTTATCGAGCTCAAGAAGAAACTCATCGATATCTTTAAAATCACGATAGACGGAGGCGAACCGAATATAGGCCACCTTGTCCACTTTCTCAAGGCGTTTCAACACCATATCTCCGATTTCATGGGAAGAAACAGCGGTCAGGGTTCGATCCCTCAATTCGGACTCAATGCTATCGATCAGGGCATTGAGCTTGGAGACATCGATATCGCGCTTAGTTGTTGCGCGCATGAGACCGGCAAGAAGTTTGTTGCGGTCAAAAAGCTGAGTCGAGCCATCGCTCTTGATTACTTCTATAGGGTCTTCGCAGCGTTCAAACGTTGTGAATCGATACCCGCACGAAGTGCATTCTCTACGACGTTTAATCGAGTTATTGACGTCTTGCGCGCGCGAATCTATCACACGAGTTTTATCGCTACCGCATTTAGGACAACGCATGTATACCTCTTTTCTCTAAAAGAAGGATACCATGCGCATCAATGAACCGCATTTTGAGAGTCTGGAAGCAATAGTATGTCCCCGGTCTTCAGAGATCCCGAACTAAGATTGTTTCGCTTTTCGATAAGACTCGCAACCTCAGCAGTCTGAAGGCCCTTTACACGATGCGATGATGCGATGCTCCAAAGAGAATCCCCCGGCTGAACGACTGCCTTTGAATAGGATATATTGCTATAAGTTTGGGTGCGCTGCGCAAAGCTATTGACCAAAACGAACGACGCTATAGCGATCATCGCAACGGCAACGAGGACGCATATTCTAGTTTTAATCTTGGATTTGACTGCAACGTTAAAATCCGAGTTAAGATTTTCCCGCCCATCCAAAGGATAGAGGACTGAAGTCGCCATTGAATGCAGAGAAAGACCGCCATCGATGACGACGAAACCCGAGCGGCTCACTACACCCTGCTGAGCAAAGTCATCTTGGTTGAGCGCTAAATTGCCCTGAAACATGTATTTGCGCGTACTCATGCTCAATACCTTTCTTTCATTTGACTGGGCAAAATATATCAACGCGCCCGGACATTCTATCTAGCATTAGAACGAGCGTTCGTATATCATTATCTACGAACAGTTGTTCCTGTCAATCTAAATACGAACATTTGTTTGTAAATATGGAGGTCAAGATGAGCCGTAAAATCACCAAGAGGCAGCAGCAAATCTATGACTACATTTGTTCTTATCAAAAACAAAAAGGGTATCCACCAAGCGTCCGAGAAATGGCAGCTGCCGTCGGTCTCTCCTCCCCTTCCACCGTTCATGCGCATCTTTCAGCATTGGAAGCACGGGGTTTGATCAAAAGAGATAAGACGAAGCCCCGAGCCCTTGAAGTCTTCAATGAAGATGGCACACCTGCATCCAAGCAAGACGCTGCTGAGCAAACTAACCGCTCGTCGGTTACACTTCCGCTTGTCGGTAGGGTGGCCGCTGGCGTTCCAATTCTTGCCGAGCAAAATATAGAGGACACCTACACCCTGCCCACCGAGTTCGCGACCGATTCGAGCTCCTTTATTCTTGAAGTTCACGGTAACTCGATGATCAATGCCGGTATATTCAACGGCGATTTCATCATTGTTCGCGAACAAAAGTCCGCAAATAACGGAGAGATTGTCGTGGCCATGATCGATGGAGCCGCAACCGTCAAAACGTTTTACAAGGAACAGGGGCGCGTGCGCCTTCAGCCGGAAAACGATACGATGGAACCGATCTACGCAACCAACCCCACGATTCTGGGCAAAGTTGTCGCTCTCATGCGTAGGCTCTAGGCGTGAACACCGTTTCTTCCGATAAAACGCGAATTCGCGCGCTGGATGTATTACGCGGGCTGACCGTGCTATCAATGGTTGCTTTTCACACCGCGTATGATCTCGCGTATATTTTTGAGCTGCCCGTTCCTTGGTTTACATCGGGACCGGTTCAGGATATTTGGCGTAACTCGATAAGCTGGACATTCTTGTTCTTAGCAGGCTGGATGTGTGCTTATTCACGAAATAACGTCAAACGCGCAATTCGATATGGAGCCTTTGCCATTCTGATATGGTTTGCAACGACACTCGCAGCAGTCGATACACCTATTAATTTTGGAATCATTTACTGCATGAGCGTCTCCACACTGATAGCAGCATTACTTCGTCATGTTACCAAAGGTAAACTCAACTCAAAATCCTGCTTAATAGCAGCTGCGGCGTGTCTTGTATTGTTTTTTGCAACATACGGGCTCTTCAAACAGACGTATGCAACCGAGTATCTTGCCTGGCTCGGTTTTCCATCATCCTCATTTGCTTCAGGCGATTATTATCCTCTTATACCGTTTTCGTTTATGTATCTATGCGGGACCTTTGCCCATGGATATTGGATAAAGGCCCATCAGGACCAATACCCTACCATCCTCAAGACAATTACAAGCAAACCTATCGAATGGATAGGAAGACACAGTTTATTGATTTATGCTCTGCATCAACCGCTTATACTGTTGATTTTGCAGATAGTAATTAGTCGATAGTATCTGCATCGTACTCATACATATTTCCGTATGCGTTAGAAAGAAAACGCGGCAACTTTGCCAGAACGATATATCCGCAATCAGCATACTCTTCCGTGATGATCTGAGCATACCTGTGAATCTGATCGATAGCGGCACCATCACGATATGGAATCTTAAGCTGCATAAGAACGTCCTGCGAGGATGCTTCTAACGTCAATCTATCAAGTAGCGAGGCTAATCCGAATCCTGTTGAGGCAGAAAATAAAATCGCATCGGGATAACGAGCGGAAATGGACTTCCGTTTGGCATCACCCAATAGATCGACCTTATTCAACACCGTAATCATCGGCTTATTATCTGCTCCTATCTGTTTAAGCACATCCATAACTGCCTCTATTTGAAACGAAGCATCTGCGTCCGATATATCAACAACCAAGAGAATCAAATCGCTGTCGAGCACTTCGGAAAGCGTTGATTTGAATGCATCAACCAGTCCATGAGGAAGTTTACGAATAAAGCCAACCGTATCAGTAACGGTTACCTCCCTGCCACCGGGTAAAACGAGATTGCGAGTGGTCGGATCAAGCGTCGCAAATAATTTATCCTCGGCATGAACGGAAGCTCCCGTAACGGCATTAAGCAGGCTCGATTTTCCCGCATTAGTGTAACCGGCAAGAGCAATACGGAATGCCGGAGAGAGATTTCGAGCTTTGGACTGCGTCGACCTCCGTTTTTCGACCTCATCGATTTGAGATTTCAAACTGCTGATCTTATTTCTAATTAACCTGCGGTCTACCTCGAGCTGACTTTCTCCTTGACCAAAACGAGAGCCAATTCCACCTCTTGTCTGCTCTTTTGCAAGGTGAGACCACATGCCTCTCAACCTGGGGAGAAGATACTGAAGTTGTGCAAGTTGAACCTGCAGTCTCCCCTCTTTGGTGCGGGCATGCTGACCAAAGATGTCCAAAATAAGTGCGGTTCTATCTAGAATTTTGACCGGCTCGCCTACAGCCTTTTCAAGATAGGACTGCTGGGATGGGGACAAATTGTCATCGAAGATAACAATATCGATATGCAACTGGTCAACAAGAGATTTCAGCTCTGCCACCTTGCCGCTTCCTATGAAAGACCGAGGAATCGGCTTATCAAGCTTCTGGGTAAGACGCGCATAGGTAACCGCACCTGCCGTAGAAGCAAGTCTCTCGAGCTCATCAAGAGACTTTTCACAGGGCCACGAAGAATTCCGCGTTTCCACGCCGACAAGAATCGCTCGCTCCGGTTCCGGAGCAGTAGAAAACGGTTTAAATCGCGCCATAGTTCTTTTCCAAAGCATCGAGGATAAAGCAGGCGGCAGAGTTCGGATCGTTTTCATCCATAGAGATCCAAGTTATACGGCTATCGCGTTTAAACCAAGAAATCTGACGTTTGGCATAGTGTCGAGACCTACGCTTAATCAAATCAAGCGCCTCATCGAGGGTAGATTGCCCCTTGAGATAGGAGATAAGCTCTTTATATCCGATTGCCTGCATGGAGGTAAGTGCATCCTCATATCCAAGAGATACGAGTCGCTTTACCTCATCGAGTAGACCTGAATCGAACATTTCGTCCACGCGACGATCTATGCGCTCGTAAAGACGTTTACGGTCCATCGTGAGGCAGTAATAGAGCGTCTCATAATACGGTTTAATTTCGCTAAATGAAGCTTTCTGATCGGCATAGGAAATGCCCTCATCGTGCATTTCAAGAGCTCTAACAACTCTACGCGTGTTGTTGGGATGAATCTGCTCCGCGCTTTTAGGGTCAATGTGCTTCAGATACTCGTACAAACCTAAAGGACCGAGCTCATGTTCCATTTGCTTATAATGCGCCCGACGCGTATCGTCGATCTGACCTGAGGGGAAATCCCAATCATCAAGAGCGGCTCTCACGTACAGTCCGGTTCCCCCACAAACAACGGGGACGAGATGGTCATTAAGCAGACGATTGATTTCGAGACGCGCATGCTTTTGATAGAGCGCAGCAGAATAAGGAGTGCCAGGATCGACGATATCAACCATATCGAGCGGAGCCAGGCGCTCATCGATAGGAGTTTTAGCGGTGCCGATGTCCATGCCCTGATACAGCTGCATGGAGTCGGCAGAGACCACCTCACCGTCCAGCCGCAGGGCGAGGTCGACGGCCAGCGCCGTCTTGCCGGAGGCCGTGGGGCCCACGACACAGATGACACGCTCCATGTTCAACCTCTCCCAAATTGGTGGTCCAGCGCTGA
>OGDF01005981.1_pt1 | contig 12419 bp, 12 predicted proteins | sample 1570141 | NCBI WGS metagenome assembly OGDF01 (sample SAMEA4370581, study PRJEB24528) | human gut metagenome | reverse complement strand
GCTCGCGTTATGCAGACGCGGCTTCGCATATCCATCGCGAGGGCAAGGACGGGAGCTTGCTTACGTTGCCGCAGCTCATGGACATGAGCGTGGACGAGGCCCTCGACGCCACGGTGGGACTCAAGAAAGTCCAGGCGCGCTTGCAGACCTTGCACGACCTAGGCTTGGGCTATCTCACACTCGGTGAGCCCACGCCGGCGCTCTCGGGCGGCGAGGCACAACGCCTTAAGCTCGCGAGCGAGATGGGCCGCGTGCAGGATGATGCCGTATTCGTGTTTGACGAGCCCACGATCGGCCTGCATCCGCTCGATGTTCAGGTGCTGTTGAACGTGTTTGACGGCCTCGTTGCCAAGGGCGCCACAGTTATCGTGATCGAGCATGACCTCGACCTTATCCGTAACGCCGATTACGTGATCGACATGGGCCCAGGCGGTGGCGATGCGGGCGGGCAAATCGTCTGCGCCGGTACGCCGAGCGACATCGCGGCCTGCTCCGCAAGCATCACCGGTCGCTATCTGTAACCGAATGCGACAAAGGGACTGTCCCTTTGTCGCATTGCCACATGCCGGCAAAGCCTGTCAGCATCACGGTTTTCTTTTCTGGCAATTCTAGTTAAAGGCAGCTGATTACCGTTAAAAGCTAGCATGTTGTCGACGTAGCACTTGAACAGCTTGTGCTTGAGGGCCAAAATGGCTTCAACCCATTCGCGAAATTTGCACGCCCTATAGCGAGTGGGCTCTCGCATGAGCTGATGCCGCCAAGAGGCGGCCGATAGGGGCAATTATGGACAATCGAATCTTTGGATATGCGCGTGTCTCTTCCGCGGACCAGAACTTGGACCGCCAGCTAGACGCACTGGGAAGGTTCCCCGTTCAGCGGGACCAGATTTATGCTGACAAGGCGAGCGGCAAGGACTTCAAGCGTTCCCAGTACCAACGTCTTCTTCGCAGATTGCGCGAGGGCGACGTTCTCGTGATTAAAAGTATCGATCGATTGGGTCGCAATTATCGTGAAGTCCTCGATGAATGGCGACACATCACGGTGGATAGGCGCGCTGCCATTGTGGTGCTTGATATGCCGTTGCTCGATACGCGTGAGCAGCCCGATGGCATTACGGGAACATTCATGGCGGATTTGGTCCTCCAGATCTTGAGCTACGTGGCGCAGCTGGAGCGCGAAAACATCAAGCAGCGCCAGGCGGAGGGTATCGCATCGGCACGTCTTCGGGGTGTGAGATTTGGGAGGCCGGCGCTCGAACGCCCAGATAGCTATAGCGATGTTATTAAATCATTCGAAGGAGGTGAGGTTACGAGGCAAGAGGCCGCAACACTACTGAACGTCAGCACATCGACATTCGATCGTTGGAGGCGGGCGGACACGACAGGTTTTGACCGTTCGCCGTCTGTCCGTCCTCTTTAGCTAGACATTTTGACGAGGGGAGTTTATTGCACAGAGCTCACTCCTTCCCTCGATGTTTATCCAGTTCACGCCCTTGAATCAAATAGTGCCACTGCGTTGCCAATTCGTCTGCTTTTTGACGAGGGGCTATGAGTCGCAACGTCAATCGAAGGGAAATAACCGTGAAACGAAATATTACAAAAAAGCTGCCCATAATGGGTTTGTTTGTCCTGCTCATCTGTTCTCTGGGGTTCATTTCGGCCTGTTCTCAGAATGCCGCAAACTCAGATAAACCAAAATATGTCGATGACAAGGCGATGAATGTTATCGCTGCAGGGTTTGAGAAAAGGTCCGACGTCATTGAATCTAATGCAAACGATGACGACCCTCACTCAGCCGAGAATATTCAGGAGGCTATTAAGGCCGAGATCAAGAATGACAAGGAGCTAAAGAACGCCAGATTCAAGGATTCCAAGATGCAGCAGGACGTCATCACGTATCTTAATCTGCTTGATGACCAGCTTAAAGTGACCGAAGACTACTCACAATCGTCTTCGGATTATGACGAAGAGTGGAATAAGGTCTACGATAAGCGCTCTGCGCAGCTCAAGAAGCTTGTTGATAATTACGGGTTGGAAGTTGGGGAGAAATACAAGGATGATTTCGATGATTTGATTAAGAACGGAAGGTCCGTGGCAGAGAAGACCCGCAATGAGGATGCCATTAACAGTTTGATCCAAGGGGCCAATTTCGAAAAGTCGGATGACGGTTATGGTACGTATACATATACGGCCGTAGTCGAGAATACCTCTGGCATATCATTCTCAAATGTCAGCCTAACGCTTGCCCTCTATGATGCAGACGATATCAAAGCGGAGGAGACCTATGCGGACACTTCTTCGTGGGCACCGGGAGAGAAAGTCAAGTTCGAGGCGATGTCTGATGTGGATGCCGCGCGCGTTGTCGCATCTGTTTCCAGCTACGATGTAAATAAATAAGCTTTGCGCGGAAGGGGCGGGTTAATCGGCAATGAACGGTTGACCCGCCCGTTTTATGCCAATTATTGAACAACAAGTGCCGGGTATATGTATTGTTTCGGATTGCAAACAACTGCCCCCGTCTAAAGACATGCTAAAAACGACAATTTGGACATGAGGCATAACCTTCGGCAGTATCTTAGATAACAGGTAGTTTGAAAGGAATAGGGGATGGATGAGATGAAAGAAGGCATGGGGGGCGCTGAAAGCGAAGCTCGGGAGAATTCTGACGAAACCCAAGGTATTCTTCGCGGGCTTGGCTCTTGGCGGAGTGATTGTGGCTGTACTTTTTATTACCATCTTTAATAACGGCAAAGCTGCAGGTGCGAAAGAAGCGACCTCCAATACGCTCTCCCCGTTGGTCGTATTCGAGCGCATTGCCTCCTAGAACGAGATGGTTTCTGCATCGCAGAATTATGCGATTGTCGATAAGGTGACGGATACCAAGAGGTTCTCCAATTGGTTTGATATCCCGTTTACGGAAAACAGCTTTTGGTACCGCTATGTGGGAACCATTAAGGCGGGTGTGAATCTCGAAACGGCAGAGATACATACGAACAAGAAAGAGCTGACCATTACGATGGATGGGCCTTATGTAATCTCGAATACGCCGGATATGAAAAAGTCGGGTGCTCTCGAGGAGCGTAACAACATTCTTGATCCCATTGAGGTCAAAGACGTCACAGCGTTTGAGGCACAGTGTAAGAAACGGAGTGAAAGCGAGGCCATCAAGGATGGCAAGTTGCTCGAAGAGGCTCGGGTGAACGCTGAAGTAAATATTCGTGCGATGTTCAACTCGGCGTTCGGCGATGAATATACGGTTGATTTTGACTATCGAAAATAGGAGGCCACCATGGAGGATAAAGATGATCTGGATATTGTCGTCTAAAGAGGAGCACAGCCACGAGATAAGCAGAGCTTTGATATCCGTAAGGTGGTCGCTGCTGGATTGGCCGGTGGTGCCGGAAATGCGGTAGCGGGTGCGGTCGCAACCGTACAGAAAGTTGCCGATGATGCAATGCGTGCCGCAGCTCCGATGGCCGATGACGCCTTGGCGGCCATTGCGGATGCGGCCGATGGCGCGGCGGGAGCCGCTGCAGATATCGGTGATGCCGTCAACGATTGGGCATACCAACAACAACTCAATAGGTATAGGCCGGTAACCAAAGAGGCCTATCAGAGCCCTTCATTCCATTTGCCGAACATGATTCGAATCGTTGACGGAAATGAGCGTCGGGGCATCGATGTCTGTAGAGATGCTATTGGTTGGCTGGATACTGTTAAGGGTACGCAGGTTTTCAATCTGTACCGCGAGGCAATCGGGGATAGCGAGCTGTCTTTCTATCCTAAACCGTCTCTCTATTCCACATATTACATAGATGCTTTTGATCGGTTTCGCTTTGTTGATCTTGATTCTTATTTCGCAACCATGCAACAGGACAAGATGGCCGAGTTGAGGCGGATCGCGTTCATGCTTGGCGCAAAACGCTGCAAGCTGGAAGTGACGGAGTACGAGGAAACTCGGCGAGGCCACCAGGCTAAGGGAAACGCCAAGGCGGGAAAGAAGGGCTCGGTTCCTTGAGCAATTCAACGAGAAATGAGAAAAAGATCCTGTTTACACAGGAATTCGAGGGCGACATGGCTCCACAGCGCCCTGATCTTCACTGGTATGCCCATGACTCAGATATTCTCTTGTTAATCGAGACGAGATGCGGTGGAGAGGATAAAAACAAGGCGAAGAGTTATCGGGTTGAATTGAAAAGTGAGACGACCATGACCATGTCCGTATCACTTGCTATGGCTATCGATGAGGCATGCAGCAAATTGAGCATAAGGGCGAATTCGAGCCTGATAAGCCAAGCTAAGCGAGAACTCCGGCAGTCGTTTGTATTTGAAGTTGAATTCTGACGTGAATTGCCAGCAGACAAATGTGGCAAAGGGACGGCCCCTTTGCCACATTTGATGTCAAAATCAATCTGTCAAGTATTAGAGGGTTTGAAAGTCTGCCATTTCTGCCCCGTCCCCAAATGGTAGGTTGGTCACATGCCCGCAAATCCGGTCTGGCGCAGGGCTTCGTAGAGGACGATGGCGGCGCTGTTGGAAAGGTTGAGGGCGCTGATACGGTAGTCGTCGGGATTGACGAAGTTGCCGCAGATGTCCTGCTGCAGGATGGCCTCGTGGCTGTCCTCGGTGTGCCCGAGCGACTCCTCATGGGCCTCCCAGGCATCAGCGTTATCGAGTGAGTCGCAATCGCGCAACATGGGGATGCGCTCGCAGCGCTCGGGCGCCGCAGCGAGTAGCTTCTCGGGAATACCCGAGCTCTCGCTGCCAAAAACTAGGAAGTCGCCGTCGCGGTAGGTGCTCTGCGCATAGGTGCGACGAGCCTTTTTGGTCAGCAGGTGTAAGCGCTCATCGGCGGGGGAGAGCCCGTTGCGCGCAAGGAAATCCTCCCAGCCGGCATACGTCGTCACGTCCAAGTTTTGCCAGTAGCCCAGGCCGGCACGACGCACCGTCTTGTCGTCGAGCGAAAACCCGAGTGGTTCAATCAGGTGCAAGCGCGCGCCTGCAACTACGCACGTACGCCCGATATTGCCCGTGTTGGCGGGAATCTCAGGTGCAAATAAAACGACATTGAACACGGCAAAACTCCATTCGAGCAGCTGGATCGGGTTGGCATTAAAAACAAAACGCCTGGACAGCATAGGCAGTCCAGGCGTTGCGGTCAAGCTAGGTAAAGTCCAGCCCGTGCGGGCGGGTGCAAGTGCCGCGTCTAAGCGCGATGCCACTCGACCAGGCAATCGTCAAGCGCAGCGATAAGTGCTTCCTTGTCCATGTGGCGGCCGATGATGCAGAGGCGCGTCTCGCGGTCGCCAGTGTTCTCGTCCCAGATCTCCTTAACTTCAGGATTCTCTGCGAGCAGACGCTTCTTCTCTTCCTCGGGAGCCGAGTCGATAAAGAGACCGTTCTCCATCAGACGCATCTGGTGACCTGCCTGCTCAAACATGTAGCACATGTCGGGATTGCCGTTCTGCCACAAGGGACCTTTAACGCGAATGACCTCATCGGGCCAGTCATACTCGACAAAGTGCGTGAATTTGTCGAGGTCAAAGGGCTTGCGACGTGCGTAAACAAACGTCTCGATGTCGTACTCGAGAACCTCGGGGTCGTCATGCTCCTCGGGATGCTCCATGGCATCGATCCATGCGGCGGAGTTGTATGCGTTGTTGAAATCAAAACGGCCCGTGTCGAGCAGCTGGTCCATGGGCACGTTGCCCTGCTCTGCCTCGACAATCACGGCGTCCTTTTGCAGGCTGCGAACGATGGCCTTGAGCTCGCGAATCTGCTCGGGGGTCACAGTGTCGGTCTTGTTGAGGACAAGCGTGGAACAGAATTCGATCTGCTGGATCAGCAGGCTCTCGATGTCGTCCTCGTCGATGTCCTCGGCGAGCAGGTCGCGACCGCCGTTGAACTCGTCGTACATGCGCGCGCAGTCAACGACGGCGACGATGTTGTCGAGTGCAAGTTTGGGCTCGCCTCCGACTTTGGCGGCGTCGCAGAAGCTCGAGATGGTGTAGGCGATGGGGATAGGCTCGCAGATGCCGGAAGCCTCGATGATGATGTAGTCGAAGTCACCCGAATCGGCAATGCCCTGCAGCTGGTTGGCAAGGTCATCGGAGAGCGTGCAGCAGATGCAACCGTTGGTCAGCGGAATCAGATTGTCGGCCTGCGAAAGACCGCCGTCCTTGATCAGATTGGCGTCGACGTTGATCTCGCCGATGTCATTGACGATGACTGCGGCGCGAATGCCGCCGTCGTTTGAGAGGATATGGTTGAGAAGCGTGGTCTTGCCGGCACCGAGATATCCGGTGAGCATGACGATTTTCACGGGTTTGTTGGGCATGAGCCCTCCTAAGTTAGACGTAGTTGACGAATCGATAGTACGGCACAACGGAATCAGTTGTACCCGCCTGCGGTGAAAAATCACATGTAATCGTGTATGACATCAGGGCGACACGCGACGTTTGGGAGTTTGCGGACCTGAGCGTCGGGGAACTCGAAAGCTAGGCATTGCTGCGCTACACTAGATGTCTACCTATTAACATCTCTGATGCCGTACCATGGTGCTGAGTGCCAAGAGCAGACGCGTCGGCGCGGCAGGTAAGGAGATATTGCCGGTAATGTCGGCAAGGCGACATGGCGGGATGCGTCGGCGTGGCTAGACGCGTTGGCGCGATGGGGCGCGGCGGGCGCGTCGCAGCGGTAAATCGCACTGGTGCACCGCATCGACAATCCGCACCGGTTTGCCTATATTGGCAAGCCATGCCGGAAAATCGCATCGGTTCGCCCCTCCTACAAGCCGCATCGGCAAAATGCCAGGCGATGAAGCCCGAGGTAGCGAATAGCTGGAATGCCAACAAAAGGGGGTGCGCAGTGACGACAGGCGTTGTGCTTGAGGGCGGCGGATTTAGAGGACTGTACACGGCGGGCGTGCTCGACGTGTGGATGGAAGCCGGAGTCACGGCCGATGCCACGGTCGGTGTCTCCGCCGGGTCCGCGTTCGGTTATAACTCCAAGTCGCGCCAGATCGGCCGCGTGTTGCGCTACAACAAAGCGTATTGCGCCGACCCACGTTATGCGAGCCTGGGCAACTGGCTTCGCACGGGAGATCTGTACAGCAAAGATTTTGCGTACGGAACGGTGCCGTTTGAGCTCGATCCGGTCGATGATGCGACGTTCGCAGCGTGGCCCATGCGTTTTGTGTCGGTCGCGACGGATATCAATTCGGGGGAGCCGGTTTATCACGACCTTAAACAAGGCTGCGTTGAGGACGTTGAATGGATTAGGGCCTCGGCTTCGATCCCCGTGCTCTCGCGCCCCGTGGTGCTCGAGGGGCACGAGCTGCTCGATGGTGGTGTCGCCGACCCCATTCCCGTTGAATGGATGCGCTCGCAGGGCTACCGGAGAATCGCCGTCGTGCTCACGCAGCCTCAAGGGTATCGTAAAGAGCCCAATCGTCTGATGCCGCTGCTGCGTGTGTGGTTGCATCGCTATCCGCGTCTGGTGGCGCTGCTTGCAAATCGTCACGAGCGGTACAACGCATGCTTGGACAAGATCGCCCAGCTCGAACGTGTGGGCGAACTGTTCGTGATTCGTCCGAGCCGTGACGTGAGCGTGCCCGCCGTGTGCAAGGACCCCGCAAAGCTCGAGGAGATCTACGACGTGGGGCGCGCGGATGCGGAGCGTTCGTTGACCGCGCTGCAGGAGTTCTTTGCGGACGACGAAACGGGGATCGTTGCGGTTGAGAGCTAGAGGAGAAACGCAAGGACATCGGGGTGAAATATACGCATCGAGTAAGTGCACGTGCGGTATCATCGCTCATTAAACGATAGCGAAGAGAAGGAGGCGTCTGTGGTTGCGAAGCATGATGGCACATGGCGTTTTCCGATGCCCCTGATGTGCACGCCGTTTGAGCCCGGCATGCTCGATGAAACGCTTGTATCGATGCCCGACGACGACTATGCGAAGATCGCCTGCGCCGAGGCCTGCTATTTTCGCGGGCTTCCCGACGAGGCAAGCGTTCTAGCGGAGCCCTATCTGACGTCGGATAATCTCTCGCTTCGTCTTTCGGCATGCTTTATCTGCGCATATGCCAATCTGTCGCTCGGCCGTTCGGTGGCGGCGCGCAGGTGTCTCAAAAATCTCAAAGAGGTCGGCGTGGGCTTGGACTCCGAAGACGACTCTCGCGTTCGCGCCTCGTACATGCTGTTTGCCGCGAGCGCATGCGTGCTTTTGCATCTGCCGTCTCCTGTGACTGCCGAGCAGTTCTACTCTTATGCGGCGCAGCTGCCGGAGGGGCTTCGTCTGTTCTCGATCTACGTCCTTGCGCACCGTGCCTATTTGGAGGGGGACTACGACCGCTGCATCGGAATAGCGGAGATCGCGCTCGTGATGAAGCAGGCGAGTTACCCCGTACCCGAGCTTTTCTTGCATCTCATCGCTTCGGTCGGGCTTATCAATAAACACGAGATCGAGCGGGCTAAAACGCATTTCATGCGTGCGTGGCAGATCGCCCAGCCTGACGATTTGATTGAGGAGATTGGCGAGCATCACGGCCTATTGCAGGGCGTGCTCGAGTCGTGTTTGAAGACTGAGTATCCGCAGGATTTTGCGCGCATCATCAAGATCACCGATCGGTTCAGCCGCGGTTGGCGCAGCATCCATAACCCCGATGCGGGGGCGCACGTCGCCGATAACCTGACCACCACGGAGTTCGCCATCGCGATGCTCGCGTGCCGGGGATGGACCAACGACGAGATTGCCGTTCACATGGGGATCTCACGCGGCACGGTCAAGAACCGTCTATCGAGCGCCTACGCTAAACTCGGCGTTTCGAGTCGTGCAGCGCTCAAAGACTACATGTTGATTTAGACGTAGTGCCGCTTGGGCATGTTGGGTCTCGCTTTGGACGCGGCGTGTTGACCAAGGCGCGCTGCGCCGGCTTGGACGCGTTTGAGCTTGGGACCGGGCGTGTCGTGTTCGGTTTGGGCACGGCACGCCCGACTTGATCACGTTGGACCTACTTAGGGCACATTACCTAGGCGTTTTGCCACGTGTTGACGAGCTCGGCCGCCGCAGCGTGTGGGTCGTCTGCACCGCACACGGCAGAGACGACGAAGAATCCCTCTACGCCTGTTGCCTTGAGGGCGGGGAGGTCCGCCGCCTTGACGCCGCCGCCCACGACGATGGGGCGCGGGCTTGCCAGATGGAGTGCGTGCAGGTCGTCAAAATCCTGCATAACGATGCTGCCGTCCGAGGTGAGGCCGGCGTCTTTTTTGGTCGCCGTCTCGTGAATGGGGCCAACGCCCAGGTAGTCGACCAGGCTCATGTCGGCGGTCTTAACGTACTCGAGCATCTCTTCGCAGCGGGCGGAAAGGCCCACAATCGCATCGGGGCCCAGCAGATTGCGGCATACATCCACGGGGATGTCGGTCTGGCCTACGTGAACGCCGTCGACCTTGATGCCGCGATCGCGCGCTGCAAGCACCGCGTCAAGACGATCATCAATCAAAAGGGCTACCCGGTCGCTCTTGCCGGCGCGGGCGATAACATCTGCTGCCTGTGCCGTGTAATCGATCAGATCGCGCACCGAGCAGACTTTGGAGCGAATCTGCACGCAGGTAAATCCTGCATCGAGTGCCTGCTCAACGATATCTGCGACGGGACGACCCAACGTGTTTTCGGGGCCGAGCACCAGATACGCAGAGATGTCGAGATTGTCGCGCATGCTCATAATCTATGCCTCCCGGGCCTTGATCTGGGCGTCGAGGCGCTCCAGCTTGCCATCCATCATATGGTCAAAGCCCGGGCGCACGTCCGCCTTGAGCACGACCTCGGTGCGAATGCCCTTGTTGGCGAGTACGAACGTGGCGTCCTTGACCACCTGCATGACCTCGTCCCATTCACCTTCGATTTCGGTGAACATCGAGCTGGTGCGGCTGGGCAGACCGCTTTCGCGGATGACGCGCACGACCTCCGCCACCTCGGCAGAAAGCTCGTCGCCCACCCCGCACGGTGCGATGGCTACGGCAATCAGCGTGTTCATAGGGCTTAGGCCTCCTCGACGTAGAGCGGGTTTGCGGCGATCTCCTCGCCGGTTGCGCGGTAGAGCTCGTCGATAAAGGCGACCTTGAAGCTCGCCGGTGCATCTGCCACCGCAGCGGCACGCGTGCCCGCGAGGTTGTAGTGCGCGGTTCCTGCGACAGCTGCCGTAAAGGGATCGGCGCACGTGGCGTATACGGCGAGTACGCCGCCCTGGGAGCAGCCGCACCCCGTGATCTTGGACATGAGCGGGCTTCCGCCATGTGAGCGGACGACGGTGGTGCCGTCGGTCACAAGGTCGATTTTGCCTGAGACGACGACGGCGCCGCCGGTATAGCGCGCGAGTGCCACCGCCGCGGCACGTGCCTCGTCCACGGCATCGGTGGAGTCGACGCCACGTGCACGGTCGAGATCTTCTTCTGCCCCGGAGAGGCCCCAGAGGCTCGCGAGTGCGATGACCTCAGAGGCGTTGCCGCGCACAATCGTGGGTTTATAGGGTTTGAGCTCGGTCAAGAGCTTGGTGCGAAGCCCACCGATGCCGAGGCCGACCGGGTCGAGCACCCATGCCTTGCCGGTCTCGTGCGCCGCCTTGGCGGTTGCGGGAATCGTCTGCTCGTAGATGGGGAGCAGCGTTCCCATATTGAGATAGACGGCGTTGCCTGCCGCGACAAGCGCCTCGCCCTCGTCGGGGAGGTAGACCATGGCTGCCGAGCCGCCTACGGCGAGCTGGGCATTTGCCACAAAATCAATGGTGACGGTGTTGGTGATGGACCCCGCCATGGGGTTGGTTTCGCGCACCTTGTGTGCGGCCGCAGCAACAGCGGCCTCGATCTGATCCTTGTTGATCATGCATGCCTCCCGGGCTCGTTGGGATGCTGCACGTAAAGCAACGGTGTCCCATTCCCAGGACATGCTCCCTACGCCAGCGCTAACTGACAGGTTCAAAGGGTTAGGCGTCCGCCCTCTCAGCTGCCTGCGCAAATGTAACGTAAGCGCGTGCAGCACCCCTGCATCGAATCTGTAGTACCTATGCTACCGCGTACGGGGCGAGCGGATGCCGATATTTTTGCGCACGTGGAACTTAGTGGCCCTGCGTGCGCGAATCGGCTATACGCTATTCCCGAAACAATTGAACTGGGGAGTTTTGGCGTCTGCATGTGTGCGCGTTCTTTGAGAGCAACGAGCGCATTGCGCGCACGTGGCCTGCGTGTCTGATTGGTGCTGCTTGTGGGCGCTGCACGCGGATGCGTGCGGACGCCGTCAAAGATGGAGTAGGGCATGATCAAACTTGTGCTGACAGATCTGGACGATACGCTTATCGCCGTCGGTAGCGGCGGGGCTTCCGCGCGCGCCGTGGCTGCCATGCATGCTCTGACGGATGCGGGAGTCTGGGCTGGTCCCGCTACGGGGCGTCAGCCCAATTCCATGCGCTGGATGTTTGTCGACCATCCGGAATGCTATCGCACAGGTGTTTTCGCTAATGGCCAGCTGCTTTTTTGTGATGGCGAGCTTGTGGCTGCCCATGAACTCGACCACGACGTACTGTGCCGCCTCGTCGATTTTCTTGATCGTGAAACCGACGACACGGTACTCAATCTCTATGAGCTCGGACCAGATTTTTTTGAGAACGAGCCGTTCTTTGTGACGCGCGACCCTAGGCGTCTCGCGGAGATTCTCGACCCCAGCGAGGAGTTTCTGCTCAGGGCACCCCATGTCGATGCTGTGCCCGAACACACGCTCTACAAGGCAAATGTTCGAAGCGCTGCCTCGCGTGAAGAACTTGCGCAGGTTCGAGAGCGTCTACGCTCCGTCGTGCCGGAGCTCGACTTTGTGTTTCCCAATGCGTTTTCGTCGATGTTCGATATCGTTCCCGCGGGATGGGGCAAGGGGGCGGGCATTGCGGAGCTTGCCGAGAAGATCGGCGTTGCCATCGATGACGTCATGGTGTTTGGCGATTCCGAAAACGACCTCACCATGTTCGATGCAGTGTCCAATTCCGTCGCGGTTTCCAACGCCATGCCCGAGGTTGCCGCTGCGGCGCGTTGGCATATCGGCGCGAGCGCGGACGATGCGGTTGCTGCCGCGTTCGAGGAAATCGCCAGATGTGCCGTGGCTGCTGGCGTTCCATCGTTTATGCCGTCCATCTCGGGAGAGGACGACAAGTGAAACTCCAACAGCTCAAATATGCCGTAAAGGTAGCTGAATGCGGTAGCATCACCGAAGCGTCGCGGCGCCTTTACGTGTCACAGCCTTCAATTACGGGCGCGATTCACGAGCTTGAGCGCGAGATGAACGTGCATATCTTTGACCGCACTAACAAAGGCGCGGTGGTGACTCAGGAGGGCGAGACCTTTTTAGGCTATGCACGTCAGGTTCTCGAGCAGG
>OGDF01005973.1_pt1 | contig 12434 bp, 8 predicted proteins | sample 1570141 | NCBI WGS metagenome assembly OGDF01 (sample SAMEA4370581, study PRJEB24528) | human gut metagenome | reverse complement strand
CTATATTTGGTTAATTGCGACACAATTTTAATTTTTTAGTTTCTTATTTGATCCTAAGTGAACTACCACTAAGTCTTTAGCTTAGCAGTAGTTCACTTAGTCTAACCTAGACTTATCTATGAAAAATACTTTTGTATGAGATCCGTAGGGGAGCGTTTCGACAAATAGCTGTTACCGGGCTTTCTGAATATAGTGTTAAAAAAATATTATATTTTTCTTCTCGTTAGAGATAACAGCAACCGCTTCACAAGTTTTTTGTTTCTGACGCCGGCTTACCCGATACTACGAAAGACAGCGCATTGTCTACCTATAAAATCCAGACAAACTTGTATGTATTGTATATCCGTGTGACATATTTATACAAAAAGATAAGGAAATAAAAAACAAGTGTCTTGATCCTCTAAAATTTTCTTATCCTTTAGCTTTTCATATAATTGTTCAATAGATTTAGTGCCTACGCTAGGCATTTGGTATAAAGCATCAAATCCGTTATATTTAATGAACCTTAAAAGATCTTCTAATTGGTAGATATTATATTTCCTGAGTGCACGTAAAACCCTGAAGTTTATATCCAGTTTACTTAAAGGGGTAATTAATAGATCCACATATTCCGCTGGAATATCCTGCTCTTTCCAAACAATCTTTACATACCTGAAATTCTTTTTTGAAACCTCTTCAGAATGTGTCAAAAGCAATTCATTATTTCGGTATTTGATATATATGTGATCTAGTTCTCGTTTTAATTCTGAATAAGGTTTCCACTTCAAATGGATCTGTCGGATCCCCCTTTTATACATGGAAACCAGATTCTTGGACGAAATGCCTGTTATCTGTGAAACACATAGAAGATCTTTTCCTAAAGATAGTGAACAAAATATTTCCCGTATCTGTTTGTCCTCAATCAATTCTGCCATTTCTTTTATAATCTCTTTGTAAACCGATAAGCATACCACAGGCAATAGCTCCATACGGTGTATATCCATATTCTTTCCTGAAGTTGCTATTTGAAGCTCTTCCGATTTTTCCATAAAAAACAATTTATTTAATCCATTTATCTTTATTTTTTTCTCTTAATTGGCTGGGGGTCATCCCAAACATCCTTTGACAATATGTTGTTAGATGTGGCGAAGAACTGAAGCCCAGTTCTTCGGCTATTTCCTTAAAAGAAAATTCCGGATCATTAATCATCTCCTGTATTTGTTCCGCTTTTTTCTTCTGGATCCATTTATAAGGGCTTTCCCCAAAACAAGAATGAAACTTCCGGTTGAAAGATCGTTCTGATATATGGCATAAGTTAGCAAGTTCCTTGATTGAATTTGTTCTTTTGTAATTATCCAAGACAAATCTTTCAAATGATTCCCCGATATTGGTTGATGCGGAAAAAAAAGCTGCCAGTTCTTGCTTTGTGTAAAAACCTCTCAAGACTAGGAGCAGTTCCTGCTGTTTCAGTGAATGCATATGCCTACAAAGTAATCTTGCATCCAGATACAAGTTAATGGACTCTAATATATTCATTAATGGACTTTTGATCGGAAGAATAATATTTTTTATATCTGTATCATTCTCTTTAGAAAGCAAAGAGTTTAAAAACAACTTATTACATACATTCAAGTGCTTATCCCAAAACAAAAGAATACATCTTGAACTTGTTATGGATTCTATCTGGGCTTTCATATTCTGAGGTATGTATAACATCTGTCTCTGCTCCATTTCCCCCTCATAAGATTTCCCTAAATCGAAATTCACCCGGCCTTGAATCACAAAGAGCGCACAGGATGACTTGCTGTTGTCAATCTGGTATACATCATCCTTGTCTAGTTGGTGGCAAGAGAATCCGGTATCTGAATTCATCTGATAATTCGAACAACATAAATGTTCTCTCAAATATAATAGTTTCACTTTCTTCTTTCAAACTGTTTATATACCCGTACAGGCGCTACCTGCACGGGTATTTTCTATTCAGGTAAATATTTTTTATAATCATCTGTTATATCCGGGTCAATGACCGGACGTACGGAGAAGGTCATACAACGCCTGTAAACAGTGCTTGTATTGGAGGCGGCCGCCCAGCCGGCAGGACCTCCAGTGGAATTGAGTAGATAACGGCCCGCATGAGTATCGCTCCTGGCCTGTGCCACGGCGAAAATGACTTCGTTACCCCCTGTATAGCCGCTTAAGAAGGAGCCGTCATAAATACTTCCGGGCAGAGGTGTCTGTATTCCGGATTTGCTCTCGTAATAATATGCGTATCTCAAAGTCACGGCCTCTTTTTGTGACATGATCCGGAATCCGTAAGGGGAAGGGTCAAATACGGTTTTTCCGCCCACATCTTCCGGATTTCCTGTCAGGGAAGGCTGGTTCCATGGATACAGGAACACCCAGCGATCTTTGAAATTATTAACCATCCCATGCGGGAAACATTCATACAGCCAGAAACTTTGATGGGAGACGATGGCGCTTGGATGTTCAATGCTCTGCTTCATCGTAAGAACGGCCCCTCTCGCTTGCTGAGCATCTGTTTTTCCATAATCCACATCATTTCCCCTTTGTTCCCAAAGGAAATCAAAAGACTTGCCGTTGCCGTCATAGAAGTTCGTATTGACACGAACATCATGTGCCGGGAACGGGTCTTTCCTGCCCCATTGGTATTGCATACCAAATTCCCTAGACTCGTCAGCGCTATACTGTGAATGAACCTTCTCGTAAGCCCCCAACAGATGCGACATCAATTGAACCGTCTCCGGTCCGTCTCCTCCATATTTACCGACCTCCAATACTGTCGGATACTTGTCAACTATCCAGATGTGCCAGGACCAAAGTGTCGGATTCCCCTTGATCTTTCCTGACTTAATCTCTATCAGCACATTCCCCGGTTTCTGTCCGGGCTTGACATAGATATATGAACCCGGTCCGGAACCTCCCTGCTCGGATAATTCACTGAGTCCTGCTCGCTCTATGTCATTCTGCCCGTCGGACTTTTGAATGTCCGTCCACACGATATTGACTTTCCAGTCATCATCTTCATCCAGTTTATTCAGCATGAAGTCTGATCTGTTTCCGGGAAGCCCTTGCTTACCACTCAAAACAGCGTCATGTTCCAAAAGCTTGTTATAATACCTATAGGCGGTATTCACGCGGGAAACGGGGATAAATATCCCTTGCTTTGCACCTGCTTTGAGCATATAAGTATTCGCTTCAGGCTGCACTATTCCGGAAACCAGTTCCACCTCGAACTCTCTCTCAGGGAAAAGACCGTCAGGGGAATAAATTTTGAATCTCGCCTTACCAGAGTAAAGACGTGAGGTTGTGATATCGTCAACAGCCGTGAAAGAAACTGGTTTTCCGGAAAGAGAAGGATCCTTCTCATAGAAAGGAGCGAACGTCTCTATCACATCACCCGCTCCGTTATCGGACAAAGCGGAAACCAGTTCGATCTTGTATTCGCTGTTGGCCTTGACATAATATTGCTTCTGTTTGCCGTCCATCAGGTAGATACTGTTGCTGGACACCAGCAATGACTGATGCAGCCATTTGTCGAAGAAGGGGATGGCATTATATTCTTTCTGCAAGAGGCTGAGTTTTCCCGATGCGCTTCTATCGGTTCCCGCATGTGTTATGGTGAAGACATAAGTAGTATTGAAATTATCGAAATACTCCAGATTCTCCGTGATATCGGGAGCTGTCACCGTGTATCTCCATATCCCTCCCGCAAGTTGATCCGCTTTTTCTATTTTGAACGGGTTGGCGGCTTCGGCATGGAAAACGGGTTCCAGGTTATGAGGCTCTGTCTTCACATAGAAAGTGACCTTGGCACCGGCCTCTTCCGCCGTAAGCGTTTGTCCGTCTTTCGTTACCACCTTACCAGGCTGCCCATAGCTCTCGCCGTACTGGTTGACCTCGATAAACTCCAGCGGCTGGCTGCACGCCTCGTCCGCGAAGATCCGTAGGGTGACATTGATATCCTTGGACTGCTCAAAGCCAAGGAACCATTTCATACGGCCCGCTTTCACATAAGCGGCTTTCAGCGCATTTTGGGCATCTTCTGTTTTTTCCGGCCACGTGCGGTCCGTGTCCACCTGCTCCGTGACCGTAAAGGTCACGATTTTCTCGTCGGTCGGTGCTGACTTTCCTGGTTCCGAGGGCTTTATGGAATAGCTAATCCATGCGGGCAGCCCCTCTACCGTGAACCCCTCGGGCCAGGAAGTCTGCACTTTCGCCGTCAGGCTACCTCCCTCCCTATAAAAAGTGAAATGATCATCGCTGACCCCCAGCATATATTGCCCGTCATACTGTACATTGGACATTGTGGACTCGTTCCATACCACGACATTGTACATGATATTGGCGGCCGGCCCTTTCTTTGCGTCCTCTTCCGTGTCGAATCCCGGGCCACCCACCGCCGTGATGTTCACCAAGTAACGGTGGTTTCGCAGTAAGGGCAGGTACTCGTATGTAGCGTCGGCCTCGGTTCCCGTACGTTTCAAATAGTCTATCCGGAAGAATGTCTCCTTGTCGGGACGACTCTTGTCCGCGCCGGTCAGTCCGACAACGATATAGGGGCGTCTCAAGTAATTTTCCGTATCCTCTTCCGGGAGCGCCTCTCCGTTGGCTCCTTGCGTGGCACCTGTCGGTGTGTTGACCGCCTCCGGGACATAGACTTCACGCAATATTATTTTCTCATCCACTATGGCGGATGTCCTGTCGGTCTTTCCTGTTACGGCCGGAGCGGGATCAGGAATGGAAGGCTGTTTCGCCTTTCTATTGGCCTGATCCCAATAAGTCTCGCTCTCGAACGGAGAGATCCGTCCTTTTGTATTGGTATTATAAAAGAATACCTTAGTCAGTGTTATCCCCTCAATGCCCTCGGCTTTCTCGTCAAACGTGGAAGCCCCTTCCGACGTGTCACTCAGTTTAAGCCCTACATCCACACGTGCCACGGCACGGATTAGGTAGATGGTCCCGAGTTTTGAAACGGCGCCGGAACTGTGATCCACCTTGACCGGATCCGAGACTCCCCACATCGGGAGCTCTCCGTCCTTCCATTCCCCCTTGTCGGGCATAGAGAATGTGAAAAGTTCCATAATCTCTTCCCGTGTTTTTCCGGTCCACTCTTCCGCCCCGGCCTCGTCTGACGCGGCGATATTGGTCAGCATCACGAAAGTGCTGGTATTGCCCGAAGAGGTATTTTTCGCCAGCAGGGTCATGGTACCCTTGCTTTTCTTATCATCCGGATCGCCGGAAGGAATGAAAGATGTCACTTTGGCCTCGTATGAGAACTTATTGTCTTTGTCAAACACAAGTACCCTGATCCTCTCCGCCGTCGTCTCGTTCTCTCCCTCCGGCGTAAGGGAGCGGGTCAAGGGATTTCGAAGGCCAAGCCCCTCGACGGACATGGTGACAGATCTCCAGCCATCCTTGGCCGGTACTTCCGTCCCTCTGTTTCCATGCTCATCAAAAGGGTCACTGCACCCTTGTATGAGAGGTATTCCCATAAATATCGCCAAGAAAGCGAATAGCAAAGTGTAATGTTTGATTCTCATATGTATCTGTTCTTTAAACTGTTTCTCTTTTTGATGACATGAGTGGCGTCTTTGTTACCAGGGGATGGCCACTTCCGTATCCTCCCATTCATCCATGACAACGTCGTACTCCATGTTCTTGGTCCCTTTCAGCGTGGAGAAGACACGGTAGATAGTATTACGACGGATATTGTAATATGCCTTGTCATCTTGCCCAAGATCCGGGTTATGGAGCTCGATCTTGTACGTCTCATCGGGGTCTCCCGTCCGGTAATCGATGGATAGTACCAAGGCCAGCGCTTCCTCTTTCCCGTAGACTCCCGGGGCCACGTAGATATAGCGAGGTGTCTTTCCCGTATATGGGAGCAGCCTTCCTTTACATTTGGCCACAAAGGCGGATTCTCCGGAGCCCTCGTTGGCACCTTCGTGAAAACTGGGCCTTTCCGGTAACAACAGGGGATCTCCCGTGTAGTCCACCCCCCTGATATCCGGGTTACCGCCACCGGTGGCGGTATATTCCCCGGCGGAAGGCAGGACGGAATAACCGCTGGTCTCATTATTCAAGGAGAGTTTCGTCACTCTGGAAAGCGGTAACAAGGGAGACAGGTAGTTTCCTGCGTCATCAACCGTCGTAAGGATAAACTCGACACGGGCATGCGTGCGTTCCAGGAGTATGCTAGGTGAAAGGGTTACCCTGTCATTGCCGCCCATATTGTCCGGAACGTGAAAATTACATTGGCCCACCATGGGAAGATACTTCCGGTTTTCTCCTTGCAGATCGTCGGACGTGAAAATCTCGGTTTTCTCCGTCAGCAGTCTCGGATCCGGAATCATATGCTCTTCCCGGATCTTTTTCAATCCGGATTCGCAATTGACCAATAAGATAAAATTATAATTACCACCCATCAGCTCCAGGTCCAGGGCTATATCGGAGTCCTCTACGGTTATTCCTCCCATCTCTCTCATCTCGAAATGATCAATACCGGTTATACCCGCCAGCGGATTGGCAGTGCCTTGGGGATAATAGAAAATGATTTTCTCCGGAGAGGTCCCGATGTTCTTATAAGCGAAGAGTAGGACATGCTTGACGGTTTTCTCGTATTCCTCCGCACCGATATAGTTCTCCTTCCATTCCCCCCCTGAACGCACAGGGGCTTTCGTCATCCGGGAAGCACCGGTGCCCTTGTTCATTTCCGCCACGATCCGGATAGGAATATCCGCGAGGGATCTTTTCATATCTTCCGTATCTGGCGAGCATCCGGTCAATTGTATAATTACCACGCAGACCGTTGTCAACAACCTTATCACAGTTCCGTATTTCATTATATATCGTTTTTTATAATAATCTCAACTCCTTTCTGATACCACACGGATCTTAAATCTGTCCTGAGATGATATCAGCACCTAGCTCTACGGGACGGGAGACGACATTCCAATCCAAGACGGTCGCCTGTACCAGTGTCCATGTTTCCTTCTCGTACTTGAGTTTCAGAGTTATGGGAAAATCATGGTCACACTCCAGGCTATACGGTGGTTCGCCCGAATCACCTCGGAACATGATTATATCATCCACCAGATTGGCGGTATAAAGGATCTCCCCAGTTGTCTTGTTGACTAGGGATATGAGCGTGTTCCTGCCTTCCTCCAGCTTCATCAGCGTAAAGTCAGCCTTTAATATCCTTTCCGTATCACGTGTGGCTTCGGCCACGTATTCAAAACGTTCGCAAAAGGCGATCTGCCCGTTAAAGTTATAAACACCGTTATCATCTTCTATCCTTATGACGAATTCCTCGTCCATAGGGAATGGATCGGGGATGGGCCGGATGGTAAAATGTACCCGGTATGTCAGTTCCCGCATATTGAAGGCCACCCGTTCATATACGCTTCCCATATCCTCCCGATTCTCCAGCGATATGGAAGCTAGCCCGACGTACAGAGGTTCTGGGACTGAAGAGACCCTTCTGTCTTTCAACCGTAGCGCAACCCACATTTCCTGCTTGGTCGTGACGCCTTCTTTGAAACCAGAAAAATCATAAGCCTCTAGGTTACGGCTTCCCCATGCGACAAACGTAAGTTTCCCCGTATGCCGCAAAGTGACGGGCAAGGAATAATCCGCCGAAAGAACCGCCTTCTTATCGGAGAATTCGCTCACCAGCACATCTTTCTCGTCAAAGGCAAATACCCGGACCTGCCTGATATCTGACGGATAATTAGGAAATTGTTCGCAAGGGGTCTGGCTGTAAAAATGGAAATTGACGCCTTGCGGACAATCACTCAAATTGTCGAATACGGCTGAATCGCAACCAATAAGACAACAGGCCAGCAGCATGATAAATGTGACAGGATGTACGCTTCTGATTCTCATTTGATATAGCTTATATTTGGATTATTAACCGTTTGAGGTTAATTTATTTGTCTGTTGGAGAAAGAAGGGGGAAAGACTCCCCCTTCCCTCTCAGAAGGTTATGTAAGAAATTGTTGGCTGAGTTTACCTCTTATCTAAATATCATTCAAGAACGATATCACGTGAGACGAGGTTCCACTGGAGTACCTTGGCCTCGACACGCATGTAGGTCTCTTCTTTCTCGATATCCGGATTTTCAGGATTCGTCGGTTCTTCCTTATCATCAGGCTTCGGCAGATACGGATCTTTAGGATCGGAAGGATCCCACGGCATACCTAGGCCCTGGAAAGCCGTAATTGTCAACAGATAGGTGTTGTTACGACGAGTATTAGCGTTCACAATCGTTTTTCCATCAGCGTTTGTTTGACGGTTCCATAACGCACGATATGCGCATCTCCCTTTTGCGTAGGTGTAAGCTTTTTGATCCGGGCTCAACTGGCTTTTCTTTGCGGCATCCTTGCTGGCATAGATCAGCCCATCACCTTCTCCTCGATAGAACGTCTCGCCCTTTACCCCGGGTTTACTGATTAACTTCTTTTGATCTTGATCCCAATGCAATACCTCTTTTGGAGTATAAGTCGTATAGACCTTGGCATACGGTAGGCGATAGTAACCGAAATTCTTATTGTCAGGTGTGAGTGCCTCCTTTTTTACGGAATTCTCCAAGAAATAAATACCTGCCACCTTTTTAGCCTCGGTAGCATCTGCCGCAACCGCCTTGGCCGCGTACATGCCAAGATCATCCGCTGTTGAAGTCTCTTCCGGCAAGAGGTTTCCCAAGCGGATCAAATAATCCTTGGCTGTACCGTTCGGATCTTGGGCATTTTGAAAATCAGCATAGTCATCAATAGCGGATGTGAAATCTTTGTAAAGCCCGTCTCCCACTGTGATTGTACGATCTCCTGCATGGTTGAGGAAAAGATACGTCTTTGCGGCGCCGTTGATAGCCGCATACGTGAGGTTATCAAGATCAACACTTCCTTTTCCGTCAGCTGTTTCCGCATTTAGGTCTCCCCCTTTTGTGACCATGCCTTGCGACACGACACGTTCCATGTCAAAGGAGAATACATTCTGAGCCTCTCCCGTGCCTGTCTTGACTGTTTCCTCGGAGATATTGTCCTGGATGGTTTTCTGCTCGACCTTCGAGGTCATCACGAACTTATTATCCGTGGCGAGAGCCGCGATGTCGGCCACCGCGGTAGCCACACTTCCATACTCCTCGTTCGTGGCTGTTGCGATACCAGGCTCAAGAGTTCCCCTGTTAAACAACAACGCCATTGTTTGGGAGCCCGAGGTGGCTTTCCATGGAGCGACCGTGTAAGTGCCGGTCGTTGCCGTTGCCCAGAATTTATTCTCCTCGTCAGCGCTTCCTAGCGTCCAGTCCCGAGGCGTACCAAGAGAGATAAGCCGTAAAGACTCAAGCGTGCTCTCCTCTTTTCTACCCGCGTAATCTCCTTGGTTGTCATTTACCGCCTTGGTCATGACATCTTTCATAGTAGAGATGTACATTCCTACGAATGTGTTTCCTTCGGTAGGATTCCCTACCGAAGGAACATCGTCATTATTACAGGCCGTCATGCCTAAACCTAGGACAGCAACGCCTGCTAAAATAAATTTGTTTACTTTCATAACTTAAAAAAATTAGTGAATAAATAAATTAACTGTTGTTATATAAAGTCTTAACTTTATTCATAAGCGTCTTCGCCATAGAAAGCCCTGGCACGGTCATCCCCCTGCTTATAAGCCTCCTTCAGCAATTCTTCCGCCTTTCTCCAGTCCCCTTTGATATGATAGGCGACCGCCATCGGGAAAAGGGCCCGGCTGTCGTTCTTCACGTCGTTCAACACCCGTAAGGCACTGTCTGCCTTTTTCCCGTATTTTAGCAAGGCATTGGCATAGTTTAGTGTCACTACCACATCCTCAGGAAACTGTTCGTACGCCTTTTGGAAGACAGGGAGAGGATTCTCCCCCCGCATGAGATATATTTCCGAGAGTTGGTACATCTCGTGTGAGCTCAGACATTCCGGCCTCGTGGCAAATATTTCAGGTAACTCCTCCTGGGTATAAGCCCTTACGTCGAAACTGAAACGAAAGGTCGTACGGCGGAGTTGCGGATAAAACTCTTTTAGGAGGATGCCGTAGGTCCTGCCGTTGTCCAAGTTACGTATGGCGGACTCTCGTTCCGTATCCGTCGGATATCGGTCTATGATAGACAGCAACTCCTCTTTATTGGATAGAGGAGAAATGCCTACGAGCTTTTTAAGGCCCTCCCAATCCTCTCCGGCACCGACCGTCCGGTAAGTCGCGGCCTTTTTAAGCCCGGGGTATTTTCCGGAGATATAATTCGAGAGCGCTAGGGTACGCCCTTCCGCCAGTGACTGGTTATATTCCGCTTTACCCTCGGGAGAGGCGAAGCCCTCAATGAGGACCTCTTTTAACTCGGCCCCTTTTATTTCCAGACTTCTTGATATGAATTCTTCCAGCCGGGCGAGCTCCTGTCCGTTATTCGCGAAGGCCTTTCTCAGTTCGTAGCTCGCTACGGGAAAAGTGACCTTGCTGTCAAAGGAGTCTTTATAATACTTGACCGTCACCTTTTCCGGTTCGAGGAAATCATACGCATAATCCTCCTCCTTGAAAACAGGCAGGTCAATGACAGCCACGGTACCTTGATTCTCACGTATGCCACAACCCACACAACCGAGCAGTTCCTCTCTCACCGTCACATGGGCATCCGTCATCCAGCGTTCGAACGAGACGGATTCCTGAAAGGAAACCCCCTGCTCCTCTATGTCCGAAAAAGGATGGAGCTCATTGTCGAACCGAGATGTCCTGGAATTCTCACCGAGAGCCTTCGACCGCGTAATGGCCTTATATCGTATCCTGCCTGCGATACCGACAGGCGCGAAATCGATCCTGTCATCCCCACTGGCGGAAACCAGTGATGGATAGATGACAAGAACGTCCTGTGACTCCAACCGGGTCATGGCGTCCACATGCAGGGAAAAACGCAGGCTTTTTCCGTTTGCGCTCCGCTTGACCCTCACGTCATATCTCCAATGTAATGGTGATAGGTTTCGCTCAGCGATTTCTTGGGCCTGTCCGAATATAGCCGTCAAACCAAGGCTGGCACAGACTACTGCCAGCTTTATGTAATAATGCATTGATCTCATTCACTTCATATTTTTATATCTTATACTAATTTTGCCCAAGGCCTGTTTTATTTAAGTATATAAATAATTGAGAGAGAGACTCTTGTCGGGCCGAGGTAATCGGCGCCTCCCTTCCCCGTCCTTTGTCCGCAAGCCGTACATTTGAACTTGTCATATCTCACGTGCGCGTATCCTATCCCCAAAGCGGCTTCAAAATTGAGTCTGTCGGATAAAATCCAATGATAACCGGCACTGATGCCGCCACCGTAGAAATAGCCTTCATAACGGTGCGCCTTCATCTCTTTATGCTTGTTCTGAAGAATAAAAGGGATGTGTATCCCACCGACATTCATTTGGCCTCCATGTGCGTGCAGTCCGAGAAACCAGCCGCTGAATCTCTCGCAAATCCAATATCGTATCTCGGGTTGCACAAGCCAATGGCTCCATTTCTTTGTTTTGTATTCATCTGCAGTGGGATCGTTCTCATAGAAGAAAAAATTCATGCCCACTTGGGTATCCAAGGTCCATTTTTCCCCAAAAGAAAACTCCAGCGATAGATTGGGAGTCAACAGTGCATCATATACGAGATTGTTCTTTATCGCAACTTTTTGTGAAAAAGCTTGCAAACTGAATAACAGGAAGAAGAAAAAAATACTTTTTTTCATTTTGACACTGATATTATTTTTAGCGACCGAACCGTTTGGTTCATAACGTTAATTCTTGATGATGCAAAGTTATAAAAGCATAATGCTACACTTGTTACATAAAACAGACAATTAGTTATCGATAAAAGTCATTTTGAACGAGTTATGTCCGTAATATCAACAATAAGACATAATTCTTGATGGTTTCTGCCATTCCGTTCGCAGTAATAGTACAAGTTTCATCATACCACAAATCCTCTCATCGTATCTGTAGCCGTGTCGTATTTTTTTATTCCATGCACGCAATGGTGACAGCATTAGAACGAACAAGGTCCTTCTGAAATATGATAGTACCGACATCAAGAGAGCGAGGCACTTCCCGATGCAACGAGAGAACGAGTGCGGAAACCGGTATCTTTAGAACGATCTCCCCTTTCGGGGCCGGAGATCTACCTAAAAGAGGGGCCGTGGACAGCCTGGCCATCCATTCCATCGTGATGTTCATCGGCTGTATTCGTCCTTTTCCGGAATCCAACTGTCTATCAAATCCCTGTGCCCGTCCATCCACTGGCGTACGGCTCTAGTCTCGGTCCCGCTGGTTTCCTCTATGGCCCGCATCAGGGAGCTGATCTCGGTATCGGACAGGTGGATATTTCCCAAAAGGGCGGCAGCGAACGGATGCTCCTTACTGAATCCTTTCCTAGCGATGGAATGGATT
>OGDF01005971.1_pt1 | contig 12441 bp, 10 predicted proteins | sample 1570141 | NCBI WGS metagenome assembly OGDF01 (sample SAMEA4370581, study PRJEB24528) | human gut metagenome | reverse complement strand
AATCGTAGAATGCTCGGGGCAGAAAATTCCCACGGCACACACGATACAATGCTTATTGCTGCTGCCTTCCGGCCCTGACAAGGTTCACACCCTCGCATTGCATGAGCTCCATCCGTCATCACATTCTACTGGAATATTGTACTCGATTTGCGCACAAATTGCAACCCCATTTTGCAAATTTGGGCGGATCGTGTTTACGCCGCGCTCAGCTCCATGCGCGCGAGCAGCCGCTCCATCACCTTGACGCAGAGCATCAGCAGATCCTCGCGGTTCAGCGTCTGATCCCGAAGCGTCAGCGTCACCGGCGGCGCGGCGTTGAGCGTCAGCCGCTTGTCAAACCCGTTCAGCGCAGTGAAGAGCTTCTGGCCGTCCACCTGCGCGTTGAGCGCAAACCGCATGTCGATGCGCCCGTCCGCCTGATTCACCCGGTCGATGCCCAGCTTTTCGCACATCGCCTTGAGGTAGGCCACCGCGACGAGATTCGCCACGCAGAGCGGCTCGTCGCCGAAGCGATCGACCAGCTCCTCCTCAACGTCGTCGCGCTGCGCGGCTGTCGTGATGGAGGCGATGCGCTTGTAGACCTCCAGCCGCTGCCTGTCGCCCGTGACGTATTCCGCCGGGAGATAAGCGTTGACGTGCACATCCATGCGCGTCTCCACGTCGCGGTTCGGCTTGGGCGCTTCGCCCTGCGCCTCCAAAACCGCTTCCTCCAGCAGCTTGCAATACAGGTCGTAGCCGATGTTGGCGAGGTGGCCGCTCTGCTGCGGGCCGAGCAGGTTGCCCGCGCCGCGCAGCTCCAAATCGCGCATCGCGATGCGGAAGCCCGAGCCGAACTCCGTAAATTCGCGAATCGCGTCGAGGCGCTTCTGCGCCGTTTCGGAGAGCACCTTGCCCGGCCGAACCGTGAAATAGGCGTAGGCCAGCCGGTTCGAGCGGCCGACGCGCCCGCGCATCTGATAGAGCTGACCCAGCCCGAAGTGATCCGCGTCGTAGATAATCAGCGTGTTCGCCATCGGGATATCCAAGCCGGATTCGATGATCGTCGTGCACAGCAGCACGTCAAACTTCTGCTGGCTGAAATCCAGCATCACGTCTTCCAGCGCATGCTCGCGCATCTGGCCGTGCGCAATCGCGATGCGCGCCTCCGGCACGAGCTTTGAAAGCTGCTTGTAGCACTGGTCAATCGAGCCGACGCGGTTATAGAGGAAGAAGACCTGCCCGCCGCGCCCGATTTCGCGCAGAATCGCGTCGCGGATCACGCTGTCCTGATATTCCATCACGTAGGTCTGCACGGGGTAGCGCGCCTGCGGCGGCGTTTCCAGCAGGCTCATGTCGCGGATGCCGACCATGGACATGTGCAGCGTGCGCGGGATCGGCGTAGCCGACATCGTGAGCACGTCCACCGTCTTTTTCATGTTCTTGATGCTTTCCTTGTGCCCGACGCCGAAGCGCTGCTCCTCATCGACGATAAGCAGGCCGAGGTTTTTGAATTGCACATCCTTGGCCAGCAGCCTGTGCGTGCCGACGATGATGTCGATTTCGCCGTCCTTGAGGCGGCGCAGGCTCTCCTTCTGCTCCTTGGCCGAGCGGAAGCGGCTGAGCACGTCCGCGTGCACGGGGAAGCCCTCCATCCTGCGCATCAGCGTGTTGTAGTGCTGCTGGGCGAGGATGGTCGTCGGCGCGAGGATGGCGACCTGCTTGCCGTCCATCACGGCCTTGAACGCCGCGCGCAGCGCAACCTCCGTTTTGCCGTAGCCCACGTCGCCGCAGAGCAGGCGGTCCATCGGCAGGTCGCGCTCCATGTCGCGCTTGATCTCCTCCGTGGCCTGAAGCTGGTCGGGCGTTTCGTCGTAGGGGAAGTTCTCCTCAAATTCCTGCTGCCACGGCGTGTCCGGCCCAAAGGCGTAGCCCCTGTTCTTCTGCCGCTCGGCGTAGAGCTTCACGAGGTCGAAGGCCAGCTCCTTGAGGCTTTCGCGCACCTTCGATTTCTGCTTGTCCCAGTCCTTGCCGTCCAGCCGCGAGAGCTTGGGCGCGGCGCCCTCGCCGCCGCCGATGTATTTCTGAATCCGGTCGAGGTGATCCACCGGGATATACAGCTTGTCGCTGCCGAGGTACTGCACCAGCAGGTAATCGCGACTCGCGCCCTCGCTGGTCAGGCGCTTCGTGCCCTGATAGATGCCGATGCCGTGCGTCTCGTGCACCACGTAATCGCCGACGTTCAGATCGGTGAACGAGGCAATTTTGCTGCCCTGCTGCTTCTTCGGCTTGCCCTTGGCGCTCTTCGCGCCGTAAACGTCGCCGCTGGCGATCACCGCAACCTTGATCTCCGGATACTGAAAACCGCCGGAGAGCGTCAGCGGATAGATGCGACATTCGCCGCTTTTCGGCGCGGCCGTGCCCAGCTCGTCAAACGCCGCCTTCACGCCCTCGTCCTCAAAGGACTGGCGCATGCGTTCGCCGCGCGCCGCGCCGCCGGAGAGCACCAGAATCCGCCAGCCGTCCTGCTGCCAGCGCGCGAAATCGGCGCACATGTCGTGCGTCCGCCCGCCGTAGCTGCCCGCGCCCATGCCGCCCATCGGACAGAGCAGCGTCGGCTTCAGCTTTTCCACCGGGCGCAGAATCGTCGTCAGCGCGAGCAGGGTCGTCTGCCGCATCGCTGCGAGCGCCTCGTCCTGCGTGAGCATCAGGCCGTGCTGCTCGGGCAGCGCCTCGCCGCGTTCGAGCGCCGCCGTAATCGCCTGCCCGAACTCGCCGGTTCGGCTGTCCATGCGGGCAAAGAGCGCTTCCGGCTCGTCGAGCACGACAATCGGGCGGTTCATGTAATCCAGAATCGTCTCCGTCTGCGGATAGAGCAGGTTGATGAATTTTTCCAGCATCCGGTTGCTCACGCCGTTTTGCATCTGGCTGACCGCCGCGCGCAGCTTTTCGCCGAAGCGCTCCATCGTGCGGTTTTCGCGGGTGAAGGCCTCCGGCGCGGCGATTTCGCCCTCCTCCAGCGGCAGATCCGCCAGAGATGCGTCGTCGCTTTTTCCGCTCTCGCCCTTTTTGGCGACAGCTTCCTGTCGCGCCAGCGCCTCCAGCAGCAGCCGCGCCAGCGCTTCTGTGCCCGCCTGCGGCACGGGCGCTTCGCTCGCGGGCGGGATGACGACCTCCTGCATATTGCCCTGACTGCGCTGGCTCATCACATCGACCGCGCGGATGGAATCCAGCTCGTCGTCAAAAAACTCGATGCGCACCGCGCTCAGCGCGTCGGCCGGGTATACGTCGATGATCCCGCCGCGCACGGAGAACTGTCCCTTGCCCTCGACCATGTATTCCCGTGTGTAGCCCGCCGCAAGCAGCCGCTCGATCAGCAGGTCGATCGGCGTCACGTCGCCCACGCGCAGGGAGATCGTGTTTCGGTTGAACGCCTCGCGCGGCATCATCCGATGGAGCATCGCGTCCACCGGAGCGACAATCGCGCGCGCCTCGCCGCTCAACGCCCTGCGCATCGCCTCGATGCGGCGATAGGCCACCTCGCGGCTGGCCGCCACATCCTGATAGAACGTGATCTCCCGCGCGGGGAGCAGGCACACGCCGCCGCCCAGCAGCGCGGAAACATCCTCCATCGTCTGCGTCGCGCTGCGCTCGCTGTCGCACAGGAAGAGCAGCGGCCTGCCCGTCCGCACCGCCAACGCGCAGGCCGCGTGCGCCTTCTGCGCGCCCGCCATGCCGCTGGCCGCGATCACCGCGCCGCTGTTTTGGCTTTCCTGCGCCATCTGCTCAAACGGCTTGTAGCCGTCGAGCACATCAAAGAGAAAATGCGTCTGCATGGTAACTCCTTTACGATGGGGCTCTGCCCCTCAAACTCCGGCAGGAACCCGAGGTTCCCGCGCCTCCCGCATCGCTCCGTGAGGATGCGTTACGCCGGCGCGTTCGCCATCCGCATGGCGCTTTCCAGCCCGTTCTTCATCAGGTCGTCCACCACGTCCGCCGCGCGCAGAAACGCATCGAACTGCGTCTTGCGATCCGCCTCGGTCTGGTAATGGCTGAGCACCCAGTCGGCCAGCTCCCAGCCCTCCGGCTTTTTGCCCACGCCGACGCGCAGCCGCGGGAAATCCTGCCTGCCCAAAAGGCCGATGACCGAGCGCATGCCGTTGTGCGTGCCCGCGCTGCCCTTTTCGCGCATGCGCAGCTTGCCCAGCGGCAGGTCGATGTCGTCGTAGATCAGGAGCAGGTGATCCATCTCCGGCTTATACCACGAAACCAGCTCCGTCACGCACTGGCCGGAGAGGTTCATAAACGTCTGCGGCTTGACGAGCACCAGCTTTTCCCCGCCGACGAAGCCCTCGCCGATCTGCCCGTGCATCGCGTTTTTGGTGAGCTGAATATGGTGCTTTTCGCTGAGCACGTCGATCACGTCGAAGCCGACGTTGTGCCTTGTTCTGGCGTATTCCCTGCCCGGATTGCCCAGACCGACCACAATGAACATATATGCCTCCGTTTCCCAAAACAGCCTATGCGGGAACGCCGACAAGGGCGCTCCCGCTGAAAAAAGCTGATTGTTCGTTTTTTAGGGCGGATCGTCAAACGCCGCCCGTTTGCTTACGCCTTTCCCGCCGCCTGAATCAGCCAGTTCGCCGGGTGGATGTTCGCACTGCCCGCGCTCTCGTCCGTTTCGTCGATGACCAGCAGGCTCTTCACGCCGTCCAGACGCTTCTTCACCGGTTCCTTCGTGGAGATGAGCACGCAAACGCCCACCACCGTCACCGAGAATTCGCGCATCATGTCCACCATGCCGCGCGCCGTGCCGCCCGCGCGCATGAAGTCATCCACAATCAGCGCGCGCTGGCCTTCCCGCACGGCGCGGCGGGAGAGGCTCATCGTCTCCACCCGGCTGCCCGAGCCGGAGAGATAGTTGATGTTCACCGCCGGGCCCTCGTACGCGCGGCTGTCGCGGCGGGCGATCACCAGCGGCACGTCCAGCATCCGCGCCGTCATCAGTGCGATCGGAATGCCCTTGGTTTCCATCGTCAGCACGAAATCCGGCTCCGCGCGGTAAAACTGAGAGGCGATGATGACGCCCATCCGCTCCACGACCTCCGGCATGGCCAGAATGTCGGCCATGTAGATGAAGCCGCCCGGCAGAACGCGCCCCGGCGCGGCCAGCATCTGCGCCAGATCCTTCACCGTGCGGTAAGCGTCCTCCGGCGCGAGCACCGGGCGATAGCGAACGCCGCCGGCCGCGCCGGTCACGGTATCCAGCTGCCCCAAATGGAACTGCGCGAACACCCCGCGCAGAATGTCGATATCCTCGCTGAGCGTGGACTTCGCCGCGCCGAACATCTCGCAGAATGTGCCGAGCGTGAAGATTTTATTCGGGGATTCCACCAGAATCCGTGTCATGGCGGCAAGTCGCTCGTTGCGGCGGATGCGGTCCATGTCCATCCCTCCCAAATACGAATGTTAAAGTGATTTTGCTCTATTATAATTCAGCTTTTCAAATAAATAAAGCCCTGAATTTCACTTTTTTCCGAATTTTATCACAGTTTATCAAAACGTTCAGCTTTTTTTCGCATTTTGGTTGATCGACGGCCTTTTCCGGGCGTATAATAGAAGGCGAAAACAGATTTCTTTTATGCTAAGGAGGCGCCCTATGACGCATATCAAGGATTATACGGGCAGGCGCGCGCACATGATCGGCATCGGCGGCAGCTCGATGAGCGGCCTGGCCGGAATGCTGGTCAAGCTCGGCGTGCGCGTGACGGGTTCCGATTCCGCCCGTTCCTATACGACCGACGCGCTCGAACAATCGGGCATTCATGTCTTCATCGGCCAGCGCGCGGAGAACGTGGACGGCGCGGATATCGTCATCTATTCCGCCGCCATCGCGAAGAGCAACCCCGAGCGCGTGCGCGCCGAAGAATTGGGGATTCCGCAGATGGAGCGCGCCACGCTGCTGGGGCAGCTCATGGAGGGCTATCGCCACGCCGTCAACGTCTGCGGCACGCACGGCAAAACCACCACCACCTCGATGATCGCCGAAGCGATGCTGGATACCGGCTTTGACCCGACCGTTCACATCGGCGGCCAGCTCGATTACATCGGCGGCAGCACCCGCGTCGGCGGGCACGATACCTTCGTCGTGGAGGCCTGCGAGTTCAACGCGAGCTTCCTCCAGTTCCACCCGACCATCGCCGTCATCACCAACATCGAGGAGGATCACCTCGATTTCTATAAGGACATCGACGACATCGCCCATGCGTTCGCCCGATTCTGCGCGCTTCTGCCGGAAAACGGCGTGTGCATCGGCAACGGCGACGACCCGCGCGTGGCGGCGCTGCTCGGGCGGCAGACCTGCCGCACCGTCAGCTATGGTCTGGGGCAGGATAACCAGTGGCGGCCGCTGAATCTCCGGTATGACGAGACCGGCTGCGCGGAATTTGATTTCGCCCTCTCGGGCAAGCCCGTCGCGCATACGCATCTGCGCGTGCCGGGGGCGTTCAACGTCATGCACGCGCTGGCGACGATGGCCGCGTGTGTCGAGGCGGGCGCACAGCCGGAGGCCGTCGCCGCGTCGCTCGCCGGTTTGAATACACGGGCACGGTCTGCGGCGTGAAGCTCTACACCGATTACGGCCATAACCCCGCCGAAATGCGCAGCGCGCTGGAAAACGCCGTAAAGCAGCCGCACAAGCGCCTGTTCGCCGTCATGCAGCCGCACACCTATTCCCGCGTCAAAACGCTGTTTCAGGATTACATCCACTGCTGCGATCTGGCCGACGACGTGCTGGTAACGGATATCTTCGCCGCGCGCGAAAAAGACCCCGGCGACATCCACGCGACCATGCTCGTGGAGGCCATGCAGAAGGAGGGCGTTCCCGCGCATTATACCCCGACCTTCGACGACGCGGAGGCCTATCTGCGCGCGCATTGGCAGCCCGGCGATCTGGTCATCACCATGAGCTGCGGCAACATCAATCTGCTCAACGATCAGCTTCAAAAGCACGGCGAGGAGGGCTGACGCTGTATACCTCCATTTTGACGGCACGCGCCTGCCTTTCCGATCTCACGCCGCTTTTGACCGACTGCGGCCGTCTCTGCGCCGGCGCGTGCTGCAAGGGCGACGAGCAGACGGGCATGCTCCTTTTCCCCGGTGAGGAAGCGCTGTTTGAGGGGTGCGCGTTCGGCCATGTCATCCCGGCGAATTTCACGCTGGCGGATCGTCCCGTTCATCTCTTTGTCTGCGATTGTTTCTGTACCCGCGAGCAGCGCCCGTTGGCCTGCCGCCTGTTTCCGCTCTTTCTGCATTTCAAAAAAGACGGAACCCCGCGCGTCAGGCTGGATACCCGCGCAAAGTCCGTCTGTCCGCTATGCAGTTACGGTCTTGTCGGCCTGCGGGCGGAATTCGTTTCCGCCGCAAAGGACGCTTATGCCGCGTTGATGAAGGATGACGAATGTGACGCGTTCCTTCGCGCGCTGGATAACGCGCTTCGTTTATAAGCTCACGCTCTGCGTATACCCGTCCGCGCCGCCCAGATACAGCACACCGTTGGCAATCGACGCGGCTTCAAACGAACCGTTTGCGATGGTCGTTGCGTTTTCGCCGTTCACGTCGCAGGTCATCACGCCCCTGCCCGTCAGCTCAATCACCTTCTGCCCGTAGACGAACAGGCACGTCGCGCCGTCCCTGCGGATCGTCGCCATCTGCCCGTTCATCACGCGGACGATGCTCCCGCCCGCCCGCACCAGCAGCGCCTGCCCGCACATCGCCGCCTGATCCGCCGCGCCCGTGTAGACCATCTCGCTCTGCCCGGTCTGGATGCCGAAGGAAACCACGCCGTCCTGCGTCACGCAGAGCAGCGCCTTGCCCGTCGCGTCCAGCGTGAAATCGCTGACGCCCGTCATCAGTTCGCTCTCCTCGCCGGAGAGCGTTCTTTCTTTCAGCGCCGCGTTTGCATCCAGCATATACATCACGCCGTCGCACAGCGCGAACTTGAGTGCCACGCCCACGCGCGCCAAAACTTCGCGGCTTCCGCTCTGCGTGTTCAGGCGGATCACGCAGTCCTCGCCGCCCTCGCTGGCGACATAATAGAGCTTGCCGTTGGTCAGGTGCAGAAATCGCGGCACGTCGTAGGCCATCACGCTGGCCGCCGCGCCGTTATACGGCTTCTTCACCAAAATCCCGCCCTGCGACGCATCCGCGCAGTAGAGCGCGTTTCTGTCGCCCACGGCAATGCCGCCGCCCGCCAGACTCGCCTGATACGCGCCGTTCACGCGGTATTCGGCGCTCTGCCGCTCGCTGTTGTCCGCCGATGCTCTGGCCACCTGCGCCGTCACCGCGTTGCTGGCGTACAGCCGCGACTGCGTGGCGCTGCCCGCCGCGCCGTCCGCCGTCAGCCCGTTCGCCTGCTGAAACTGCCGAACGGCCTGCGCCGTCGCCTCGTCGTAAGCGCCGCTTATAAAAGAGGCGGACAGGTACCCCAGTGCCGCCAATCGGCTCTGCACCTGCCGCACCTGTTCGCCGCTCATGCCCGCCGTCAGCACGTCGGATACCGTCACGGTATCCGATGTGCTCGACAGCTTGTCCCCGACGCGCACGCCGTTTGCGTCCAGCGCGTCGCCCGAATAAATCAGCTTGAGGGACTGCGGCCCCGCCGCGCCGTCCACCTTCAAGTCGTTCATCGTCTGGAAGGCCTTCGTCGCCTCCACGGTCTTCTGGTTGAATTTGCCGGTCACATATTTGCTGTTCAGATAGCCCAGCTCGACCAGCCGCTGCTGATATTGGCGCACGTTGTCGCCTTCGCTCTCCCACTGGATCACCGTCGTCATATCCGGCACGGCCGTCGGCGAAACGGTCGTCGAGCCGCCCGACGCGCCGAAATATGCGTTGTAACTCACCGCGCTTCCGCTGTACAGGATGGAGAGCGTGCCGCTGCCCGCCACGCCGTCCGCCCTCAGCCCGTTCGCCTCCTGGAAGAGCTTGACCGCGCGCTCCGTTCCCGAGCCGAACTGCCCGTCCGGCGTGGTGCTCAGATAGCCCAGCGTCGCCAGATAGCGCTGCATCACTTCCACCTGATCGCTCTTGTCGCCGCGCCGCAGCACGGTGTATGCCGTCTCCGGCTGATAGGTCGTCTCCGGCTCGTCGGCGATGTCGTCGTCGGTCGTCTCCGCCGCAACCGCATTGCCGCTGTTCAGCTTGTTCATCGTGCCCTTGCCCGCTATGCCGTCCGCGCCCAGCCCGTTCGCCTTCTGGAAGGCCTTGACCGCCGCCGTCGTCTCGCTGGAATAGCGCCCGTCGATGCGCCCGTTGTAATAGCCCAATTCAAACAGCCGCGCCTGCAGGGTGTATACGTCCTCGCCCGTGTCGCCCTCGCGCATGGTGCCGTTGCCGCTCGGCTCAGCCGTCGCGGCGGCCGGTTTGCAGCTTCCGTGCAGCTTTTTGAGCGTGCTTGCGCCCGCCGTGCCGTCCGCCGTCAGGCCGTTTCGGCTCTGGAACGCCGTCAGCGCGTTCTGCGTCTCCGCGCCGAATACGCCGTCCGCCACGCCGCTCAGATAATTCAGCTCGATCAGCCGCTCCTGCAAGGCGTAAACGTCGTTGCCCGTCATGCCGACCGTCAACGTGCGCGTTTGATCCGGGTTCGCCGTCGCCACCGGGCTGGCCGCATATTTCGCGCTGGCGGAATACAGCTTCGTCTGCGTCTGGCTGCCCGCCTGCCCGTCGCCGCTCAGGCCGTTCGCCCGCTGGAAGGCCTTGACCGCGCTGGTCGTCGTCGAGCCGTAAATGCCGTCCACGCCGCCCGCGTAATAGCCCAGCTCGGCCAGCCGCCCCTGCAGCTTGCGCACGTCAAGGCCGGACGCGCCCTCCTTGAGCAATGTGTAACCGCTGTCCACAGCGCTCGCGCTGACCGTCTTGGGCTGCGCCGACGCGGAATAGAGCTTGTCCTGCGTGGCGCGGCCGGCGATGCCGTCCGCCGTCAGGCCGTTTCGGCTCTGGAATTCCGTCACGGCGCTCTGCGTGCCGGTGGAGTATTTGCCGTCAATCGTGCCGGTATAATAGCCCAGCTCGGTCAGCCGCGCCTGCAAATCGCTCACGTCGCTGCCCGTCGAGCCGACGCGGAGCACGGGATAGCCCGCGTTGTAATCCTGCGTGGAGGTCTGCCAGCTCTGCGCACCCGGCGCAACGGTCGCCGCCGTTTTGGGCGTCGTCGTCGGCAGGCTGCCGCCGGACCAATCCTCCCATGTGCTCTGGTCGCTGGATTGCCACGTGTCCGGCGTGGGGGTCGGCGTGTTCTGCGGCACCGGGGTCGGCGTATTCGTCGGCAGCGCCTGCACCGTGCCGAACGGAACCGTCCCGTCGCTGATTTGCAGCGGGTCGAGCGTCGGATCGGGCTGGATGAAGCAGCCCGTCAGGCCGCCCAGCATGCCCGCCAGCATCGCCGCCAGCGCCATTTTTTTGATGTTTCGCTTCACGCTTCCCCCTCCGTTCCGTCAAGAATCGCGTCCACCTCGTCCAGCGATGCGATTTCGTATGCAATCGGCAAGCCCTTGTCGTTTGCCGCGCCCTTCGGGTTGAACCAGCAGGCGTCAATCCCCGCGTTCTTCGCCGCCGCGATGTCGCTGGTCAGCGAATCGCCGAGCATCAGCGCGCGCCGCTTATCCGTCGCCTGCGCCAGTTCCATGCCCTTTTCCAGCATCAGCGGGTTCGGCTTGGCCGCGCCGACCTCCTCGCTGATGACCAGCCCGCTGATATACGGCCTCAGCTCACTTTTGGCCATGCGTCCGCGCTGCACCTGCGCGATTCCGTTGGTCACAATTACAACCGGGATTTTCGCGCTCCAGCGCCTGACCGCCTCCACCGCGCCGTTGAGCGGCACGCTCTGCTGACCCAGCGCCTCAACGAAAGCGTCGCACATCCGCTGCGCGTCGCCGTCCCTGTGGATCGCCGCCAGAAACTGTTCAAACCGCCGCACACGCAGAACGCTCTGCTCGATTTTGCCCTGCTCAAGCAGCTTCCAAAGCGCCTCGTTGATGGCGGAATAGGTCGCCAGCAGCTCCGGCGTAGACGAAAAGCCCATTGTTTCGCAGGCCATGGCAAAGGCGTTTTCCTCCGCCTTGTTAAAATCAAAAAGCGTATTATCCGCGTCGCACAGCAGCACGTCGTAGCGCATATTGTTACCTCTCTTACATTTTTTGGGCTTTGCCGCAAACCCCAGCAGGGGAATGATTCCCCTGCACCCCCGCTTCGCTTCGCGAAATCAAAGAAGATAGATTGATTGTATCACATTTATGGCATAAAGAAAAGCGGTGCAGGGTTCTTTCCTCCCCCGCGCCGCCGGAAATGATTTCAATTTCGAATTCTGTTTTCAATACCGGATGCGCTGTAAAGCACATTTGTAACGACAACCCGATCTTCTTCGATCACATAGAAAACGGAATAATGATCGACAACCGCCCGATGCAATCCCCTTGAACGTTCGGGTTCAAAATCTACAAGCGCATATTTTTCCGGGAATGCGCTCAATGTCAGTATCTTTTCTGCAATACGCCGATACTGCCTTTCCGCATTGCCGGGTGAAAGCAACTCATTTTCGATATAATCTCGAAGCGCCCGCATGTCTTCAAGCGCTTCGTCGGTCACCTTTACAGCGTACTGTTTCATCATTCACGCTTCTCTCTATATCGCGCAAATACCTCTGCCGCGTCGTGAAGATTGCCCTTCTCTGCATCTGCAAGGCCGCGCGCCAGTTTCTCGTGAAGCTGCGCTTCCGTCATCTTATCCATGTTGATCGCGTTCGGCGCTTGCGGCAGCGTAACAGCGAACGGAATCCCGCCCGTAAGCGATATCTGATTCAAATACATATTGATCGCCGTTGACATCGGCACGCCCAGTTTGGAAAGCACTTCTTCCGCCCGCGCTTTCACCATCGGGTTCACCCGAACATTCAAAGTCGTCGCTTTTTCCATCTGTTTCTCGCCTCCTTTCGCCATCATTGTAACGCAAATGTCTTTACAATTCAAGTTCTTTTTTTATTTATCCAAAGAAAGCGGTGCAGGATTCTTTCCTCCCCCGCGCCGCCGGAAATGATTTCAATTTTGCTCAGTCGTCCCCCAGCAAATCGCTCCGACTGCCGGAGACCAGATCAATATTCTCGTAGCGTTCTTCGTCGTCGATCAGCTCGCTCAGCCCGTGTGCCACGCAGAGATCCGGCTCGTCGGCCAGCGTCGTGCGAATCTTGAGCTGGTCGCTGATAACCCCGTCCAGCCCGAAGAGCTGCGCGCCGCCGCCGCTGAGGGTGATGCCCTCGTCAAAGATATCGCTGGCCAGTTCGGGCGGCGTGCGCTCGATCATCCGGTGCAGCGCGCTCATCAGGTCGCGCAGCGGCTCATCCAGCGCCTCGATCATCTCTTCGGAAGAAACCGTCACCGCGCGCGGCAGGCCGGAAACCAGACTGCGCCCGCA
>OGDF01005970.1_pt1 | contig 12444 bp, 9 predicted proteins | sample 1570141 | NCBI WGS metagenome assembly OGDF01 (sample SAMEA4370581, study PRJEB24528) | human gut metagenome | reverse complement strand
TTCCGGTTGGCCTTCAATGCCCTGGCGATGGAACCGCCGATTAGGCCGAGTCCGACAAAACCACAGGTAATCATGACAGTAACTTACTCCTTAATTTCTGCCCGCAAGCTTCCAGAACGGATCGAGTTCTTTGGAAAGACGGGCGAATTTTTCAAAATTCAAAGACTGAGGACCGTCAGAAAGAGCGCAGGCAGGATTGTTGTGCACCTCGATCATCAGACCGTCCGCGCCGCAGGCAACGGCAGCTTTTGCCATCGGAGGCACATAACGGTAAGCACCTGTCGCATGGGACGGGTCTACAATAACCGGCAGATGTGTCCGCTCCTTTAAGACGGGAACCGCGCTCAAATCCAATGTATTTCTCGTGGAAGTTTCATAAGTGCGGATACCTCTTTCACATAATACCACATTTGGGTTGCCTTCCGCCATAATATATTCTGCGGCATTGAGCCATTCGTCAATCGTCGCGCACAGACCCCGCTTTAATAAAACCGGAAGACCGGAACGTCCGGCTTCTTTTAATAAGATGAAATTCTGCATATTGCGGGCACCGATCTGGATCATATCGACATATTTGACCGCTGCTTCGATCGCTTCCAGGCTGACAACCTCGCAGATCGTCGCCAGATCGAAGGCTTTTCCGGCCTCCTTCATGTATTTTAAGCCCTCTTCTTCAAGACCCTGAAAGGAGTAGGGGGAGGTACGGGGCTTATATGCACCGCCGCGCAGGATGGTCGCGCCGTTTTTCTTGACTGCTTCGGCGATCAGCATCAGCTGGTCGTTGGATTCCACCGCGCAGGGACCTGCCATAATCGTCCGGGTGTTCGGTCCGATAGAGGTGCAGCCGACCTTTACGACAGACGGCTCCGGATGAAATTTCAGGTTTGCGAGCTTATAGCTTTCCGTGACGGGAACGATCCGGTCCACGTCTGCAAGCAGTGCAATATTTTCTGTGGAAAGACGGGATTTGTCACCGACTACGCCGATGATCGTAACCTGTTCGCCCTGGGACAGATGTGCGGTCAGACCGTTTGCTTCAATATACTGTGTGACAGCCTTTATATTTTTATCCGCTGCCTTCGGTTTCATTACAATGATCATAAGTAAAGTCCTCCCTTGAGTGAAAAATCTTCGATTCTGTATCTTCTTTTCGAAAAATCTCCTTGTAATATAGCACTTTAAAGTGCGAAAGTCAATTGTATCCTGTATAAATATTATATAAGAATACACGGGAAAGTCTAGCTTTTACAGAACTGGCGAAAAGATTTTCAGATAGCCAAAGAAAAACATGTCCAAAATGACGAAAAGGCTTGCTAAAAATGTGAAAGTTTAGTAGAATATCCACATGGGGAAATTGGGAATGATTTTAATCATCTAAAAATCTTTGACAGAATACCCAGAATTTGCAACATACGGAGGAATGAAGATGAACATTTACACAACTGACAAGATCCGTAACGTGGTTCTGTTAGGCCATGGCGGTTCGGGCAAAACCAGTCTGACTGAGGCAATGGCTTATCTGGCTGGCATTACATCCAGAATGGGTAAGGTCACAGACGGCAATACCGTCAGTGATTATGGCAAGGAAGAACAGAAGAGACAGATTTCGATTAATACCTCCGTTGTTCCCATCGAATGGAACGGCGTGAAGATAAATATTTTGGATACTCCCGGATATTTTGACTTTGTAGGCGAAGTAGAAGAAGCAGTAAAGGCTGCAGGCGCTGCCATCATCGTAATCAACGGCAAATCCGGCATTGAAGTCGGCACCGAGAAGGCATGGGAGCTCTGCGAAAAATATAAACTGCCCCGTTTTGTCTATGTTACCAACATGGACGTGGATAACGCTTCCTATCGTCAGATCGTAGAAGATCTGAAAGAAAAATACGGTAAGAAGATCGCACCGTTCAACCTGCCGATCCGTGAAAACGAGCACTTCGTAGGCTATGTCAACGTCGTATCCGAAACCGGTAACCGCTGGCAGGGCAAGGAGGTTGTTCCCTGTGAGATCCCGGATTACAACAGACCGAATCTTGAGATCTGCAGAGAGACGCTGATGGAAGCGGTTGCAGAAACGAGCGAAGCGTTCATGGAGCGCTATTTTGGCGGCGAGACTTTCTCCGAATCCGAAATTCGTGCAGCGCTGCGTACTAACGTTATTGATGGCTCGATCGTTCCCGTATCGATGGGCTCAAACACCCTCTGCCAGGGCGTTTACACGTTGCTGGATGATATTGTAAAATACGTTCCCAGCCCGGAAGACAGGATATGCGCAGGCATCAGCTTAAAGACAAACGGCATTTTCCAAGCGGATTATGATTTCTCCAAAGCGAAATCTGCATACATCTATAAGACGATTTCCGATCCTTTCATCGGTAAGTATTCCCTGATTAAGGTTTGCTCCGGTGTACTCAAAACGGACGATACGATGTATAACAGCGACAGCGATGTTGAGACAAAGATCGGCAAGCTGTATGTGATGCAGGGCAACAAACCGATCGAAGTGAGCGAGCTGCATGCCGGCGACCTCGGCGCACTTGCAAAGCTGACCGGCGCGAAGACCGGTGATACGCTTTCCACCAAGGCAAATCCGGTTGCTTATGCGAAGACCGAATATTCCAAGCCTTATACTGCAAAGCGCTATAAAGCGGTTAACAAGGCGGATATCGATAAGATTTCCCAGTCTCTGCAGAAGCTGACAGACGAAGATAAGACGCTGCGCGTAGTCAACGATTCCGAGAATCGTCAGACCCTGCTTTACGGCATGGGTGAGCAGCATCTGGAAGTGATTGCAAGTCGTCTGGAAAACGAATATAAAGTAAAGATTGAACTTTCCAAACCGAAGGTTGCTTACCGCGAGACGATCCGCAAGAAATCCGACGTTGAATATAAATATAAGAAACAGTCCGGCGGACACGGTCAGTATGGTCACGTTAAGATGCGTTTTGAGCCCTCCGGCGATCTGGAAGCTCCTTATGTATTCGAACAGGAGGTTGTCGGCGGCGCAGTTCCGAAAAACTACTTCCCGGCAGTAGAAAAGGGTATCGCAGAAGCCGTTCAGAAAGGTCCTCTGGCAGCATATCCGGTTGTCGGTGTAAAGGCTGTTTTATATGATGGTTCCTATCATCCGGTTGACTCTTCCGAAATGGCGTTCAAGATGGCTGCATCCCAGGCGTTTAAGAAGGGCTTCATGGAAGCGGGCCCGGTTCTGTTAGAGCCCATTTCTTCTCTGAAAGTAACCGTTCCGGATTCCTATACCGGCGACGTTATGGGCGATTTAAATAAGAGACGCGGCAGAGTGCTCGGCATGACGCCCGTTGCAGGCGGCAAGCAGATCATTGAAGCGGATGTTCCGACCTCCAATCTGTATGGCTACTGCACAGATCTCCGTTCCATGACCGGCGGACGCGGCGTATACGAATATGAGTTTGCAAGATATGAGCAGGCTCCCTCAGACGTACAGGAAAAAGAAATCGCAGCGAGAGCAGCAAAGGTTGCAGAAGGCAGCGAAGAATAAAAAAGGATGTGCCTTGGCACATTCTCGCGCCGAGGCGCGGTTGCTTTAGCAACCATCTACCCCTGCGCCGAGTGCGCATCCTCGCGGAGCATTTTTATCGTATGGAAACGAAGTTTCCTATACGATAAAAAAGAATGTGTCGAGGTACCTGCACCGGCTGCGGCGAGTCGCGTAAGCGACATCTTCCATTCCGCCGCAGTACGATCTGCACAAAACGGCTTTCGGGAGTTTTCCGGGAGCCGTTTTGTGAGTTTTGTATTCTGATTGCCGGCAGGCGGTCTTCTTTCCGACTTTAGGCTTGACAAAAGAAAGGGCGAACGATACAATAATACAGAAATTTAAGACTTTTGACAGACGTTGAAGAGAAGAAGTAAAAGGATTGTTTCTATCCAGAGAGCTGCCGGACGGTGCGAGACAGCAGAAAGATTCTTTGAACTGGTCTTGGAGTTCTTTTTGTGAGAGCCGTATGAAATATGGAAGGTAGCAGAAAGCGGGTGGCGCCGTTATGCGCACGACAAGATGCACAGGGCATTTTTTGATCCTGTGAAGTAGAGTGGTACCGCGAAGAGCCAGACTGTTTCGTCTCTATTTTTGAAAGAGCGAGATGGTCTGTTTTTTTACGGAATCAAGTCAGGAGGACACACATGGAACGGGTTTATAATCCCAAGGAAATCGAACAGAAATGGCAGAAAATCTGGGATGACGAAAAGGCGTTTGCCGCATCCGACGATTATTCCAAACCGAAGTATTATGCGCTGGTAGAGTTCCCTTATCCGTCAGGACAGGGGCTGCACGTTGGACATCCCCGCCCGTATACGGCGCTGGATATCGTTGCGCGTAAGAGAAGAATGGAAGGCTACAACGTACTGTATCCCATGGGCTGGGACGCATTCGGACTTCCGACCGAGAACTATGCGATCAAAAATCACATCCATCCGAAGATCGTAACGAAAAATAACGTTCATCGTTTCAAAGAGCAGCTGCACTCCTTAGGCTATTCCTTTGACTGGGACAGAGAGATCAACACCACCGATCCGGAATATTACAAATGGACTCAGTGGATTTTCTTAAAGCTGTTTAAAGCGGGACTGGCTTACAAAGCGGAGATGCCGATCAACTGGTGTACCTCCTGTAAGGTGGGACTTGCAAACGAAGAGGTTGTAAATGGCCACTGCGAACGCTGCGGCGCAGAAGTTATCCGTAAGGTAAAGAGCCAGTGGATGTTAAAGATCACTGAGTATGCGGATAAGCTGCTGGAAGGTCTGGATCACGTCGATTACATCGAGCGTGTCAAGGTTTCCCAGAAAAACTGGATCGGCCGTTCTACCGGTGCAGAGGTGGATTTCCCAATCGCAGGCAAGGAAGACAAGCTGCGTATTTATACGACACGTCCGGATACTCTGTTCGGTGTAACTTATATGGTAATTTCCCCGGAGCACCCTTATATTGAAAAGTTTGCATCCGAGATCAAAAACCTGGACGAAGTAAAAGCATATCAGGAGCAGGCTGCAAGAAAGTCTGACTTCGAGCGTTCCGAGCTGGCAAAAGAAAAAACCGGTGTAAAGATCGATGGTCTGACCGCAGTCAATCCGGTCAACGGAAAAGAAATCCCCATCTGGGTTTCCGACTATGTATTGATGAGCTACGGTACCGGCGCAATCATGGCGGTTCCTGCCCATGATGAAAGAGACTGGGAGTTCGCAAAGAAATTCAACATGCCGATCATTCAGGTTGTAGAAAGCTCCGAAGGTCCGGTGGATGTTAACGAGGCTGCTTTTGTAGACGTTGCAACCGGAAAGCTGGTAAACTCCGGCTTCTTAAACGGCATGGAGGTAGCGGAAGCGAAAAAGGCGATCATCGAATATCTCGAAAAAGAAAACATTGGCACACAGAAAACGAACTACAAGCTGCGTGACTGGGTATTTTCCAGACAGCGTTACTGGGGCGAGCCGATCCCGATCGTTCACTGTGACAAGTGTGGCTATGTGCCGCTTCCGGAAGATCAGCTTCCGCTGGAGCTGCCCGATGTAGAAAGCTATATGCCCACTGATAACGGCGAATCTCCGTTAGCTGCCATGAGAAGCTGGGTAGAGACAACCTGTCCTTGCTGCGGAGGTCCTGCAGAGAGGGAAACCGATACCATGCCTCAGTGGGCTGGTTCTTCCTGGTACTTCCTGCGTTATACCGATCCCCACAATACGGAAGCACTGGCAAGCCCGGAAGCTCTCAAATACTGGATGCCGGTTGACTGGTACAACGGCGGCATGGAGCATACCACCCTGCATCTTCTGTACTCCAGATTCTGGCATCGTTTCCTGTATGACGAAAAGGTTGTTCCCTGTCCGGAGCCTTACCAGAAGAGAACCTCTCACGGCATGATCTTGGGAGAAAACGGCGAGAAGATGAGTAAGTCCCGCGGCAACGTGGTAAACCCGGATGATATTGTCAACGAGTTCGGTGCAGATACCCTGCGTACCTATGAAATGTTCATCGGCGCATTCGAACTGAGCGCTGCCTGGAGCAATGAAGGCGTAAAAGGCTGCAGAAGATTCCTGGAGCGTGTCTGGAAGCTGCAGGAGATTGTAACCGATGAAGCCGGCTATTCCAAGGAGCTGGAAACCAGGATGCATCAGACGATCAAGAAGGTTTCTTCCGACTTCGAGACCTTAAAGTATAACACTGCAATCGCTGCGATGATGTCTCTGATCAATGATTTCTACAAGGCTGGCAAGGTAACCAGAGATGAGTTTAAGACTCTGCTGATCCTGTTAAACCCTGTAGCGCCCCATATGACAGAGGAGCTGTGGCAAATCATGAACTATGGCGGACGTCTGTATCAGACCAGCTGGCCGACTTATGAAGAAGCAAAGACGGTAGAGTCTGAAGTGGAAATCGCAGTTCAGGTAAACGGCAAGGTTCGTGCGACCATTAAGATCGCTGCAGATATCTCCAAAGAGGATGCGATTGCAGCAGGTAAAGCTGCAGTAGCAGACAAGCTGACCGGTCAGATCGTCAAGGAAATCTATGTTCCCGGACGTCTGGTAAATATCGTTCAGAAGGGCTGACCGCGATTGCCTGCTGAAGCGGACAGGCACTGCTGAAAAATAGCAGATGAGCGCTGCACCGATCGGTTGTGTTAAAAATAGAATTCCCGACAGATGTGGATGAAAAGGATTCATGTCTATCGGGAATTTTTGTTTTATAGGAAAGAAAAGACCTCTGGGCGGGATTGGGATTGCACTGCATCAGGATCGTGCTGCGTTTTAGCTAAATTGTGCCGTTTTTGCGTCGCTGCAGCTAAAACGCCTCGTGCAGAACACATTTTTTCCATTTTTTAAACACACTTTTCTCACAGAATCCTCCTGAAATGAACACATAATTCCGATAAACTTAAGAAAGTGTAAAATTTGAAAGGGAGGATCTCACTATGATTGAGATTTCGCATCTGGTCAAAAAATATGGCGATCACTATGCGGTCAAGGATCTGAATGTCCGGATTGAAGAAGGACAGATCTACGGATTCTTAGGACCAAACGGAGCCGGAAAATCGACCACCATGAATATGATTACAGGATATCTGGCACCGACTGCCGGAACCGTAAAGGTGGACGGCTTTGACATCGTCAAAGAGCCGGAAAAGGCAAAGGAACATATCGGTTATCTGCCGGAAATTCCGCCGCTGTACAGTGAGATGACCGTTGAGGAATATCTGAAATTTGCAGCAGAATTAAAGCGCATTCCGGGAAAGGAAAGAGCAGCGCAGATCGAAAAGGCGATCAAAACCGCACAGCTGGAGGATGTCCGGAAGCGTCTGATTAACAACCTTTCCAAAGGTTATAAACAAAGAGTCGGTCTGGCACAGGCAGTGCTCGGCGATCCTGAGACGATTATTCTGGATGAGCCGACTGTCGGTCTGGATCCGAGACAGATGATCGAGATGCGTGAGCTGATCCGCAGTCTCAAAAAAAACCATACAGTTATTTTGAGTTCGCATATTCTGTCCGAAGTCAGTGCAGTGTGTGACCAGATCCTGATTATTTCCAAGGGTGAGCTGGTTGCAAGCGATACGCCGGACGGACTGCAGGCAAAGCTAAAGGGCGCAGGCGAGCTGGAGCTTTGCGTAAAGGGAACTGCAGCGCAGTTAAAGACGCTTTTGTCAAATCTGGACGGCGTAGAAAGCTTTACGACGACAGAAGCAGAAGACGGAACCGTGCTCGCACAGGTTTCGGAGAAGGCGGACTGCGATATCCGCGAGCCGCTGTTTTATGAGCTGGCAGAGAATCGGATGCCCCTGCTTGGCATGGAGAAAAAGACGGGATCACTGGAGGATATCTTCCTGCAGCTGACCGATAAGCCCGAGGAGGAGACGAAACAATGACAGCGATTTATAAAAGAGAATTAAAAACATTCTTTACGACGGTAACCGGCTGGCTGTTTATTGCAGCACATATCTGCCTTGCCGGACTTTACTTTTTTGCAATCAATCTGCTGTCCGGCTACAGCAATGTCGGACAGAGCTTTTCCAGTATCCTGTTTTTGCTGCTGTTATCGACACCGATTCTGTCCATGCGTATGCTGGCAGAGGAGCGTAAGCAGAAAACGGATCAGTTGATTTTGACTTCTCCGGTTTCGATCGGAGGAATCGTAGTGGGCAAATACCTTGCGATGGCGACCGTCTTTACCATTCCGGTTGCGGTGATGGCGCTGTTCCCGCTGATTTTAAGCCGTTATGGAACCGTTCCGATGGGCGAAAGCTATACGGCGTTGCTGGCTTATTATCTGTTTGGTCTGACCTGCCTTGCGATTGGCCTGTTTATTTCCTCAATCACAGAAAGTCAGATCATCGCAGCGGTGCTTTCCTTTGCCCTTTTATTTGTCGGCTACATGATGTCCTCCATTACCGGACTGATTTCCCAAACCGGCAACCTGCTGACAAAAATTTTAAACGCTTACAACTTCACCGACCGTCTGGACGCTATGGTGGAGGGAACGCTGAATCTGAAATCCGTCCTGTATTTTGTAACCCTGATCGTCGTATTTTTATTCTTAACGGTTCAGTCGATCCAGAAGAGAAGATATCAGGTTTCGGTAAAAACGCTGCAGATCGGCGCTTACAGCAGTGGTATGATCGCCCTTGTCGTAGCGATTGCGGTGTTCTTAAACCTCGGATTTTCCGCCCTGCCGGATCGCTATACGAAGATTGATGTAACGAGCCAGAAGCTATATACGCTGACACAGACGACGAAAAATCTCGTCAAAAACCTGTCTGAGGATGTGACGATTTATGTCATCAATTCGGAAAGCAGCCAGGATGAAACGCTGCAGCAGACGCTGAAAAGCTATGCAGAGCTTTCCGATCACATCAAGCTGGTTTACAAGGATCCTGTCGTTTCCCCTGATTTTTATAAGGATTATACCGACAGCATTTCCGTAAACTCCATGATCGTGGAATCCGCACAGCGATTTAAGGTAATCAATTACAACAATATTTACGAATATGACTACAGCAACTATTCCAGCTCTGTCAGCGGCTACGATGCAGAAGGACAGCTGACAAGCGCGATCGCCTATGTAACGAGCGATTCCACCTCCGTTGTTTATGAATTAAACGGTCACGGAGAAGCCAGCCTGGACAGCTCGTTTGAGGACGGCGTGAAAAAGGAAAATGTCGACCTTGCGGATCTGACACTTTTGACAGAGGACAGTGTTCCCAACGATGCAAACGGAGTTCTGATCCTTTCCCCTACAAACGACTTAAACGCAGAGGATGCCGATAAGCTGGTTGCATACTTAAACAACGGCGGAAAGGTTCTGATTTCCACCTCTTATATCGATAGCTTCTCTGAGGAGATGCCGAACCTGACAAAGGTGCTTTCTGAGTTCGGACTTTCCATCGGGAACGGTCTGATCGTGGAGCAGGATAATGCGAGAATGTATCAGAATCCGATCTATCTGCTGCCGAACGTTTCCTCCGACAGCCTGACGAACGGTGTTTACGGAAAGAGCTATGATTATATCATGATGCCGTATGCCCAGCCGATTCTGACGAAGGAGAAGGATGGCGTTACGCTGACCACTCTTTTGACAACTTCGGAGAAGGCGTACAGCAAGACCGATTTAAATCAGTCCTCCGACGTCAAGAAAACAGAGGACGATGCGCAGGGACCATTTACTGTCGGCGTAAAAGCGGTGAAAACACTTGCTTCCGGCGAAGAAGCACAGCTGATTTTATACAGCTCGTCCTATCTGTTCACAGAGTCGGCAAACCAGTACACGATGGATAACAACCTGACGCTGTTCACCAACGCGATCAGCACGATGGCAGGAGAGAGTGAAAGTATTTCCATCCCGACCAAATCAATGGCGTCCACCTATGCGACCGTTCCTACGGCATCTGCTGTCCGCTATGGAATCCTCCTGATGGGCATCCTTCCTATCGGTCTGCTGGCAGCCGGTATTATCATCTGGGCCAGAAGGAGAAAGAGATAAATGAAAAAACAGAAAATTCAAATTTTGATTTTACTTGTATTATGTATCGTCTGCGTCGGCGGATATTTTATCATCCGGAATCATACGTTTGAAACGGAGGAAGAAACCGTTTCCGTTGACGTTACCAACTTCAATAAGGATGATGTGACGGAGTTGATCCTTTCCGGCGACCACGAGGTTCATCTGGTGAAATCAGACGACGTCTGGACGGAGAACAGCCTGCCGGATGAAACCATTAAGGAATCGACGGTTAACACGCTACTGAATGAAATCGCCAACATCACGACGACGGAAACTGTTGTGGAAGCGCCGGAGGATCTTTCCCAGTACGGACTGGAGGAGCCTTTCCGGACGATCACGGCAGTCCTTTCCGATGGAACACAGGTTGTGATTTATGCCGGAAATAAGAGCGATCTGCTTTCTGAGTATTACATCAAAGTGGAAGGCGACGACAATGTTTACCTCGTTTCCAGCAATATCGTGACGGATTTCGATAAGGACCCGGAGGACTTCATCGACGAGACGGAGACCGAAACGGCGACAGAGGAAACGGCAGATTCTGCAGACGAGACGGCAGCAACTGACGCTATAGAGGAAACGGCTGCGGCTAAGACACTGGAAAGCGCAGATGGCGAGACAGAAAGTGCGGACGCAGACGGTGAGAACGTCGAGGCGGTTGGCGAAACGGAAACTGCAGAAAGTTCAGGGGACTGACGGATCACAAAAGGTTTTGTTATCTGCAAATTTTGAACCACGGAAGGTTTCCTGAAAACGCCCGGAAGGCGGGAGATTTACTCCCTCTTTCCGGGCATTTTCTTTGCCATCAGGCGGACGATCTGATTCATTTTCAGCTGTTCCTCCGGTGTTGCATATTTGCGGATCGCCATGAGAATGGAAGAAATTTCCGTGTCGGAAAAGCTGATCGATGCTTCTCGGCTTTTCTGTGCCAGCGCCATCAAAAACGGCAGCAGTTCTTTTTGTGAAAGCGAGCTGCTTTCAAAGACGAGCTTCTGTAAAAAATGCAGCTTTTCTTTTGGAATGCTCTGGACGCAGTCTTCCTTCATCCAGTTTGGTTCCGAAGTGGTGTTTGTATCATTATTTTGTTGACTGGTCATAAAAACCTCCGTTTTGAAAATATTCTGGAAAAAGCGGTATTTAGAGCCCATCGCGGAACGCCTCGAACATTGCCTGCTGTTCCGGTGAAAGCATGCCCTTTAAAAATGTCATGGGGTCGAAATTGCCGGGAGAAGTGGCAGTTCCTGTCAAAGATGCTGACGCAGAATCGAAAGCGGACGTTGCCTGCCCGGCGGCAGTATCCGTTTCGCTGCCTGCTCTTGCAGCTGCTTTCGTATAACCGGCATCCGGATTCGTGCCGGAACAGTCTGCATCTGCCGCAGTATCGGTGCCTACGTCGGGCGCACTTTCCCTCAACGTTTCGAACAGCTGCATCATCCCTTTCATTTCCTCGAACAGCTCGAGATTTTTCTGCAGGTTGAGAAGTTCTCCAAACAGTGCTTTTTCCCGGGGAGAACAAAAGTTTTTGATCTGCTCAAACAACACGGCAAAGTCCGGCGAGGATGTGCCGGAGGTTTGATTTTTGTATGGAGGGGACGGATGCCTGGAAACATATTCCAGGGTGTAGCGCAGCTCCAGATATTTGATCCAGACCGCGAGATGGCTTTGACCATATGGATCAAAATACGGCAGCAGGATTTTCAAAATCTGGATATGGTTTTGGGTATAGAGCGTATCAAAGGCGATGACAGCTTCGTTTTCACAGACGTTCATTAAAAAGCTTCCTTCCGGTGTTTATTCTATTCCTATGAAACAGTCAGATAGAATAGGACAACAAGGAATTGCTTTTGCCAGTCTGTCAGAGATCGTCTGGGGGACTCGAAAAATCGTTTGCATTGCGAAGGGGCATTACCCCCGGAGGAAGCAATGCCCTTTGGGATGGGAGCCAGATGCGCTCAGATACCTATGGAATCAGCATCCACAGCCATTGTTGCATCCGCAGCCGTTATTCGTGCCGATTCCGCTGCAGCCGTTGCCGCAGCAAGCCAGAAGCAGCAGAATCCAGATCAGGGAATTACAGCCGTTGTTGCCGCCGTCGTTACAGCCACAGCCGTTGTTTGCTCCGAGTCCGTTGTTGCCGCAGCATAACAGCAGAATCAGAATGAGGCAGCAACTGTTGCCGCCGAAAAGACCGCCGTTCTGACAGGTATTGCCGCATCCGCAGTTGGTAGCTGATAAATCACTCATGGTTATGAGCCTCCGAATGGATAGTTATGGTTTAAGATATGACCGCACGCTTGTCTAGGTTTCTTACGTGGAAGGAAAATTTTTGAAACACTTTTCCTATCATTTGCTGGTGTACTGGAGCCCGGCGAGCAGGCCGGCTTTTTTATCGTATAGGAAACTTCGTTTCTATACGATAA
>OGDF01005960.1_pt1 | contig 12465 bp, 11 predicted proteins | sample 1570141 | NCBI WGS metagenome assembly OGDF01 (sample SAMEA4370581, study PRJEB24528) | human gut metagenome | reverse complement strand
GTCCGTCCCTCATCATCGGCTACAGCCCCTGCGAGATGCACTCCATCAAGAAGGGCGGCATGCAGAATTGCCAGGCCGAGATGAAGAAGGCTGTGGATTGCGGCTACTGGAACCTCTTCCGCTTCAATCCGGCGGCTGCTGCCGGCAAGAAGTTCTCGCTCGATTCCAAGGCTCCTGCGGGCGGTTATCAGGACTTCCTCATGAACGAGGCGCGTTACGCTTCGCTCACCCGTTCCTTCCCGGAGCGCGCTGAGGAGCTCTTCCGCGAGAACGAGCAGGCCGCTATGGATCGCTACGCTCACCTGCAGAAACTTCTGTCGGTGTATAACGAGGCATAGCTGCTGGTTTTATAACGCCTCACGAGTTGGGCCCGTCACCTTGCAGGGTGGCGGGCCCCTTCTTTTGTTCGGGTGCAAGCGAGAGTCGATGCGAATCGGGTGCGGCATCCTTGGCGCGGCGGATATGGTGAAGCTGCGGGTGCGATGCTGCCTACATGAATTAGCCCCTAGGTGCTCAAGATGCATCTGGGGGCTAGATAGGATACTTGTCGTTTTAGCTAGTTCAGCGCGCTCGCACGATATCGAGAGCTATATCATGAGCTGCGGTTTCATACACGTCGTCAAGCTCGGGAAGTTTGGTGTCAATGCCGCGGCGACGGAGCGCATGGACGATGAGCCAATCGGCGACCTGAGGATTTTTGGGCAGGATAGGCCCATGGAAATATGTTCCGACTATGCCCTTGTGCAGCACGCCTTCTCCGTCAGAAGATTCGTTGTTACCGGTTCCCGCTACCAGCGGCTTGCCAAGCGGTGTTTCGTTTTCATCGAGATACGTGCGGCCACCGTGATTTTCAAAGCCGACAATGGGCGTTGCTGCGATAGAGGAATCAATTGCCACATTGTGGATCAGGCGGCCTTTTCCGCTACGGGTTTCCGCACCGATAACGGACAACCCTTCGACACGTTTGTCGCCCATCATATAAAAACGCCCGAGCAGTTGATATCCTCCGCAAATCGCAAGCAGTGCGCCATCGGATTCTACGTATGCAGCCAATTGCTCCTTTTGAGCGAGCAGCTCATGGCATACGGCAAGCTGGTCACGGTCTGCCCCGCCTCCCAATAGAACGATATCTGCATCTGAGAGATCGAGTTTGTCTCCCATATGTATTTGGTCGACGCTGGCGTCTATTCCGCGCCATTCGCATCGTTGACGCAGCGAGGCAATATTGCCTCCGTCGCCATAGAGGTTCAATGCGTCGGGGTAGAGGTGGACGATGCGGAGCGGACGGTCGAGGTGGATTTCGGCATCTGCGTAGCAATCGAGATTGACGCGTGCTTTGGGAGCGGCTGCCGCGTGCGTCCCTTCGGGTCGCGCAGTTCCGTCGAGGCGTTTAAGGTCGGCGGTGACCTTGGGGAAAACCGTGTAATTGGCGATGGAGTAGAGCGGAAGCTCCGTGTCGGCGCCAAAGCAGCCGCGGACGGCGTCCTCAATTCCGTCGATGAGCTGCGCATTGATTCCAGCGTATTTTAGACGTACCTGCAGGTCGTTTTTCCTCGTGCCCCCAACGAAGACACGCTGGATGTCGAGGCTGCACAGTTTTTCGAAATCTACGTCCCAGATCCAACTGATATCATGGCCGTCTGCATCGTTGTCGTTTAGGAAAAACGCCATAAGCACGCCATTTGCCGCTTTAATCTCGCTGATCATGCGGTCAAATCCCGCGGGATTTTTGGCGAGATTGCTCATGACGTTACGTCCGAGTGCACGCCATGTTTTCATACGTCCGCCCGCGGGCTGATAGCGTGCGATCACGCTGTCGATATTTTCGGTTTGAGCTCCTGCAAGCTGGAGCGCTGCGGTGACAGCGGTAATGTTGAACACCATATAAAGACCGTTGTAATGCGTTTTTATGGGTAGAGAAAAGCCATTTGGCCCCGAAACGGTCCAAGAATACCCACCATTTTTATTGCAGGAAAGATTGACGTCGTGTGCGGCAAATGCGAGTCTCGGACGTTCCCAGCCGCATTTGGGGCAGCGGTATTTTCCGAGCTGTCCGTAATGAACGTATTCATACTGTAGGGGGGCATTGCATTTGGCGCAAAAGCGCGAGTCGCTGATGCGGTCGGCTTCAAGCCCGGTGGGTTCATCGATGCCAAAGCCGATTAAAGGATTGTCGACACGCTCTGCAATTGCCGCGCACAGAGGGTCGTCCGCATTGTAGATAAGCGTGGTGGAAGGTGACTTCTTCAGTGCTTCGACAATCACGTCTTGCGTATGGTCGATTTCGCCGTAACGATCGAGCTGGTCGCGGAAAAGATTGAGCAGTACGAGGGCGCGGGGCTTGAGCTGCGGAAGCACGCGAACCGTATAGAGTTCGTCACATTCGAATGCGCCCCAGCATTTGCGACGGGCGGAGCCGCTTTTGCCCTTATGACGCCCGGATACAATAGCGGCTGCAATGCCTGTTTGCATATTGTTGCCAGCTCGATTGCAAATTACGTCAAAACCAGACGCAGAAAGACCGTCGGCGATTAGGCCGTTGGTGGTCGTTTTTCCGTTGGTGCCCGTGACGACAACAGATCCGTCGAGCCCTTCGGCGAGCTCCTCAATAATGCGGGGGTCGAATTTAAGTGCGATCGCTCCGGGGATATTGCCTCCGCCTCGACGCAGAACCGTGGATAGTCCCCAATGAGCGACATCTGCCGCGGCACAAGCTAGCATCTTCCGTGCACCCATATGAACCGTCCTTCGTAAAGTTTGACCGGCGAAAGCTCAGACAGCCTTGGCGGTTATGTCTGAGCATAAATAATGTGGCCTCAGTATTTTTCTTGCTGAATATGGGGGTAATACTAGCACAAGGAATTTGAGCGAATCGATGGCTAACCGTCGTGTTGCAACGGGTTTACCGCTTTCCAAACGCTTAAAAATCGCGGGGCCGTTGCGATATGCAATAGCCCCGCGTTAGCGCTAATCTTCGCGATCGAACTCTTCGTCTTGACCGAGCGGTCGCCCACTGTAGTTGATATGGTTTGTCACGCTCTCGAGGCTTTCGCCATCGATGAAACGCGCGGCAGTGATCCTGTAGTCCTCGAGCGCGGCATCGAACACTTCGGGGAAGCTTTTGCTCGAGGGCGCGTTTGCGAAGGGGTTTTCCCATGTAAGATGCTCGAGGTTGCCCGTGCGGGTCGGAGGCTCGCTCGTCACGCGATGCGCAAGTGCGGTGAGCAGCGAGTAGCGTCCGGACAGGCCCTCGATGGTTCCAAGCACGGTTGAAATCGGCGCTCCTGCCGGCTCAATTGCCTTGTAGAGGAGCTGCATGTTGGCTACCGCACCACCGTATTCATTGGTGGGGACCTCTAAGTCATACACGCTTTGCGCAACATAGCACATGAGAGCTCCGGCAACTCTGTTGATATGGTCGGTCGTTGCCAGTTCCTGTGCGGGCGGATACTCGGCGGTGGTTGCTCCACGGCGCTTTATCTGGAGCATAAGAACGTCCAAGTCCGACTCGATGATTGCATGGACTTGACTCGATGCCTCATCAAGGGAGGGATCTGCCTTGATGATTCCAAACTGTTGGTCATATACAAATGGATGCGCATTGCGATCGAGAACATAGTGCGAGAGAAGGCCGAGCACGAATGCCCGTCCCAGGTTGGAATCACTGGGCTGCAGATACTCGACGCCTGACCTAAGTGCGGCAAATGCTTTTGTCATGCGCGAGCGGTGCATTGTCTGCGCTAAATGCATGCAATCTTGAATATGCGGCGTACTGAATCTGAAGAAAAACGGGTCTGGACCTTGATTGCCCAGAATAAAAGCGCAACGCTCCTCTTCGGATTGCAAGACGCCTTCGGGTAGCTTGGTGAGGCTTTCCTCTCCAAATAGATGATGGGTGATAAGCGCGGGCATCGTTGACTCCCTTCGCGGATTGCTTGAATCGCGTTCGTTCACATTTGTTGCCTATTATGCCCCTGCTTGCGTTCAGGCAAACCCAGGTACGATGCTTTCGATTGAAGCCGAGGCGGTCCCACGCGAACGAGGGGCAATGTCAGTGAAGAAGTGCTTTCCTTGAGGCGGTCGCTGTAGGGCAGGCACCGTGTGAGTCTTGCATTTTGCTCTTGAGGTAAGCGCGTATGCCGTGCCTCGCACACGTCTTGACCGAAAGCTTACGTGCGTTTTATCCACGTTGCTTTACCATTGACAAGATGCAGTATTGCCGTCATGGGGAGGACCCTCGCGATGAAATACACCAAACTCGAGCGTAACTGGGTTATGTACGATGTGGGCAATTCGGCACTCGTGCTTTTGCAGACCTCCGTCGTGCCCATCTATTTCAATGCGCTTGCCGAAGGCGCGAGCAAAGCGGACCTGGTCGTGGCATGGGGCAATGCTCAGACGGTTGCTTCTCTTGCGGTCGCGCTGCTCATGCCCATACTCGGTGCGCTTGCCGATTACGCGGGCAACAAGATTAAATTCTTCTTGGGGTTCTTCCTTACGGGGCTCGTGCTGTGCTTTGCGCAGGCCATTCCGATGTCGGCGTTGGCGTTTCTGGTCATATACGTGGTCTGCACGGTGGGGCTCAACTCTTCCATGACATTTTACGATGCGATGCTTCCCGATATCACGAGCAACGAGCGCATGGACGCTGTGTCGAGTTCGGGCTATGCGTGGGGCTACGTGGGTTCGACGATTCCGTTTATCGTCTGCCTCGTGCTCATCATGGGTGGGTCTGCCATCGGTATTCCCACCCTGGTTGCCACACGTTTCTCATTTGTGATCACCGGTGTGTGGTGGCTTGCCTTTACGCTCCCGCTGATTCGCACGTATAAACAGAAGTACGGCCGCGAGCGTGGGGCAGAGGACACGCTCGGCAACATCATCGGTAGCGTGTTCCACGAGGTGTCCCAGACAATGGGGGAGATCGCCCGAAACAAGGCTGTGCTTCTCTATATGGTCGCCTTCTTCTTCTATATCGATGGCGTGCACACGGTTATCTCCATGGCAACAAGTTATGGCTCGGCGCTTGGCATCGATTCCACGCAGCTCGTCTTGGCGTTGCTCGTCACGCAGTTCGTTGCGTTCCCGTCTGCCATTATCTACGGAAAACTTGCGGGCAAGGTCGGTACGCTCAAGATGATCCTCATCGCTGTGGCTGCATATATGGGCATCGTTTTGTTTGCGGCGTTCTTTCTTAAGAACGCTTTCGAATTCTGGTGCCTCGCCATCATGGTCGGCCTGTTCCAAGGTGGCATCCAGGCGCTTTCGCGCAGCTACTTCGGGCGCATCATCCCTAAGGAAAAGTCCAATGAATACTACGGCTTCTTTGATATCTTCGGACGCTATGCATCGGTTATGGGAACGCTTTTGGTGAGCGCCGTGACCTCGCTCACGGGCGACCCCTCGCTCGGCGTGCTTTCGATCGGCATTCTGCTCGTTGTCGGATTCGTCCTGCTTGTTCGTTTGTCTCGAACCGAGGGCCTGCCCGCCTAAATTTGACGGGGCGGCCCGGCTTCTGTCTGCGCAATGCCTTACAATTTGCCCATCTTTATTTGCCGATGACCCGGTTTATCGGTAAGCGAGTATGATGTATGCAAAGGTAACTTGTGCGGGGGAGGGTGCATTGCGTGCCGCTCCGCTGTTGTTGTCAGATCGGAGGCAGGGCCGCTATGAATCCGGCGATTGTAATTCCCACGTATTGGGCGAATTCTTCCAGCAAGCTAAACGGTCCCGGCCAGTACGATCATTCGACTGATATTAACGACCCCCATCCCGATTTGATTCGCTGCCTTGATTCTTTAAGGCAGGTCGATGGCTGTCCTCGCATTATCGTGCTTGTGGTGTGCCCTGTTTCCGCTACGACCGATATTGCGCACAGGGTGCGCGTCATTTGCCACAGGTTCGATGCGTTAAAAATTACGGTTGTCACCAACACCGAGGCGGCCGCTGTTGCCGACCGCGTGGCGGCTCTTGCCCCCAATGGCGTGGGCGAATGCGTTTCACTGCGCGGGTACGGCGCGATTCGCAATATGGGGCTTGCGTGCGCTGCCGTACTCGGACACGATGCCGTGATTTTCCTCGACGATGACGAGGTCGTTCTCGGTGCCGATTTCGTCAAGCGCGCGCTGTACGGGCTCAATCAAGAGACACGTCAGGGTTTGCCGATTTTGGTGAAGAGCGGCTATTTCTACGATCGCTCCGGATCTCCGTTTGCCGATCAGAAGAAGGCGGGTATCTGCCATCGCTGGTGGACCAAACGCATCGAGTTCAATCGTTGGATGAAACGCGCGCTTTCGGGTACGCGCATCTCGCGCTCCAATTATGCTTGCGGCGGCTGCATGGTTATTCATGCGCGGGCGTTTACGCGCATTGCGTTCGATCCGTTCATCACGCGCGGTGAGGACCTCGATTACCTCTTTAACCTGCGTTTATTTGGACTCGATGTATGGTTCGACAACGAGCTCGTGGTGCGTCATCTGCCGCCCGAGTTCGAAGATCGCACCCCGCGATTCATCCAGGACGTCTATCGCTGGTACTATGAGCGCGCCAAGCTCGCATATGCATCGGGGCAGAAGGACCTCAACGCGGTGACGCCCGCGAGCCTTATGCCGTATCCCGGTCCGTGGATCTCTTCGGACCTCGATGATCGCGTCAAAAAGACGGCAATTGTGCGTACGTTCTGCACGCATGAGCATGCGAGCTATCTCAAGATTTGGAAAAGCGGCATCGCCGAGGCAAAGCGGTACGCCGCTGAAAACTGTAGGAACTATTTAAGGTTCCAGAGCTTTTGGCCCACCATTATGGACGGAATTTGGCGTGATGCCGAGCTCGCTCGAACACTCGAAGAGGTCGATTGATGAAGCTCAGACGGCTTAAAGATATCGATTCGGATTTCATAGTCAAACGCGGTCCCCGCATCATGGTCGCCATCTGCGCGTTGGCGCTCATGGGCTATTTCGCCTACGTTTTGGCGTGCGGCGTTGAGCCTCTCGTCAATATCGTCGCAGCAGCCACGCTCTGCGTTTTTCTCGTTTTCTTCCTGTATCTGTGCATCAATCCCGATACCGTGCGCTCCCAATATGCCGAGGAGACGCTATCGGTCGTTTCCGCGATGCTCCAGGACATCAAGGGCGGTCTGACGTCTCAAAGTGCCGATGACGTCTGCAGGCGTATCTTTCCCGAGACGCGTGCGATGACCGTCGCCATCACCGACGAGAAGAACGTGCTTGCCTGCGTGGGAAAGCTCGAACATGTCTTTGTGCCCGGATCTTCCATTCACACCCCGGCGACCAAGTATGTTATCAAGCACGGAATCGTTCAGTCCTTTAGCCGTGTGGTCGATATCCCGACCGAAAACGGCAGCAAGAACTTCATTCCCGCGGGCATCATCGCGCCTATCAAGGTTGGAAACCGCGTGGTGGGTACGCTCAAGTTCTACTTTGAGAGCCCGCGATTGGTCGACCGTACGCAGTACGCTCTTGCCTCGGGCTTTGCCGAGGTCCTATCCACGCAGCTCGCAATTCATGAGCTCGAGCTGCAAAAAGAGCTGACTGCGCGTGCCGAGCTTCGGGCTCTTCAGGCGCAGATCAACCCGCATTTCCTGTTTAACACGCTCAACACCATTGCTGCGTTCACGCGCATCGATCCGCCGCGTGCCCGTGAGCTTCTGAGGGAGTTCGCTTCGTTTTATCGCTCCACCCTCGATAACTCGGGGTCGCTTATCTCGATCGATCGTGAGATTACGCAGACCAAGCGCTATCTGGTGTTTGAGAAGGCCCGTTTCGGTGAGGACCGCATTCTCGACAGCTTCCACGTTGAGGATAGCGTACGCGATACGCCGGTTCCCGCGTTCATCCTGCAGCCGCTGGTCGAGAACGCTGTGCGTCACGCCATGCGAGACGATGCTCCGCTTAAGATCGATGTGGATGTTACGCAAGACGGCGAGAACTCCGTGCTCATTAAGGTTTCGGACAACGGTTTGGGTATGGATGAAGAGACCGCCGCACGCCTGTTTGAGGAAAAAGAGACGGCACCCGACGTCAACGCGCCCCAGGGCGGTGGTGCGGGTGTTGCCATGCACAATATTTCGGAACGTATCCGTCGGTTCTATGGACCGCATTCAAGCGCGCGCGTTGAGTCTGAGCCCGGCGTGGGTACGACCATCAGTTTGCATCTGGATTTGGTGGAGAGTATCTTCGTTGAAGGGTAAAATGATGCCCGTTGGGTCAAATGTCTGCGAAGGCGTGCGCCCCTGTTGCTTAATCGGAAGGTTTTAACTGTATGCTTCGTGCCATGATCGTTGATGATGAGGCCCCTGCACGCTCTGAGCTCAAGTTCCTGCTTGAGCAAACGGGCAAGATCGGGTCTATCTCCGAGGCTTCGAGCGTTCGTTCGGCAATTGAGATGCTGATGAAGAACCGCGTCAATGTCGTTTTTCTTGATATTTCGATGCCGGGTGCTTCGGGCCTTCAGCTGGCGGAGGCACTTCACAAGCTCAAGAATCCGCCTGCAATCGTTTTTGTTACCGCCTATAGCGACCATGCGGTCGAGGCGTTCGATGTCGATGCCGTCGACTATCTGATGAAGCCGGTTGAGGAAGCTCGTCTTGATCAGGCCATCAACAAGGTGATCGCGCACATCAAGCCTGCGCAGGAGGCCCCGAGCAAGGTCGCTGTGGAGCGCATTCCCGTCGAAAAGGGTGGGCGCAAGGTGCTCGTTCCGGTCGACCAGATTCGCTTCATCATGGCGAAGGACGACTATTCCTGCATCTATACGGTCGACGACCGTTTTCTGTCGACGACTTCGCTCGCACAATTCGAGGCTCGTCTATGCGAATTCGGGTTCTTCAGAGTCCACCGTCGCTATATCGTCAATCTCGCGTGCGTTGAGGACGTTGAGACCATCGCATCCGGTGCTATCCAGCTCGGTATCACCGGTGTTGAAGAACGCATTCCCGTTTCGCGCCGCCGCGTCGTGCCGCTCAAGAATGTATTGAATCTGTAGATGCCCGTTCGCTTTTGAAAGGTGCGCCCATGGACAGACAAAACGCCTATCGCGTCGATATCGTTTCCGACACGCATGGCACGCTGTCGCCCACTCTGCTCAGAGAGCTTAAAGGCGCTAGTTTAATCATTCATGCGGGCGATATGACATCCGAGGAAGACTACGAGCACCTCAAGATGATCGCTCCCGTGCGTGCCGTTCTTGGCAACAACGACTTTTTTTACGATTACGGACCGGGTGTACCCGAGGTCGCTCAGTTTGAATATAAGGGCGTGACGTTTGCCGTTTCGCACTACCGCGAGAATTTGCCTATTGGCAAGGTCGATGTAGCCGTATGCGGTCATACGCATCGCTGCGAGCGTACTCAGGTTGGGTCCTGCCTCGTTATCAATCCAGGGTCTGCCACGTTCCCGCGTGGCTCTCGCGGGGCAACTATTGCGCGTCTTTATATTAAAGACGGCAATGTCATATCCGATGAGTTTATCGATCTGTGATTCGTGGCTCGTGGTTCGTGGCTTGTTGGTCTTTGCCTGACGTCGTTTTTGACGTCTCGGCGCGGGGGATATGACCGCTGACGAGATTTCTTAAAAAAGTTCTTGCGCTCCCTTAAAGCTTCTGTGTATACTAATCCCCGCAACGAACGCGCAAGCGGATGTTGTCTGGGGAGTTAGCTCAGATTGGTTAGAGCGCCGGCCTGTCACGTCGGAGGTCGCGGGTTCGATCCCCGTACTTCCCGCCATTGCAATTAAAGCCTCGTCTTAGGACGGGGCTTTTTGCATATCAGGGCGTTTGCTTTTGTTTTTAGGGACGCACCCGGCTTTCTTTGCGGGCGCGTATGGCGCGCTTCATATCGAGTTTGCTTGGGATATGAGATGAAGGCGGTTTCGGAGGTGCTCGATGGCCGAGGATTCGTTTCGTTCGCTTATCCGTTCGGAAGGCGAGCGCCTATATCGCGACCTTCCGTGGCGCCGCACGCGCGACCCGTATGCTACCTGGCTGTCGGAGGTTATGCTGCAGCAGACTCAGGTCGTGCGCGTGCTCGATCGTTTGCCTCGTTGGCTTGAATGCTTTCCCGATGTTTCGGCGCTCGCTTCCGCATCGACTTCTGACGTTCTCGCCGAATGGCAGGGGATGGGGTACAACCGACGTGCGCTTGCGCTTCATGCTGCCGCTCAGGAGATTTGCCATACGTACGACGGTGTCTTTCCGAAGGATACCGCAGCGCTCGTTGCGCTCCCGGGCGTCGGACCCGCTACAGCTCAAGGTATCAGGGCTTTCGCATTCGATTTGCCAGGTGTTTATCTCGAGACCAACGTGCGCACGGTCTTTCTTCATCACTTTTTTCCGGATACCGCGGATGTGCCCGATAAAGAGCTGATTCCGCTTGTCGCCGCAACATGTCCGATTTCTGCTGCGTGTTCTGCGTCTGCGCCCGATGGTGCCGCGCATGATCTCGAGTATGCGAAGGGACGGGTGCATGTTCGCTATGCCGAGCCTCAGGATGCCTCTGATACACCGCGTGCGTGGTACTACGCCTTGCTCGATTACGGTGCATATCTAAAGAAGTCGATCCCCAATCCGTCGAGGCGTTCGCGTTCGTATGCCAAGCAGTCTCGATTTGAGGGGTCGCACAGACAGAAGCGCGCAAATGTCGTGCGCATTCTGCTCGATGCGGCGTCTGGTGCCGTTGAGTTGACGGCTGCCGACGTTAGGCATGAATTGAACGGTATCGAAAGCAAGGCGGGTCGGTCTGAGGTCGATGCGGGGGTCGTTGATTCGATTCTTGATGACCTTGCAAGCGAAGGTTTCTGTGTACGCGATGGGGACACCTGGCGTATCCCATAGCGGGCGCCTGCCGCGATGTCTCTCGGTACTGTTGCAAGTTAGATTGTTGTTGGGGCTGCACCTGTTTTGGCGCGGCAACGCTTGGGCAACGCTTGTTTTGACGCGGCAATTATGAATGCAAATTCACATTCTCTGGCGGACTCATGCCGTTTATCCGTGCAGACATACCGTTAACGGGGCATAGCATAAAACAAAAGTTGTTTGAACAAGTAAACGCATAATTCACTATACTTGAAGGCGGCTGCTCGCGCGGTTATTTGATTCGCGTGAACTGTCATCGCAGCGTTTGGGGGTCATTGACGCTGTGAACCAAGAGAGGGTGTCATTTCATGTCATGCAAAGTCCGTGTCCCGTCCATGCCAGATTTACGACTAAACGAGCACAGCTATGCAACGCTTCGCGTCTATGCGCAGGAGATGCAGAACGGTCAGGGGAGCGTCTCCATTCCTATTCGCGATTTGGCCAACATGTTCAATGTCAGCGTCTCGACTATTCAACGTGCAAATAACCGCTTGAGCGAGCAGGGTCTTATTCAAATCGAGCGCCAGTTTTATGAGGAAAGCGGCGGCCAGCGCGAAAACAGCGTAATAGTGACCGAAAAGGGCTGGGCAGTTCTCGGTAGACTTTTGACTACGAATAGCAGCCCTGCGACAAGTCCTCAGTTTGCAGTGGCGTAAGGAGATGGCTCGGGCGCGCTTCCACGACGGAGCGCGTCCTTTTTACTGCGCCGCCGGGTGGAATGCGCGGGCAAGCGTCGCTATTGAAGAGCGGCAAGATATAGGGAAGGTTATGCCGCCTCAGTTTGCCAAGCGAACCGAGAAACGTTAAATCGGCTGTAGAGCTCATTAAAATAGCAGGTAAACAGATTGTTGAGCGGCTCGCCTGTTATTATCCCCGCATTTTTGCTAGCTTTCGCGGCCATATATTCATTGACGTACAGTTGTGTGTCTAGCATGCTAAAGAGGTCCTCATCGTGCTGCCTATTTTCATGGGAGCATTACGTATGGACCTTTTTCTGACGACGTCTCAACAGGCGAGTACCCGACCCGCAAGTATCCTTTGGCAAGACCCCGTTCCACCCGCGCTCGAACGTGTTGAGGAGCGTAAGCGTCCGGCTCGTATGGAGCGGCGAGCGTTTGGCGGCAAGCGAGAAACTCGCCAGGCTTATGACCGACCAGCGCCCCGGCAGGCAACGTTTGAGGGTCTAAAAAATCGATTTAAACAGAAAAGTGAGAACGAATCGCGCGGTTTTCAGGCGCAGGCTGAGAAGTATTCAGTCCAACAGGAGGCATATCGCTCCGCCCTTGATTATGATAAGGCGCGCTCACGGCAGAAAAAGGCGATGTCGATTCTGCGCATGCTCGCGCTTATAGTGCTTGTTCCCGTTTTGCTCGTTGCCCTATTTGTCGCATCGTATGCGCTCACGTGCATTTTGAACGGTGCGACTCCTGCTGAGGTTATGGAGCTGCTCGGTTTGCTGGTGGAACGTGTTCGCGGTTTTATATTTCAGGCCCTAGCGTAGTGAGTGCGAGAGTGCTTCGGTGCCGGTATGTGCACGATTGGCGGGCGCGCGACTGTTATAGTGGTCGAGTGCGCGAATCTCGCGCTCTATATGGA
>OGDF01005954.1_pt1 | contig 12483 bp, 10 predicted proteins | sample 1570141 | NCBI WGS metagenome assembly OGDF01 (sample SAMEA4370581, study PRJEB24528) | human gut metagenome | reverse complement strand
AGTGCATAAAATACGATTGACGAATAGGAAACACAATGTTAACATTGACTATATCGGACAGAACTGATGATACCATTCTGTACCGAGTATCAGAGGGGGCTCTCTAACAAAATGAGGAAAACGAAAGGAAAGGGAAAAGAATGAAAAAGACGAGAAAGCTCAAACGCGTTCTCTCCTTTGGCATGGCAGCGGTCATGGCGGTAGGCCTGACCGGCGTTGCCTCGGCCGCAGGAGAAAGCGCCTCCGGCGTCAAGATCGCCGATCAGGTGGTTTCGTCGCCGAACTGTGTCATCACGGATACGGAGGCAAAAAATGTAGTTATTCGCTCCACCTATGAGGGGTTTAACCCCATCATTGTGCGTGACTCCGACTACACCATCGACGGCGCCAGAATCGACATCGACAGCGACGGCGATGGCTCTGTTGCCTGCGACTTTTCCGGCTATGGCGCGGCTATTGCGGCCTATGGCAAGAGCAACGTGAAAATCAAAAATTCTGACGTCAACGTCACCGGCGTCGGCAACCTGGCGCTGTATGCGGATAAGGGCGCCAATGTTTACATTGAGCACTCCAATTTCTTCTCCGGCGGCGGCACGCTGTATGCCGGTTATCGCAATTCCCCCGATCAGGCCACCATGGTGGCTCCGCCCTGGATCCTCGGCATTATGGGCACCTCCCGTACTACCAACCTGATGGGCAATGACTCTAGCACCACCGTAGTCGATTCCAACATGGCGTCCTCCCAGTGGGCTGTGCTGTCCACCGACTCTGGTTCCAATATGATGCTGAACGTGGTCAATACCACTATGACCCTGAAGGGCATGGGCGATAAGCCCCTCCAGGCGGACGGCGTCTTCGATGCCACCAACCCCTATACCACCCGTTCCGGCTATGGCACCTATACCATCGGTCAGGCACACGAGAACTTCTACGGCGTCGATATGAACGTCGGCACCTATGCCAATATTATGACCGGCGGTTATGCTACCTATGCCGCCATGAAGGCCGGCCAGGCCATTCCGCTTTATGATGCGCTGGGCAATAAGATCACCGACTATGTGCCCACTGGCACCAAGGTTACTACCATCAACTCCGATACCTTCGGCTTCATGGTGCATCAGAACTCCGGCCTGCCCGCCAATGAGCTGACCATCACCGAGGGCACCGTGGTCAATTCCGGCTATACTTCCATCCTTCATAAGACCGGCAGCAGCGTGGATGCGGTTATCTCCGACGGCGCTCAGCTGAACCCCGGCAACGGTATCCTGATCCAGGCCATGGACAACGACGACTCCACCACCGGCATGAACACCGAGACCTTCAGCTTTAATACCACGCATGAGGAAGCCGCAGGCTGGCCCTCCGAAAACGGCAGCGTTTCCACCGAAATGACCTCCGATTCCGATACCACAGAGGCCGGTGATATGGAAGGCATGATCGGTGCGGACGGCAATATGGGCGGCGGCGATATGGGCGCACCTCCCGAGGGCATGCCGCCCGAAGGCGGCCCCGGCGGTCCCGGCGGTCCCGGCGGCCCTGGTGGTCCCGGCGGCCCTGGTGGTCCCGGCGGCCCTGGTGGCCCCGGCGGCCCTGGTGGCCCCGGCGGCGGTGCATCCGGCCCCGTGGTCAACCACCTGAATGTCACCGGTACAGAACTCACCGGCGATATTTATAACGGTTCCGGCTACTATGGTCAGAGCGCTGTTGGTGTAGAGGTCAATCTTGGAAAGGATGCCATTCTGAACGGCGCCGTGGCCCAGACCGAGACCATCCACACTGACGCCATCAACTACACCTCCAAGGTTCTGCCGGAGGGCACCTCTGCCGAGGATGCAGGTCAGCTGACCTCCTTTACCATTGCCGAGTACTATGACATCGGCCATGTGGCAAACCGTTTCTACAGCAACGGCGACAATACGCTGGCTGTAAATCTGGACGACAATGCCCAGTGGAACATCACCGGTGACTGCCTGCTCTCCTCCCTGACCATCGGCGACAACGCTTCCGTTCAGGGTGCGGACGGCACCGTGGAAATGACGGTAGACGGCACCCCCACCGAACTGACACCCGGCACCTATGAGGGCGAGATCCGCATCAGCTACACAGAAAACGAGCCCGCTCCTGCGGCGTCCTCCGCAGAGGAAGCCGCAGCCTCCGAAGCATCCGTGGCGCCCGATGAGGCAGCATCTGAGGTGCCCGAGGCCACTGAGGCCCCCGCTTCCGCAGATGCCCCTGTTGAGACCACCGAAGCTCCCGCTGAAGAAGGGCTTGAACGAGCTACCCATCACGGAGATGCCGACAGGCTTGAGCAGGCAGGCGCCGATTTCCATGCACGTGTGAACAGCGCATTTATGCGCATCGCAGCAGAAAACCCCCAGCGCATTCGCGTCGTTTCCTCTGCGGGCTCCAAAGACAAAACAGCTCGAACCATATTCAAGGAGCTTTCTGACATATTCAGCTGGGATGCCTCGAGTCCTGTGTGGCAGCCCGGATTCTTCGAATCTATCCTCGAGCGCAATACCGATAAAAAAGCCCAGATCAACTTAGGTGAGTAGCACGGTGGCTGATGTCTTCGATGGAGTGCTTGGTCAGCCTCGTGTGCGCGAGTTCTTTCGCGCGACGATAGCTTCGGTTCGGGTAAGCCATGCTTACTTGCTTACGGGACCTGCCGGCTCCAACAAAACATCCGCAGCATACGCTTTCGCCCAGGCAATCCTGTGTGAAAAGAATGGCTGCGGTGAATGCGATGATTGCGCCCGCGTGTTGCGTCGCCGTCATCCCGATGTGCATTATTACGCCCCCGAGGGTGCCCAAGGCTACTTGGTCGAGCAGATCAGGGAAATCGTTTCCGATGTTTCGCTTGCCCCCATTCGTGCAAAGAGCAAGGTGTATATCCTCGATCGCGTCGATCTTTTAGGAACTCAGGCGGCGAATGCTTTTCTGAAGACTCTTGAAGAGCCGGTGCCTGGTGTGGTGTTCGTTCTTCTGGGTCGTACCCGCGAAGGCGTGCTTCCCACCATAGTTTCTCGCTGCCAGGTGGTTCCCTTTCGCCATATTCCCGCCCGGGAGGCGGCGGGAATCCTTTCTCAAAAGGTTGGGGTAACCCCCGAGCGCGCCCGTATGGCAATCGAGGCGTGTGATGGCTCCATTACACAGGCTATCTCGTTTGCCAAGAGCAGCGAGCGCACCGAATTCCGCGCTCGCGTGATGGAAGTCCTGGCTGGTTTGTCCGTTGCCGATGCCCGTGATGTGCTTGAGTACGCCGCTGAACTCATCGAACGTGCAAAGGCCCCGCTCGACAACGTGCGAACCGAGCAGAGCGAGGAATTGGCGGAATCTGCTGATTTTCTTACGAAAACAGCCATGCGCCAAATCGAACTGCGCCATAAACGTGCCCTTACCCAGGCAACGCGCACTTCGCTCAGGCAGATGACGGCAATTATCCGCTCGTGGCTGCGCGATGTTCTTATGGTGGCTTCAGGCACTCCTGAGCTGATGGTGAACATCGACCAGCGTCCTGCCGTAGAAGCGGCGGCAGCCAGGGTAAACGTTGAGGGTCTGATGCGCGCATTGCGCGAAGCGTATAAGACCGACGAAGCGCTTAGTTATAATGTTTCTCCAGAAACGTGTTTAGACACGCTTCTGTTCACGATAAGAGAGGTTCTACATGGTTCGGGTAACACCTATTAAGATGCAAGCGGGAACCAAGGTTCTCTGGTTCGACCCGGGCGACATAGACGTTAAGGCAAACGATCACGTAATCGTTAAAACGGAACGCGGAACTGAGTTCGGCACGGCAACGGCCGACATCATGGAGGTCAGCGATGAGCTTATCGCCGATCTGAAATCGCCGTTGAAGCCAGTTATTCGCATTGCGACGGAAGAAGACGTCCAGCGCGCAGACGAATTGGCCCAGCAGGGCGAAGAGGCACTGGTCGTGTTCAAGGAGTTTGCCGAAGGTGCAAGCGATCAAATGCGTCCCGTTATGGTGGAGTTCCTGTTTGACGGCGACAAGGCGGTGTTCTATTTCGAGGCTGAGGAGCGCGTAGATTTTCGCGACTTGGTGCGCAAACTCGCCGGTCATTTCCATGTGCGCGTAGACATGCGCCAGATTGGCGTGCGCGATGGGGCTCGCTTGGTGGGTGGCTTGGGCCATTGCGGCCAAGAACTCTGCTGCAAGCGTCTGGGCGGAGAGTTTTCTCCTGTTTCTATCCGTATGGCAAAGGAACAGAATCTGTCGCTCAACCCTCAAAAAATATCGGGATGCTGCGGCAGGCTCATGTGCTGCTTGCGCTACGAGTATGAAACCTATAAAGAGGTTAATTCCCGTGCTCCTAAACATGGCGCAAAGGTTGAGGTGCCTGGCGGTGTTGCGCGCGTAACAGAAATCAATGTTCCTTTGGAGCGCGTCACCCTTCAGCTGGAAGACGGCAAATCCATCAAGGTTCCGCTTGCGGAAATGGAATACAATGGCGAAGGAAAGCGTCCCACCGGTGTATCCGAGGAAGTGTTCGAGAAGTATGCTTCTCCCGATCCCCTCGATGTATTCGGCACCACCGCCTTCGAAGTTACTTCGTTCAGCGGTAACGAAAAGCTCGCTGATAACGAATCGCGTAAAGCCCGCAAAAGCGAGCGCGAAAAGGAAGACACCCATCGCAAGCCCCGCCGCCGTCGTAGTCGCAGCGGTTCATCGGGCGCCGAAGGCCAATCCGCCAACAAGGGCGAAGGCTCTCAGGATCAGAAGAAATCTGCTTCTCAGAAAAAGAACGAGGGTCAGTCGCGCCGTTCGCGCCGTGGCTCAGGCAAGGGAAGCAAGCCCCAGCAGCAGGGCAAGCAGGGTCAGCAGAACCAGCGCAGCGAAGAGCGCAAGAAAAGCAATTCCGACCAGGGTGCAAAGCGTCCCGGCCGTAAATCTTCGGGTGTGCGCAATGCACCTCGAAAGCAACAAGGGGAGCATACGGCCAACGGTTCGAATACCGGCAAGCAGGGCGAAGTAGCTCATCGCAAGCCCCGCCGCCGTCGCCGTAAGGCTCAGGGGGAAGGCAGCACGAATGAACAACAATGACGATTATGCTCTTTTAACGGACCTGTATCAGATAACCATGGCTCAGGGTTACTGGGCCTGTGGAAAACTTGAGGAAGAGGGATGCTTCCATATCTTCTTCCGGGAACCGCCGTTTAAGGGCGGATACGCTATTGCCAGCGGCATGGATCATATCGCTGAAGTGGTGGAGAACTTCTCGTTCTCCGACGAAAGCGTAGAGTATCTTGCTTCTATCGACGCGCCAGGCGGCGGTAAGCTATTCAATCCTGATTTTCTTGAGTATCTGCGCACGCTCGAGCTTACTGTCGAGATCGACGCCGTACGTGAAGGCACGGTGGTGTTCCCGAATGATCCCATCGTTCGCGTAACCGGCCCTATCGTTCAGTGCCAGCTTCTGGAAACGCAGCTGCTGAACTGCGTTAATTTTGAAACTCTTGCCGCAACTAAGGCAGCGCGCGTTTGTCTTGCCGCTGAAACTCCCGTGGCAGAATTTGGCTTACGCCGCGCCCAAGGCGAATCGGGCGGCATGCGTGCTTCTCGCGCATGCATCGTGGGCGGCTGTGCTTCTACTTCAAACGTGCTTGCTGGTCGTGAGTACGGCTTGCCGGTTTCTGGCACCCATGCGCATGCGTGGGTTATGGCGTTTGACGATGAGCTCGAGGCATTTCGCGCATATGCCAAAGAATTTCCCACGAACTGCGTATTGCTTGTAGATACCTACGATGTAGCCCAGGGCATGAAAAATGCCATTACCGTTGGTCTTGAAATGAAAGCACGCGGCGAGCACCTGGCAGGCATCCGCATCGATTCGGGCGATTTGGCGTGGAATGCCAAGCAAGCTCGTGCCATGCTTGATGAGGCGGGCCTTACCGAGACCGGCGTGGTTCTTTCGAATGATTTGGACGAGTTTGCCATCAAGTCTATCCGCGACTCGGGTGCCAAAGTTGCTTCTTGGGGCGTGGGCACCAAGCTGGTTACCGCTTACGATCAGCCAGCGCTTGGCGGCGTATACAAACTGGCGGCAAAGCGCATGAAGGGTGGAGAATGGGAACCTTGTGTCAAAGTTACGGGGCAGAGCTCCAAACAAACTGTTCCCGGAATTCTTGACGTTCGTCGCTATTTCCACGAATCGGGAACCATTGCGGGAGACATGGTTTTTGATGTTCTGTATCCTGTTTCGAGCGAACGCATTGTTGATCCTGCAGACGAGTTGCGCCAAAAAGATCTTTCCGGTCTTCGTTACGAAACGCTCCTTGAGCCGCTTGCCCGCGCGGGCAAGGTCGTGCTCGATGCTGAGGCGCGTGACGCAATGGTTGCACGAGATCGCTGCCGAGAACAGCTTGCTTTGCTCGACGAAAGCCAGAAGCGCATTGTCAACCCGCATTCTTATCCAGTCGGTTTGGAATACTCTCTGTTCTATCGCCGACGCGATTTGGTCTCGCGTCTTTTGGGACTTTCGTAGAATCCCAAGTACGCTTGATTTGTTTCGTCCTGCAGGTTGTTTGTTGCTGGGACGATCTGGAAATAGTCAGCAGATGCTTAGCCTAGCTGTGGTAAGGCGGCTGCGCTTTGGCGCGCCGCCTTTGCGAAAGGAGCTGTGCCGAATGATCAAAGTCGTTACCGACTCCGTAGCCTCGTTGCCTAAGGAATTGATCGAAGAAGAAAACATCGAAGTTGTGTCCTTGTTCTTGAACGAAGATGGACACGAGCATGTTGATGCCACGATGGATCTCGATGATTTCTATACGCGCATCTACGACATGGCCGATAACCCTCCAACTTCAAGCCAGCCTTCGCAGAGCACGCTCGAAGAACTGTTCGAATCGTTTGCGAAGGCGGGCCATGAGGTCCTGGGTATTTGGATTTCTACGGGTCTTTCCGGTGCCTTCGATGGCGTGTTGCGCGCTGCCCGCTCTGTAGAGTCGCGCAATATCAACTTTAAGTATTGCATGATCGATTCATCGTCCTGTGGTTTTGACGAGGCATTTCCCGTTTTGGAAGGTGCTCGTGCGGCGAGGGAAGGCAAGACGCTTGCCGAGGCCGCCCAGACGGTTCTTGAAGCCATCAAGAGCACACGTTTCCTTTTCACGCCTGAATCGCTTACCTTCTTGAAAAAAGGCGGCCGTATTGGCGGTGCGGCGGCGCTTTTGGGCAACCTTATCAAGTTGGCGCCAGTTTTGACGGTGGTCGACGGTACGCCTGAGCCTATGGCGAAAGTCCGAACCCGCAAGAAGGCTCTTGTCAAGATCCAGGAAATCTTAGAGCACGATATTGAAACCTGCGGTGGTTTGAAGGACTTGGTGGTGCATTACATCGGAGACAAAGCTCCTGCCGTAGAGTGGGCAAAGGAATTCTTCGAGCCTTTCCTTAAGCGAGAGGTTCGCGTGATTCCTGTTAGTCCGGTTGTTGGGTTGCATGTGGGTCCTGCTGTGGGCATTTCGTATATATGCAATAAGCCCCTTGAAGGCAAGATCACAGGTGATTTGAGCAGCCTTGCCGTGGCCAACTAGTGAAACCCCTGTTTTGAGAGGCAACCGTAATGGATATTAAATGCAACTTAATCATCGATTCATGCTGTGATTTGCCCTACGAGGTGGTAGACCGCGATGGTGTGTATCTGCTTAAGTTCCCTTACATCGATGATGAAGGTGAACATCTCGACGATCTGTATCGTTCGCGTTCGGCCCATGATTTTTATGAATCGATGCGCAATGGCTCTGAGCCTCAAACTGCCCAAATCCCCATGCCCGCACTTCGAGAGGCGTTCGAATGGGCTCATGAACAGGGAAAACCGGCGGTGTATTTGAGCTTTTCGAGCGGCCTTTCGGGAACGTTCGATACGGCATGTCTTTTTCTCGATCAGGTAAAGCAGGAAATTCCAGACTTGGATGTCCGTATGGTGGATACCAAGCTGGCATCTATCGCCGAGGCGTTCTTGGTGTATGAAGCGTTGCGTCAGCGTGAAAAGGGGCTGACCGCCGATGAGATGGTGGCATGGGCTGAAGAGGCACGTTATTTCGTGGATCGCCAGTTCATGGTGGATGATTTGGAAGCGCTGCGACGGGGTGGCCGTATTCCATCGTCGGTTGCCTATGCGGGCTCTAAGCTTGATGTGAAGCCTCTTTTGGGTATCGATGCCGATGGGAAGCTGGCACTTACGGGTGTTGCTCGCGGTCGCAAAAAGGGTATTCGGGCCCTGCAGGAATACTATATGAAACGACGCAGCTCTGATGCTCCTGGCCAGAATGTGGTTATCGGCAATGCTGACTGCCCCAAAGATGCCGAGCGCTTGATGGGTCTCATCTCTAAAGAGGACGACTCGGTTATGTTCTTGGAAACGAGCATTGGCCCGGTTATTGGTAGCCATGTAGGCCCCGGGATGATCGCCATTGTGTTTTGGGGGCAAGATTGCCGCGCAGATATTTCCATGGCCGATCGCATTGCGAACAAGGTCCGCGGAAAGAAACAGTAGCTATCTAAGTCCGCTTTTTTGAAATCTCTACGCATCGTCGGTGGACTGCCTGGGGGTGCGTGTTCCCGAATTGCCGAATGGGCTATTCGATAACTTGGAAAGGATTTGCATATGGGCACTCAGGATTTGACATTTGCATTTGCAGGCGACGAGCGTGTGGGCGCTGGTGTAAGCGGCTTGCTTGAAGCGGCGGGTTATCCGGCAACCGATATCTCCAATGCCGATGTAGTGTTTACCTACTGCACCAATACTTCCGCGTTGGAAGATCTGTACTACGACACGGAGGGCTTGCTCCGCGGATCCAGGGAAGGCGCCATCTTGGTCGACCTGAGCCCTTCTACCGTTTCGTTTGCTTGCGAGCTTGATGCCGTTGCCTGCGTGAACGGCCATGCGGTTATTGATGCTCCCTTGGTGGTGAGCGACATGGTGTGCGAAGAGGCGTTCGTTAGCCGTGAAAACCTGGGTATTGTTGCTGGCTGTCGCGAAGACGCTGACTACAAAACAGTAAAGCCCCTGCTTGATGCTATCGCTCATCGCGTAATGTGGATGGGACATGCGGGAGCTGGCCAGAAGGCGAAGGTTGCCCTTACGCTGCAACGTTGTGCGACCTTGGTCGGTGCGGTCGAGGCGCAGGTTGCTCTTGCAAACGTCGGCAGCGACGTAAACGTGATGGTGGAGGACGTTATCGACTTCATGCATGACATGAATAGCATTTCTCCTGCCCAGGAAGCTTTTGCTCAGGCTTTGCTCGATGAAGAGTACGATGCTTCGTTCACTATCGAGCACTTGATGGGGGAAGCAACGGCTGCCCTTGCTTCCTTGGAAGATGAGGAAATGATTCTCCCTCAGGCAGAAGCGTGCTATCGCCTTATGGAGCTGCTTGCTTTGGTGGGCGGCATCGACTTGAGCCCTGCTGGCTTGAAGTTGGTATTCGCCGATGAAGAAACCACCAATCGCTACGGACTCGACTGGTCCCGTGCCGAAGGTGCCTTCGAAAGCTGCGATTGCGGCTGCGAAGACGGCGAAGACCACGAGTGCGAATGCGGCCACGATCCTCATGAGGAACATGAGTGCTGCGGCAAGCACCATCACTAATTTGGTGAGCTTGTGGGCGAATCGGTGAACAGCGCCATTGATTTAAGGGGATCCCGTGCGGGGTCCCCTTATTCTGCGTGCGGTTTATGCCCTCGGCAATGCGGCGTGAATCGCGAAGAAGGAGAGCGTGGTGTATGTGGGGCGTCTGACGTTCTGCGTCTGGGGCGTGCGGCTCTGCATTGGTGGGAAGAACCCTGCTTAGTGGGGGACAAAGGCAGCGGTGCTGTGTTCTTCTCGCATTGCCCTCTTCAATGTGTGTACTGCCAAAACAGGGAATTGGTGTCTGGCTCTGGGGTTCAGATAAGCCTGCAGCAGTTTAAGGAAGTGCTGCTCCGTTTGCAGAACGAGGAGCATGCGGCGAATATCAACTTGGTTACGCCAACGCACTATACGCCTAGCATCGCTGCTGCTTTGGGGGAGTTGCGGGATTCGCGAGCGCTTACTATCCCCGTGGTGTACAACACCTCAAGTTTCGATTCGCTCGAGGCGCTGAGCCTTATGAGGGGAAAGGTGGATGTGTATCTCGCTGATTTCAAGTACGCGTCTGCTTTTGAGGCAGGAAAGCTTTCCCATGCCCCCCGTTATCCTGAAATAGCATTGGCCGCTATCGAGGAAATGGTTGCTCAGGTTTCCGTATGGGAGGAAGACGAGGAAGGGTTGCTGCTTAAAGGCGTTATTGTCCGTCATTTGGTTCTTCCCGGTAGGGTCGAGGAATCGAAACGTGCGCTCGCTACGCTGCATGATCGCTTTGGTAGCGGTGTTCGGTTGAGTATCATGAGCCAGTACACGCCTTTAGCGTCGGGGCTTGAGCGCTACGGCCTTGTCGGTCGGGTAACCGAAGAAGAGTACGAAGAGGTGCTTGATTATGCGGATTCGCTTGGGGTAGAAGACTATTTTTGGCAGCAGGGCGATGCTGCTCAGGAAAGCTTCGTTCCCGATTTCAATGGTGAAGGTGTGTGGTAGCTGTTCTTGACGTTTGCCGCTCTGATCAACCGCTCAACCTATTTGGTGCGTTTTCCGTGATGATGGCTCAACTTATGGCATAATTGGCAGACGGTTTTGCCGGCATGGCGCAACGGTAGCGCAACTGATTTGTAATCAGTGGGTTGCGGGTTCGATTCCTGTTGCCGGCACCATTAAAAATGCAGGTCGCCGAGCATTTTGCTCGGTGACCTTTTTGTTTTCGGGTTCCCGGAGCGGCTCTGTGGATCAAATAAGGCGCGAAACACACAATGCGATATCTCTATTCGTCCTTTACTTCGTCTTCTTTGGGCCGATTCTGCTCTAGGAGCTAATGGGTTACTCGTACTCGGAGGTTTCGATGATTTCCAGGCTGTCTACCTTGATGCATGCTTCGTTGCCTTCGTCGTCCATATACCAGCAGTAGCGTCCTTGCGCATCCTCGGTGAAGGAAAGGACGTCCCAGGCAAGGTAGAGACGGGCGTTTTCGCGAGTGGGTTCAATGTCGGCAAGCTCCAGCACGTAAAGCGCTGCCTTGGTTTGCTGTTCGTCAAGTTCGTCAAAAGTCATAGGTGCTCCTTAGCGGATAAAGCAAAGCCCCGACATGGAATAGCCATGTGGGGCCCGAGTTGTCGCTTCCATTATAGATGCGGCCGTAATGCTGGATAGCAGTGGTAAGATCGCTATTCGCATTTTTGGATGACGGCAACGAAACTCAACATGTCTTCACCTGAGTTCAGGATGCCGTGAAAGCTTCCGTCGGGGCAGTAGAGCACATCGCCTTTTTCGACGCGGTATTCAACGTCGTTTTCAGTGTACGTGGCAGTGCCCGCAGTGATGAAGTACATTTCCGAATCGCCTACATGTTGGTGGATGCCGATTGAGCAGCCTGGCTCAAGTGAGATCTGCGCAACATAGCTGCAGATTCCACCAAGTTGATCTCCTTCAAGCAGACGGTCACGCTGCATCCTGCCGATACCGCCTTCTACCTGTTCTGCATATTGCGGTGTGCGGTTATTGAAAACGGGCATATCATCCTCCTTGTTTGCTATGATCCTCCTGGCTTCCATTATATTCCGTTGATTTGTGGAGGTGATATGCAGGAGGCGTGATGATGTGAAGAGAAAATGACCCAATAGGTGCGTTTTATCGGGTTGGGGAATGAGCGTGCGCCAGCTTGCTCTAAAAGCGTCTATAATCCCGAAAGCAAGAAAACGCCTACGGGTGTAGATTGCCATGCGCCAAAACAACGGCGTTTTGGCTTTATTGGGGTTCGCAGTTCTCGTTCGCGAACATTGGAAAAGGAGCATTGGTGCTAGACCAGTTTTTTTCGTCCCTCTCGTTTGTGGACATCTTTAACTTCTGCGTCTTTCTCGTGTTCTCTGTTTGCTACGTGTATCAGATTTTCTACGTATTCGTAACGCTTACGAAGAAACCGCCGCAACTGACAGCGAAAAAGAACCATCGTTATGCGGTTATCGTTGCCGCCCGTAACGAGAACGCTGTTATCGGTGACCTCATTCACAGCATTCGCGTGCAGAACTATCCGCAAGAGCTCATTGACATCTTTGTTGTTGCCGATAACTGTACCGATAATACGGCTGCCGTTGCCCAGGAAGCTGGCGCCATCGTGTTCCCCCGTTTTAACAAGGAGCATATCGGTAAGGGTTACGCCCTCGATTACGGCTTTTCTTGCATTCGCCAGCACTACAGCGAAAATGAATACGAGGCATACTTCGTGTTCGATGCCGACAATGTGCTCGACGTGAACTACTTCCGCGAAATGAACAAGACTTTCGATAACGGCGCGGTTGCCTCAACCAGCTATCGCAACTCGAAGAATTACGGTTCCAACTGGATTACCGCGGGCTATGCCGTATGGTTCATGCGCGAGGCGAAATACCTTTCTCAA
>OGDF01005941.1_pt1 | contig 12507 bp, 18 predicted proteins | sample 1570141 | NCBI WGS metagenome assembly OGDF01 (sample SAMEA4370581, study PRJEB24528) | human gut metagenome | reverse complement strand
TTCGTATTTTGAATGGTCAGGTGTGTTCTTTTTTATTTTATTTCCACAGTAGATGCAGAATTTTGCATCATTATGAATCTCCTTCCCACACTTTGAACAGTACATGGTTATCCTCCTTGTAAACATAAATGATATATTCTTAATTCCAATATTAACACCATTTTCCATCTTGTTCCATCCGTTTTTTGTTTGATGCGTAATTTACCATACTATATATGAAATCAAAATGATATTTTTTACATAAAGGAGGCGGGCAAAATGCATCTAAAAGCTTTTACAAAAAAAGCAAGAGAGTACGCAAAAGATTTTGTTCAGGACGAATCAGGTATGGAATTACTACAGCTTGCGATTGCAGTTGTTATCACATGTGGACTGATTGGTGCTGTTGTTGGCATTCAGTCTGTTATAAAAAATGGACTAAATGATTCAGCAGATACGGTTACATCAGGCTTTAACGAAGCATTAGGCAGAGGCAACTCTGGAGGAGGCTCAACAGGTCCGTAAAACAATTCGTTTGCTGCTATTGCATCTGGAGCATATTTTGCCCCAGGTGCAATTTTTCTCAAAAAGAAAGAGGTGATCACATTGAAATATAAAAAATGTCAGGCGTTATGTGTTCTGACTGCAACACTAATGCTTTGCACACAGCCATTGCAGGTATTGGCAGATGAACAGACTGGAAATACTGATGTTAATCAAGATGTTACAATGCAAGTTCCTGGACAAGCCGGAACCCAGTCCAATGGAAATACCACGAATAATACCAATTCTACTTCCGGTGAATCCAGCAACAGTACTTCCGGAAGCGTGAATAACCATTATCAGCCGACCGCAGCAGAATCTGGGGCCTATAATGAAAAAAGTTCGGTCAATAATATCCTAAAAGGCTACATTGATCAAATTAAGAACGATAGAAATTTTAATACAGCAGGAATACAGTTCGATAACACGGGACTGTTTAGTTATGGAACGCTGAGGGTGCCAGATACAGATATTGCAAATCTTCTGAGCCATGTCCAAGCTTTTGAAGGGTATCTTTCCCAACAGGAAGGACTGGACAGATGGACGAACATTTATGATGAAGTATCGGTAAATGAACACCCAAGAAAGAACCTGGATCCAACGGAAGGAGATTGGGATTCATTATCTGCAGATGAAAAAAAAGCAGTAAAAGAAAAAATTGCAGAACAGGAAGGGGCATCCCAAGACGTTTATTGTACCGGACACTATATTCCATTGGCAGGTACGAATAATTATCAAACCCATTTCCTGTTTGAAGGCTCTCGGAACGTCCCTTTTTCTATCTGGACACAATTTCCTTCATACAATTATCGGGGACCATATTCCGACGTTAGAAGTGATCTAATCCAAGGCGGATTCCAGGATTTTAACACCTGGTCCGGCAGATTTACGGGACTTTCCAGGTTTACTTCCAATTCGATGGAAGATTATTGTCTTATCGGTTATATTAAGGATTATCATATCTCAAATGTAAAAGCACATGATGTGCATATTATCAATTGGACATCCGACCAGAGACGCTGGAAAGTGATCAATAAGGATACTGGAGAAGTCATGCATCCGGACGGGGCTGATGCAGATGGTTACATCATCACAGATAACCCGGAGCATGCGTTGACCATTGCTTTTAACCAGGCAGGCCATTATCAGGTCATTGCAGAGCAGAAAGCAAAGTATTATGAAGGAACTTCTGTCTCTTATGACATCTGTGATTACCTGTTCGATATGGAAACTAAAAATCTTTTATACTTCAATGAAAAAACAGTCTCTGACGGAAATGGCGGAAGCATATATCTTGGTGGAGAAGAGAGAGAAGGATGGGTTGCGACCGGAGATGTATTTAACTGGAATGTCAATAATCTTGGAGAAATCGAAAAGGATGGTTCCACGACGCAAAGAGTCGAGTAAATCCCATTATAAGAGGACGGATATTCCGTCCTTTTTTACTGCCTGATTTTCCATACTAATAATAGAAAATAAGGAAAGGATATTACATATGCAAAAATGGAAAAAAGGTAATGGTGAAATGATCGGCTTTGCCATAGCAGGACTGGTGATATGTTCGATTTTTCTGATCATGGTATCGTTCCTTCAGCTGTCAGTAGGATTAAATTCCATTTCAAAAGCTTTGAATGTTGTCGGTCGTTCAGTTGCCGTCTGTACTTCCAAAGAGGACGCTGAAACGCAGGCTCAGAGAGTTGCTGAAAACTCCATTACATACATCAATGTTGAAGATCCACAGACATCCGTGGACTATGTTACTGCCGGCGACGAATGGCAGTCTGGTGTTTTTGTCAGAGTAAAAGTTTCCGGTATGGTCAAAACAATGGCCCCCTTTATCAATCGCAGATATGAAAAAAATGTTCTGATCTGTATTGAAAATGAAGATAGTGACAGCGCTGTGGAAGTATGTATGAATACCATATATGCAGTAGAAACAGGCGGACAAGTCTATGGTGGACGTGATTATGGAGACTTTACGCCATCTTATGCAAACAGTGGCGCAGAACATGCGATTACAATTGGAGCTGGTGGATGGTATGGAACAGAAGCACAGCGGCTGCTGCTTCGCATTCGCTCTGAACACCCGGATGTATTCCGGCGTCTGGATACAGCAGGAATAGGAAATGACTTGGATAACTGCAATTAGTCCAGTTATTCTGTCAGTGCTGGATCAGCGCAGGCAGTTGCAATTCATAATATTATATCAAGTTCAGAAGGACAGGCTTGTCAGGACGAGCAGATGCGTGATCAGATTGAAAGATACTTTGCAGAGGCAGAAGCACTTGGAGTCACTGATAATGGTGCAAAGATTGAATATGTAAATGCAAGGCACCAGGGCGGTCTTGGAACGGCTCAATCAGTTGTACGTTCCGCTGCCAGACCTTACACGGCAGATACTATGTATGCTGCAATCATGTCAAGAACCGGTGTAAATCAAATTGGTACTTATGTATCGAGACAACAAAAAGTTTATCAATGGATCCGGGAATATTTGTAGAAAAGGGGAGTTATATGACAGAGAAACGAAAAAAATTATTTATTATGATTATCATTGCCGCAGTACTGATCAGTATTGGAGGCGCATTTATTTTCTTCACACATCATCCTAAAACAGAGAAAAAAGAACAGGTGAAGAAAACTTCAACTTTGGAATCCTATGATTCGGATGACACAAAACCGGTCGATGACAAATTCATTGATGAATCAGAATCTTTATCAGATGAACAGCAGGATACTTATAAAAAAGAAATCACAGCTCTTTTAGATCAATATTATGGCACCATGTTTAATTTTAATGAAAATACCAGTGATTATTCTGAAACGTTATCTGGATATTTTGGGACCAGTGATTTATTCAAATACGGGAATAAGGACGTCACACAAGTCATGTTCAAGGAGTTCCAAGGGGTTCATATGAAATCCAAATATCAGGAATATCATATTTTGAGTATCGTGAACCGGAAAACGGAAGTTCCTGAAGTCAGTGTGATCGGATATGTAAAAGCCCATTTCTCTAATGACAAGGTAGAAGAAGGGGATTATGGATGCTTGAACAATATTGTCCTGCTCAAAGAAGACGGGGCATGGAAGATCTGTACAGACCAAGTCACTACCGTTATGAAAGCCGATACGATCAAAGCATATGAAAATTCTGATTACCCGATTTCCCATGCATTAAATATCAAGGGCGACCAGGTCATGTGCTGGGATCCGGCAGATGCAGAGGGATTTCTTACCGATTACAAATATGGCCAGGAATGGCCGGATGGAGATGAGGAAACAAAGACTTACGACAGCAAATAAGAAGCATACAGCCTTGGGAATTACCCGGGGCTGTATTTTTTATACTTTTCTTACAGGAGAGCTTTTTGTAGTTCGGTGAAAACTGTCGGATTAAGGTCACTATAATGACGCAAATTAAGCTACTATAGTGACCCATTCTTTTCACTTCTGGCTTTACGCGCAATGTTGTTTTTCGCCTTAAAAATCATTCTATAGGTAGAACATTAAATTTCAGAAGAAATGGAGGAGAAACAAAATACTGTAATGTTCAACAAAACAAGTTCAACTAAAGAACACACTAATACAATTTTAGGAGGACAACAAAATGAAAAGCAAATTAAAGATTTATACACCAAGCAGAACATTAACAAACAAAGAAGAAATCGAAAAGGAAATCCACCGGATCTCAAATGATGTCTACGACGTGAAGCGGGATTATCTGGCAAGGTACGCAAGGGAATGCGTTGATCCTTACGGCGAGGAGTATATTGTCGTCACCAGTCTATGCGTAGGTACACGCAGGGGTGAAAGAGGAAAGCTCTTTTTTGAGGTTCAGGCTTACGAAGGAAAGCTTAAAGACGCTTTCCGCGATGATACCACAATGTATTGTATTGACAAAACTCCGTTCGATGGGAACTGGGATACAGTAAAGGATAAGCTTATGCAGAAATCTTATTATGAAATGACAGAAGATGAGAAGTCCCAAACTTTTATTAAGAATCATCCTTTCTGCATAGAGGAACGAGCCAGGAAAGTATTCGGTGAAACGGATATCTTTGAATTTGCCGGATATATGTTGGAAGACGGTACGATGCTCAATTTTTCATATGAAGGACATCAGCGTGATGAGGACCATCGGATTATCGGTCAATTCTTCGAGAAGGCGCAGGGCTATGACGCGATCATGAAGTTCATGCGCCGTGGAAATATCCGCTGTTCCTGTGGAAGTTTTGGATACATGTTCAGTTTCATCAAGGAGCCGACTGAGGAGCAGATGAGGACTCTGCAGAAAGCATATGACCAGTCTAGGGATTCTGATGGCGGATTTTTACTTGCAAAATGTAACAAAGATGGACGCATCATTAAGCGATATGCATCACCTTACCAATTTTTCGAACGAACTGCAGCATAGGAGAAAGCAAAATGGTAAAAGTCGATTTTTCAATTATTGTCAAAGGCAAGGTGTATCAAGTCGGCGACATTGTAAGCATTACATTATATGATACTTCAAATCAATATGATTTTTTGTATCAGGCTGAGGATAAGCCATACGAAAAGGTATGCACCGGTCGTATTGCAGAATTAACAACAGAAGAAATCACACTCGACTGTTCAGAAAAATATCAGTCAAGCGTAACAACTTTTAAATTTGAAAGTATTAACACTATTTACAAAGTGAAAAAATAAGGAGAATAACCATATGGGACACCAAATTAACCATTACACAACTAAAGTAACATCAGAGAAAAGTTTGAAAGCATGGATCAGCCAGATTACAGACTGTGCATATGATCCACAGGAGAGCAGCAGTTATCATGGTAATTTGACCATACACAAAAACAAGGTGTATAAGGATTACGATGAAGCTCTTGCAGCCATAGAAAAATATGACAACGGATGGTATGACGACCATATCGTGAAGTATTATGACCTTTCTGATGAGGGACGGAAAAAGGTACAGGAGTGGAATAAGAAAAGGGATGCATATATTGAAGCACATTCCATTCACAAGCGTACCTCCAAGTATATCGGCTGTCCGGAATGCGGAAGCAAGCTGAACCTTGGCTATATCAGGGGTGAAAAATGCCCGTTATGTGGAACTGATTTACGACCAGACTCAACCATTGAGAAAGTTAAATGGTACGAAAGGAAAGTCAAGGAATGTGCCAAGAAGTATAGACAGGAATTCTGGCTGGCCAAGATTGAGTATCATTGTTAATTGTTGACACCACATATAACACCAAGTATAATATAGAAAGGAATACAAATGTCAAAATGGGACAAATTAATAAAACGTATCCTGCTCTTATCAAATGATTTGAGATTCGATGAGTTAAGGAAAGTGTTGGAATCCTATGGATATGTCATGTATGCGCCTCGAAATGGAAGCAGTCATTACACTTTTCGGAAACCAGGATATATGCCAATCACGATTCCAAAACATGAACCAATCAAAAGGGTATATGTAAAAATGGTCAAAGATGTTATAGAAAGTGAGGATTTCAACCATGAAAGATTATAATTATTATATGAATTTATCATATCGCATGGAAATTATCGAAGATCCTGATGAAGGAGGTTATGTTGTATCATTCCCAGATCTTCCAGGGTGCCTTACTTGCGGTGAAACGATTTCAAGCGCTATAGCGAATGCAAAAGATGCAAAAGCTGTATGGATTGATGCCGCACTTGAAAATGGAAATCCTATACCTGAACCAAATGAACTGGATAAGTATTCCGGACAATTTAAAATCCGTATGCCGAAAAGTTTACATCGTTCACTGGCAGAGCAGTCACACAGAGAAGGAATCAGTATGAATCAATATTGCGTTTATCTCCTTGCTCAAAATAATGCTATGTACGAAAATAACACAACAATTAAGACACCCTAAATATGGAGGATATACCATGAAAGACTTAGTTATAAGTTACGAAAATGAAAACAGTCAAGTAATCAAGCAGGAATATAACAGAATATTCGATTTTACAGAGGAGTTTGGAAATAACAAAGTCGATATTCCTATGCTGGATTATGGTAAAGTGACTGCTACATTTTTTGAAAAACAAACTAAAAATTTCGATACAATAGATGACTTATATCATCATTGTGTTGAGATTATGAAATGATTGAACATTGCAGTAATAAGAGAGCCTTCAGTTGAGGGCTTTCTTTTTTTGTTTTTCATTAAAAAAATCACTCTATCAGTAGAACATAATTTTACAGAAGAAATGGAGGATAATGAAATACTGTAATGTTCTAATAAAATATTTTGGAGGATAACCAATGAAAAAAGAAGAAATTATCCGGTATGTGAAGGAACATGCCACAGGAACCATTTTATCATTCCCAGACAGAGGCCCATGGGGAAATGCTAAATACCGCGGCAATTTCTCAGGCTGGATCCCTGCATCAATCCTTGTAAGGTATGGGTGCAGGTCCGTATCAGAGATATTTGCCGGCGGAGGTACAACATCGGATGTCTGCAGGGATCTGGAAATCCCTTACTGCGGTATAGACCTTAACCCAAATCCAGTTCGCACAGATATCAGTTCCATGGATATCCTGGACTATGGACGGGAGCTTCCAGACGGGTTCTACGAAGCAGATTTACAAATGCTGCATCCACCATATCCAGGTATCAATGATATTCATTATTCCAATGGAATGTGGCGGGATGATAAAGGACTTGCGAATGCAGATATCCAGGAAATGCCGTGGGATCAAGGCATGCATGCAGTTAACCAAGCAATCATGCGAGGATACGCTGCTATGCCGAAAGGCGCCTACCAAGCTGTTGTAGTCGGTGATATAAGACGGAAAGGAATCTTCCGGTCTATGCTGACCAATCTGACATTACCTGGCGAACAGGTACAGATACTGGTCAAGGCTCAACATAACACGGTATCTGGAAATCGTACATACAACAATAATCAGTTCTTTTTTATTGAACATGAATTTGTTGTGATTACCAAAAAGCCCTCCGGTTATGAAATTGCATTTGTTGTACCACAACATTATACAATGGATATCCGGGACAGCCATAGCGCGACCTGGAAAGACGTGGTCTATGCAGTTTTACGACAGCTTGGCGCTTCAGCTTCCTTAGATAAGATTTATGAGGAAATCGAGCCACACAAGAAAGCGCAAGGGAATCCGCATTGGAAAGCTAAGGTCAGACAGACCTTACAGATGCTTGCTAAAACTGGAGCTGCTACACATGTTGCATATGGAAAATGGTGTGTTGCATAAGGAGAGGGACACGATGAGTAGAATGATACAAACAAATATGGGTGAAATGCCATTAGAAGACTATCTGGATATTCGCGCATTAGAATATGGATTTAGCAGTTACAAAGAATTGGAAAATGAAGGATTTTCCATTGAAATTCCAGAAGAAACCAAGAAAAAGGAAAATAGCCATGATTGTTAATTTAACAGAAGCATGGAGACAAAAAAAATAATACTGTAATGTTCAAATAATAATTTGGGAGGACAACAATATGAATACAGTAAAAGGATATAAGGTTTTCAATCCAGATTGGACATGTAGTCCGAATGGAAACACAAAGCAGTACAGCTGTCCAGGAAAATTCGAGGAAGATATAACACCGGTAGGATTGGGATCTGGAATGCACTTTTGTAGAAAAGCATCAGACTGTTTTGATTACTATGATTTCAATTCGGAAAATAAAGTAGCAGAAGTTATTGCATATGGAGATATTGCTGAAGAAAGTGATAAATGCTGTACGAATAAGCTCGAAATCGTTAGAGAGATTCCTTGGCAGGAACTTTTAACAATAGTAAATACTGGAAAAGATTGTACAGGACTAGGTAACTCCGGGGACTGTAACTCCGGGAACAAGAACTCCGGGGACTGTAACTCCGGGGACTGTAACTTCGGGGACTGTAACTCCGGGAACGGTAACTCCGGGGACTGGAACTCCGGGGACTGTAACTCCAGAAACTGTAACTCCGGGGACTGTAACTCCGGGAACAGGAACTCCGGGAACAAGAACTCCGGGAACAGGAACTCCGGGAACAGGAACTCTGGGAACAGGAACTCTGGGAACTGTAACTCCGGAAACAGGAACTCCGGGGACTGTAACTCCGGGAACGGTAACTCCGGGAACGGTAACTCCGGGGACTGTAACTCCGGGAACAAGAACTCCGGGAACAGGAACTCCGGGGACAAGAACTCCGGAAACAGGAACTCCGGGGACTGTAACTCCGGGAACGGTAACTCCGGGGACTGGAACGATACGGACTTTTCGAGCGGTTGTTTCAACACAAAGGAACAAAAAATATTGTTGTTTGATAAACCTTCTGATTGGACGTATCTAGATTGGCTCGAATCAGAAGCGAGGAATCTGTTGAATGATATACCAAAAGGTGTCGTTGAATGGATTTGGTCAGCGAATATGACTGATGAAGAGAAAAAAGCGAACCCAACCTATGAGACTACAGGTGGCTATCTCAAAGTACTTGATGAATTTGAAAGTGCCCAGTTATGGTGGGATGGTTTGACGCCATCAGATAAAGAAAGAATCAAATCATTGCCAAACTTTGATGCTTACATCTTTGAAAAATGTACAGGGATTAAGGTAACGAACGGGTGATGGTCAACTACCTAGACCTATGGCTGATGCCTTAGAGGTCGGAGCTTGCAAAAGCTCAAGCTGACTAACGCACAGGGGCTTGCAGCAATCGGAGCAAGAAGCCATTCTGTTGTTGAAAAGAAGGAGGATACCATGAGAACGATAGAAGATTTTATTTATACGGGAAATGTCAAAATCATAGCTTTGCCCCAGCGCGAGATTTCGGATGAAAGTGTATATCCAGAAGTGGTTGGAAAAACAGGAAAAGTTGTGCGTATTTCAGGTGAAAAGGTCGGAGTCCTTATTGATGGAAAAGAAAATCCTACAGTTGATACGTCTATTTTTGAAATTTATATAATTCAAGAACATACAAAAGTTTTTTAACATATGTAAAATCCGACCTTATTTTCAATAAATTCCCGTTTTTTTATTTATTTTGCAATTACTTGTGATAATTGTTTAATTCAGTGTTTGTTGTTATGGATATTATAAAATTACAAGGAACAGATAAAAAGTTGTATGAACTAATTGCTCCATTAGTATTAAACCCAGCCGTCCTAAGACAGAACAATAACTATCCGTTTAAAACAGGACCTAAGTATACTTGGTATATAGCTATAGAGAAAGAACAAATATTGGGATTTATACCTATTAAACAAACTTCTGTAAGCAGTCTCATGATCAATAACTATTATATCAAAGGTGATAATTTAACCATTCTTGACAAATTACTAAGTGAAATATTGGCAAATATAAATAGTGATATAGAATTATGGGCAACAGTACACAAACGCCATGTACAATCATATAAACTAAAAGATTTTCGAACTCATATCGAATGGAAGAATTACGAACGAATGCTATATTTCTAGAAATGATAAAACAATATGTATAGGCTGAACGTATATGATGCAACACAAAAACGTCTAAAAATCATTTTCGATTATTTCGACTATGTATATGTCTCGTTTTCTGGTGGTAAAGATAGTGGTGTACTTTTAAACCTTTGTATAGAATATATCCGTAAGTATGCTCCTGGCCGTAAACTTGGAGTGTTCCATATAGATTATGAAATACAATATCAACAAACGACGGAGTATGTAAAACGGACTTTGTCTAAGAACCAAGACATATTAGAAGTCTTTCATTGTTGTGTACCATTTAAGGTAACTACGTGTACCTCTATGTTCCAAAGATACTGGAGACCATGGGAATCTTTTCATCAAGAACTATGGGCAAGGGATATGCCCCAAAATTGTTTGACTCAAGATGATTTTGAGTTTTACACCGAAGAACTATGGGATTATGACTTTCAAAAATTATTTATTAAATGGTTACGTAAGAAGACAAAAAGTCGACACATATGTTGTTTAGTAGGCATTAGAACCCAGGAAAGTTTCAACCGCTGGCGTAGCATACATAGTGATAAAAATTACAAACGATTATTAAACTATAAATGGACCCATAAAACAGGCTGGCATGAATACAACGCTTATCCCATATTTGATTGGAACACGTCAGACATATGGGTTGCTAATGGCTATTTTAACTGGGATTATAATCATCTATACGATCTCTACTATCAAGCAGGCATCCCATTGGCCCGCCAACGGGTAGCAAGTCCTTTTATATCCGAGGCCATTTCCACATTGGCAATTTACAAAACCATAGACCCCTATACTTGGGCAAAAATGATTGGAAGGGTAAATGGGGTTGGTTGTGCAGGTTTGTATGGGAATTCTTCAGTTATGGGATGGCGCAAAATAACTTGTCCATCTGGTTTTTCATGGAAGCACTACATGGAATTTTTACTAGAGACACTCCCTGAAGAAATACGTAACAATTATATAGAAAAGTTGAATGTCAGTATAAAATTCTGGCGAGAAAAAGGAGGATGCCTTTCAGAAAAAACCATAGAAAAGCTCCGAAAAGCAGGAATTGCTATTACTGTGGAAGAAACGTCTGTTTACCATACAAATAAAAAAACGGTGCGAATGGAGTATCTGGATACAATTGATATTCCTGAATTTAGAGAAATTCCCTCTTATAAGAGAATGTGTATCTGCATTATGAAAAATGATCATACCTGTAAATACATGGGGTTTTCTCAAAATAAGCGGGATAGACAAATACGAGAAAATGCTATTAATAAATATAAAAAATGGTATGAAAAGTAAATTTGTAAGTCCAGTATACACAGTTAAAGCTATACCGATAGACAAAGTGGTAGCCAACAGTTATAATCCTAATATTGTGGCACCACCGGAAATGAAATTATTGGAACTTTCCATTTGGGAAGATGGTTATACCATGCCATGCGTTTGTTATCACATTGAAGAAAAAGATCTATATGAAATTGTAGACGGCTATCATCGTTATATGGTAATGAAAACGTCACAACGCATTTATGATCGAGAAAAAGGTTTACTTCCTGTTGTGGTAATCAATAAAGATATATCTAATCGTATGGCATCAACGATACGGCACAACAGGGCTAGAGGAAGTCATTGCATTGAATTAATGTCCTCTATTGTTTCTGAATTAGTACGTTCAGGTATGTCCGACAATTGGATTAGGAAAAATATTGGAATGGATCGTGATGAATTACTCCGGCTTAAACAAATTACAGGATTAGCAGAATTATTTGCGAATAAAAATTTCAGTTTTTCAGATGATTGGGAAGATGAAATGTAACTTATACATAAAAAATAGTATTTTTTTCATACGACAACTAAAAGAAAATGTTCTTCTGATTTAATGCAAAATGTGGTAAATATATGCAATTCGCTCGTTTCTAAATCGTTACCCATTCAGAGAAATATATATTCTAATTATTTGTATTTCAAAAAGGGACTATCCACAATTTTGTGTAAACTCAAAACTACAGGAACCGAATCCAGGTTTAAACCCAGATTCGGTTTTCAAATATATTTAAAAACTGATTAAAAATCAGTCCCCAGTTCCATATGGGTTGATACCATTTTTCTCAATCTCACTAATAACCAGATAAACAGCTATTTTTAAGAGCTTTATCGTTCGGGAATGAAAGCTTGTTTTTAGTGTATTTGGGATCTTCCCGTTCAGATTCTCACCTTCAAGCATTTTTTCAAGTACCTGAGCATGGAGTTGTTTCAGGAACTTACTAAGAACTGGTTCAAAAACTCTTTACTTAGGGACATTCATTAAATATTATAAAATCAGCCAACTAATTCATACACAAAGCATTGCAAATTAGTTGGCTTTTTTGTATCTTTAGGTATTCCCCAGAAAACAAGGTTTGACGGCCAAAACGGGGGAAATATCCAAACTAAGATATGGCGAAGATACAAAATATTTCAGAAATTCACCCTACTTTGGGTTTTACAGAATTTGATATTCTGGAAA
>OGDF01005937.1_pt1 | contig 12513 bp, 10 predicted proteins | sample 1570141 | NCBI WGS metagenome assembly OGDF01 (sample SAMEA4370581, study PRJEB24528) | human gut metagenome | reverse complement strand
CTCCATATCTGTCGTTTTAAATATAAATATTTTCTTTTCATTTGTTATGAAAAAAAAGAAGTTTTTATATAAGAACATTCTATCAATATTTTTAAATTCATAAATTTGATCTTCATCTATTTTAATTGCGTTTTCATCGATATCCACCGTTTCATATCCTGATCTACCCCAGACAAATTCATGAACATTTTTTTCAAAATTTTTACCAATCATTTGATACCAAATAATCCAAGCCACACAAGCCACACAAGTTCCAATCCCTATTCCAAACATCAAATAACTTTCCGACAGATAACAATTAATCGACAGTAAAAATTCTACAGGTGTAAAAATATAGATAATCATTCTACTTTTCTGTCTTGTTTTAAATAATTGATTAGGAATTATAAACCCAAGCGAAAGCATTCTTTCTAATTCTTCCCTATCCTCATCTGACACAATTGATTTAATATGCATTCTTCTTAATCCCCCTTTTGCCAGAGGTCCTCTTTATAAAATCGAACCTCTGGCCATTGTCTCTTTTATTCTTTTACAATTTACAGCGCTTGAATCAACAAACCAAAAACAGTACCTGCTCCAGCTGAAAATAAAGCAATAATTGACGGAATTGCATTTACAACTAATGCACCCGCAAGAACTAATATTACGGCTCCTGCCAGTATATTACTATGCTCTTTTGTGAATTCTACAACATTAAATTCAAGACCACTATTAGAATTTAATGTCATTGTAAAAATCAAAGCAACCGATATTGTCCACTCTTTTTCCTCTTCTGGCAGCAAATCTGATGTACTAAATACAATGGAAAACTCTACACTATTGGCAAAAACATTATTTATTTCAAAAGCAATATTACCAGATTTAACCGATAAAGCAATTTTTTCTATCGTATTTCCAAAGTTATCTGCTCCCTCTATACCTGTATCTGATAAATTTGATGAAATCTCCATAATTTGATTTTTGCAAGTTTGTGTCAATTCTCCATCATTTCCTATATCCACTTTTATATTATAAATTTTACCAGTTGAACTTTCAAGCGATGTGGATATTTTAGTAGAAATATCAATTGCTCCTTGAGGACTCATCATTGTTCCCAGTGAAATTTCCTTATCATACTCCACACCCACATCCATAATTTTATTCAGATAACCAAGCGGCTCCATTACATTATAGACATATTGATTTCGTGCTATTTTTACCTTTGCCCGAAGATTTTCTTGCGCTATTTCCTCATCTGTTTTTGTCGATACGGCATCGAACTTTTTAAATCCAGTATCTCTCCCTGAATATGCATCTTTATCCAGTGGGAACGAAGGTGATGAAGAAAATGAGTTCAACTCACAAAATTGATCAAATGCCCAGTTCTTCGGCATCGAATATCCCAAATTACAGCTAAATCCAGTTGACATATCTGCCACAAATGATTTACTTGCCAATCCTGCTTCATAAACTTTAGTACATACATATCTTGGTGCATAAATGCCGACTTTATAATTTTTATCATTTGTCGAACTGAAAAAGATCATGTGAATCTGTTCAAAATAAGGTATAATAAATGTATCAATCTGATATGAATAACAATCAAAATCCACTGCAAAGTATATAGTCGTTCCACTTGGTATACCGATTCTCTCGGCTGCTAAAATTGCTGTCTGTGCATCAACACTTCCCTGGGACGGATCCTTAAAATAGTTTAATTCATATCCTCCATCCTGATATATCGGGAATACCGATAATCCTGCATTTTCAATGTTTTTCACTTCTGTTGATGTCAAATATTTCGGTGTATGTTCTTTTCCAACAGAACCTGTCAGATAACGTCCTACATGAGTATACCCTGCATTTTTTATATCTAATGCCTGTTGTTTATTTAATACTGTTGCACAGTCACACGCTTTTGCTGCCCTGTTTGTATCGCCTTTACTCGTAAGCAATGATTTCATAGTAGAAACATTTACTTTTCCTTTTGTTACAAGTCCAATTCCTGTCAGACCATAAAACTCCTGAAATTCTGACACCTTTGACTCTGTAGTCGAATCAAACACGCCATCGAATCTTCCCGGATTATATCCGTTAAAATATAGTCCGTATTGAGCAATCTTATTAAATGGAACATATTTCGTCGAGTTCTGTCCGTTCTGTAATGTACCCGGAAACGCATTTGTTGTTGCATCGCCAAAATTAACTGAATTCAAATCTGTAATTAATTCAGTTGTAACTCCTTCAGCCGCCTGCAATGCACCAACTAAAGACAAAATTGTCTGTCTTGAGGCAATTCCATCACAAGGTCCAACACCAATAACATCTGACCAGTCACTATTTAATTGCTGTTGAATAAGAACAATATTGGAATCCCCACCAGAAACCTTTGTAAACCAGTTTAGGGATAACAATCCAGACCAAACTTTCCAATCAATTTTGCCCGTAACTTCCAGTCCTGCATTTTCCTGCATCTTTTTAACTGCATTTACTCCTGATGTATAATAAATTCCAGTAATTCCTCCAGCAGCATATCCTTTGCAAAACAGAGCACACTGAATCAAGCATACATTAACCTGCGGAGTATCATTCGGATCCATTTTTGTAATAATGGCTAACTTCTTCATGGTATTAATAGTAAGTGGTCCAACCGTTCCTGTAATCGTTGAGATTCCATTCTGAATCTGAAATGCACGAATGATTCCCTGCATCACGGCTGTTCCGGTCTTTCCATCTTCATCCAGTTTTACCCAATCCTTATGTCCACCAAACATCGCATTTAAATATTTTTGTGCTGCTTTTACATTCTGATCACTCATATTCACTACCTCCTAATTCAAGTCAATTATAAAGATTTCTAACTCTTTATATGTCTATCACTAAAAGTTACAATAACAATTTATCAATCAACTGTGCCTATTTTGTGACTATTTTCCAAAGGATTCATTAACTCCCTTATAAAATCCTTAACAAATTATGAAAGAAACCATCAATTTATCACCCCATATCCCATTATAGAACTGTAATCTACTGCATAATTTCTCTGCCGTACCTGATCACTGGAATTTCCCTCAATCGTGTAAACTCTTCCACCTTCACACTTTTCTACTATTCCTACATGATCCGATGTTCCATCATGATCCCAGTCAAAAAAGATGATCATTCCAGCTGTCGGAGTTGTTCCGCCACTCTGCCACTTATTCTTTCCCTGAAACCAGGACACTCCATCACTGCACAATGAGAATTTAGGAACATTCCCACTTGCAATCAGACCGCTCTGATCCGCACACCAGCTTACAAAACAGGCACACCATTCTACCCGACTGTCAAATCCGTACCAGCTCCAGAACTTCTGACCGCCACTGTTTCCAAGCTGCCCCATTGCAACCGACACAATCTGCTGATTACCAAACAAACCAGCAAACAGGCTGCCACCGGAATAATACCGCATCACATGGGGAACGTATTGGGGATCTCCGTAACTGCTCCATCCATGCGAAGCTGCCTGTTCCTGTGAAAACTGCAATGCATTGGCTTCTGTATAACCGCCTCTTTGCAATGCCCATCCTATGTAGCCATTTCCATAGTTATATCCCTGCCATGCAAGTTTCAGCTTGTCCAGATCCTGTGGACTGCTGCATCCTGCCTGTCTGATACAGTCTGCAAAGGTCTGTACTCCAACCTCTATCGAATAATCCGGATCAGTAATAGAACCAGGAGTGTGTGGGAATCTTGTATTATATGGACTTTCCGAACACTGCATCGGGTCTGTTCCCCTGCCTCCAGATTCCTGCATCATGATGGCCTGTATCGCAGACACATATTCCGGAATGCCGTATTGGGATGCATACTGCTGTATCACAGAAGTATACGCAAGCACTTCTTCACTTAGGGATTCGGAGCTTTCCGAATTACTGCTGAAAGCTGCTCCTGCAATGATTCCCACAATCAGAATAAATACCAGAAGAAATGCACTACCTCCGGCAGCAATCCATTTTCCCATTTTTTCAAGAGCTACTACCCCTTTTTGAATCGCTGCTGTAATTCCCTGTACGGATAACTTTGAACCCTTTCCAGTTACCTGAAGGACTGCTTTTCCACTTTCTGCCGATGCCTGTGCTGACTTTCTTGCCCTCTGGACTGCTCTTGCTTTCTGCACCGCCTGAAAGCTCTTTTCCACCTGCTGTTTCTGCATGGATGCCTGTGTCTTTATTTTCTCCTGAGACAGACCGGATACTTTTACCACTCTCGGTGCTGCTTTCACCTGCCGTTTACCATTCTCCTTGGCAAGTGCTGCCTGCTCCGGTTTCAACTTGATTAATTTCTTTCCGCTTTCTGCCCCCTGCTCCATTGCTTCTTCGGCAGCTTTCGCTTCTTCCTGTCTGCTTTTTCTTTCCTTTATCTTCCTGTAGGTCACTCCAGCAAGTTTTTTTCCACCTTGATATGTGGTTTTCCCTATACTTTTTCCTGCCACACTCGCCGCTCTGTACTGTACGGATTCTATTTTTTCAGTTCCATACTGTGTTGGGGATTCTGACTGCCCACTGCTTTTTTCATGTAGTTCCCTTGGCTTTTCTTTTGCTTCCAGAACCGCTGAGCGAACCAGTTCTTTCGGAAGTCGGGCAGCCGGATTTCGAATCTTCGGATTCTTATCTGTTTATGATACACTAAAATTACCAGAAAAAAGCGTCAAAATTCCCTGAAATCGGCAAGGGATTTTCCTCAAAAAAGGCGGGACATATTGTATCCCCTTCACAATACAGATATCCTTTGTGTAGAGACCAATCTATTCAAAGGAGGAAAGGAAGATGTACACTATGTCCCAGATCAATCATATCAAAGATTTAAGTAATTGTGGATACCGAATCAGTGAAATTTCAAAGAAAACTGGTGCTGATCCTAAAACAATCCGCAAATATCTTTCTCAGGAGGACTTTTCTCCGGTACCGCCGGTTGTCCAGACGCAACCATCCAAGCTGGATCCTTTTAAGCCTGTTATCCAGGAGTGGCTTGATGAGGATAAAAAACACTGGCGCAAACAACATCACACTGCACAGCGGATATATGAACGCCTGGTTGAAGAACAGGGATATACAGGCAGCTACAGTGTTGTCCAGCGCTATCTGAAAAAGTGCCGCTCCGTTCAGACAGAAAAAGCAAACCTTGAACTGGTATGGGATCCCGGCCCCGCCCAGGTTGATTTTGGAGAAGCTGATTTCTATGAAAGTGGAAAGCTGATCAGGAAGAAATATCTTACCTTATCATTCCCTTACAGCAACGATGGATACAGTCAGGTATTTGGCGGTGAAACGGCTGAGTGCGTCTGTCAGGGGCTGGTTGATATCTTTGAGTTCATTGGAGGTGTACCTCCACTGCTGATCTTTGATAATGCTACTGGTGTTGGACGCAGGATCGGTGATGTGATCCACGAAGCAGAACTTTTTTCCCGTTTTCGTGCCCATTACCACTTCCGTGTCCGGTTCTGTAACCCTTACTCCGGATGGGAAAAGGGAAATGTGGAACGCAAGGTGGATTATAACAGGGCAAACCTCTTTGTGCCTGTTCCGCATTTTTCAGATGTTGTCCAGTATAATCATAAGCTGCTTTTAAAGCACGAGCGGAAAGCTTCTGAGCTTCACTATAAAAAACAGGTTCCGATCTGTGAACTCTTTGAGGAAGACCGCAAAGCGTTGCTGATGCTGCCACCTAAACCTTTTAATGTATGCAGATATGAATGGCTGAAGGCAGATGGTTATGGAAAAGTCTGCATGGATGGAAAACATTTTTATTCAACAAGACCTGAAAATGCCAATCAAAAGGTACTGGTTGGAATTCATGCCCACACAGTCGATATCCTTACCGAAGGAGGACAGGTCATTACCACACATAAACGTGTATTTGGCGACAACAGGAGCGATGTCAGTGATTATACGACTACTCTTGCTGTCCTTATGAAAAACTCTGGAGCATGGGGAAATAGTGGACTCAGACAGGAAACCCCGGATGCCCTGCGTACATACATGGATGCACAGCCGAAAGAGAAACTTAAGGATTGCCTGAGGATCATGAACGAACTTACAAATCAGTATGGCTTTCAGGCTGCTGCTTCTGCAATGGAAATGGCATGTGCCAGAGGGAATATTAATATTTGTGATGCATCAGTACTGGCTGCCCGGATCACCGGATATGGGATCAGTACTCCGCCAGAGACCGGTCCCTCATTGGAGATCTATGACGAAGCATTCCTGAAAGGAGGCAGCAAAGCATTATGATGACACCAAAAATGAAAGAAGACCTCTGTACACAGATCCTGAATGCCAGCAGACAGCTGTTTTTATCCTCAAAGATCTCCGAGGTCTGTCAGGAGAAGGGAACCCAGAAACAACTGGAGTTTATCCTGGAACTCATGAATGAAGAGCTTACCCTGCGTGATAAAAACCGCCGGAAACGTCTGATCAAACGGGCAGGGTTTCCAACATACAAAACATTTGAAGGATACAGTTACCAGCATGTCAAGCTTCCTCCTGCTTTTAGCAGGGAGGAGCTTGAATCACTGGAATTTGTGCCCGAGCAGAAGAATCTTGTACTATACGGTCCTGTTGGAGTAGGGAAAACACATATGGCAATCGCTGCTGGTGTGAAAGCCTGTAATCTTGGATATAAAACAAAGTTTTATACAGTAACAGAACTGGTTCTGAAACTGGCGGAATCCCGTAAAAACGGGACTCTGGAAAAGCTGCTCCGGGATTTACGCAGCTTGGATCTGCTGATTCTGGATGAGTGGGGATATGTGCCAGTAGACAAGGACGGCTCACAGTTACTATTTCGAGTGATATCCGACAGTTATGAGAGTAAAAGCCTGATACTGACAACCAATCTGGAATTTTCCAAATGGGGAGGGATATTTACCGACGATCAGATGGCTGCTGCTATGATCGATAGACTTGTTCATCATGGCCATTTACTAATCTTTGAGGGAAAAAGCTATCGGATGGAGCATGCCCTCATGCGTCAGGATGCATAAAACGTCCTGCCTAAAGTAGGGAAAATCCCTCGCTAAAAACAGGGAATTCTGACGCTTTTTTTAGGGAAAAGTGCTTGACAAAAAACAATAGTCTTTAATGAGCTGGTACTGACTGATGTTTTTAGCCTTAAGCGTTTGCCAAAGGGGATCGTATTTAATCATACAGGCAACTCCTTTCCTACCTTGTATTTTAATGGCAGGGAACTTATAATAATATGGTGCGTGTATGCACTATAAAATATGCAAATGGTAAAAACGATAATGATTATTTCAGAAGAATGAGGATATAGATGCAGGTAGTGTGGTTTTGAAACAGGAGGATGGTTAATCGTGAAAGAAAAATACATTACAGACGATGAAAGGGAGAAATGCAGAAAAGTTGCAGATGCTTTTGCAGAGCTGTATGAGATTGAAAATATACTTGTTGTGGATGCTGGAAGATATGGTTTTGTCAAGTTACAGTATTATAGACCACCGCAAGGTTTTGAAGATGCAATTACCTTTACGGATAGCCGGAGCATGTTTGAAAACTTGTGGGAGGAATGGCTTGACACGCAGCTTTTTCTTCTGGCAAAAGGAACACCAATGGCAGGAATGGGATATCATGAGATATTCCGGTGTCTGCCAAAGGAGAAACAAGAGGAACTTATGAATAGAAAAGCCGGATTTGCAAAAACGGCAGGAATAGAATAATCAGGTAACAGCGTTAGGGCAGTTATGAGTGAAATACTTGTAGCTGCTTTTTTTGTGCTTTTGGACACGATGTCCAGAAGCGGGAAGGAGAGATATATAGATGGAATCAATGAGAGATATTAACAGGGTAATGGAGCGTGAGATAGCGAAGGGGAGCTGCCCTTTGAAGCTGGATCATATTGAATTTGGAGATTATTTGTATCAGGAGATAACATCAAAAGAGAAATTGCTGGAGGTGTTATCGTATTTGTTGCGGATAGGTGATTTCAAGCAGTATGCCGGAAAGACTATCCTAAATAATGTTTATATGGACCTGCGAGGAAAAAAGCCAGTATTCAAGCGAACAAAGACAGCCGTAGAGAGAAATAATATATTTGCAACAATAAGAAGGTATGCAAAGAAGCTAAAGCCGCAGTACAATGGAGATGTATATCTGGAAACGGTCAGATGTTATTTTGATATATCGCAAGAAAATCTGGAGAAATGCCGATATACATATCAAGGAAATGAAACATGCGCCTTTTTGATGTCAGATAAGTATATCATGGCATTGTATACGCATTGTCTAGTGGCGAGAAAAGAAGCTGCCATACAGGGGATGCAGATTGAAGGCTTTACGGAAAAAGAGTATGGAATGGTAAGGCTGGAGAAGGTGGGGGATGTTTTGTTTCAGGCGTTGATATTAGATAATGTTTCTTGTCAAGAAAAATATATGTATGCTGAATTTATTAGCATTTATTGTGTTGAAGGTGGGTAACGAATGAAATTATTTATTATTGGAAATGGGTTTGATAAAGGGCATGGATTAAATACATCGTACTGGGATTTCAGAACTTATTTGAAAAATATGTATCCGGAATTTTTGTATGCGTTTGAAAGCCATTATTATATATATCCAGCAAATTACGAGGAGGCTCAAAAAAACCTTTTGTGGAATGAATTAGAGAAGAATTTAGCGAACATTGATGAAGACGTTATTATAGATGATGCTTTGCAAATGGATATAGCTTTGGAAAGTGGAGATGTTGGCATAGAAGATACTTTATACGAATACTTTACGGAAGAATATAAGTATATAGAACGGTTGGCTAAATACCTTAAACAATGGGTTAGAACAATCAGAATACGAGATGTGAAACCTAAAACATCATTGATTAATAATTTTCAAGAAGCATTATATATTACATTTAATTATACGGCTGTATTAGAACGAGTGTATGGAATAAGTGAAGGAAGAATAATACACATTCATGGTTCATTACGAGACCATGAATGTGATCCGGTGTTAGGACACGGAAATATTGAAAGAATTGAGCAGATAGATGAAAGACTTGAAGAAGCAGGACGTATGTATGATGAAAAAGAAATAAGTATATGTAAAGTGATAAGAGACTATTATGAGAGCACATATAAGGATGTCAACCGTTATGTATATAAACTATCGAGGGTTAGTAACAAGAATATAGATGAAATATATGTTATTGGTCATTCGGTTGCAGAAGTAGATTTGCCATATTTCAGATATATAGAGAATTGCACACATCGTCAATCTAATTGGATTGTATATTTTTTTAACAAAGAAGAAAAAGATAGAACATATAAAAACTTGATGGATTCTGGTATTCAGAAAAGTAGAATTCAAATGAAAGAAGCTAGTGAATTTTACAATTTGTAGTTTGAAACAGTAATTTGTTGAAAATTCAATGCAAACGTTGAATGTTGTATCAAGAATTAGACTATGAGAGTTTTAAGAAGAGGTAATGATTATGAGCGATACAGTAAAAAAGCAACATTACATTTGGAGAGAATATCTCACAAGATGGACAGATAGTGGTGATCGATTTAATGGGAAATTATTTGTTTTGCGAAAATTGATTCGAGGCAAACAAGAGCGTATAGAATTTTGCAAGCTCCAAAACATTGGGTTTGAGAAGTATTATTATGATGTGACCGGATTTCAGGAAAAAGATAAAATAATCTTGGAGCAATTTCTAGCACATATGCAGGAAAAGGAGCTTGTTAAAATTGGAATCGAGCCTAAGATATTTTCAGAAGCTGCGGAGCAAAGAGACTTTATTGAAAAGCGAATAATGTGTCCATATGAAAATATAGATAACAAGTGGAATTTTCTTGATAAGCTATCTAATGGGGATTTTTCTTTTTACAGGGAAAGTAAGAGGCAAATAGTGTTGGATAAACTTCAGAAATGCATGGTGGATAGTATATTGTTTCAAGAAAATCAGCTGTCCAATGAAGAAATTATAAATATGGTAAGTGAGTTTTTTCAAGAAGATTCTGAGGAAGATGATTTAAAGTATGAGTTTCATAGGTTTTTTTGTATGCAATATTTTCGTTCGCCGAGAATTCGAAATGATACTGTAGCTAATATTGAAGAACTTAAAAAGGAAAGAGAGGAATTAAAGGATTTAGATACTAATTTTTATGTAAATATGGTAGCCACGTATTTTGCTGAACGAATGGCATTGAATATAACACAGAATTTTAGTACTAGTATTCTGCTTTTTGAAAATAAAACTGATGTTCCGTTTGTCACGGGTGATACACCAATAATAAACTTGACGGGAACTGAAATGGATAAAATGACTATATTCCATTATCCGATTTCTCCAAGAATTGCAATTCAGCTGATAGTAACACATAAATTAAGTGAAATGGCAGAGGTAAATCATAATATACATATACCATTGAATCAAGAATTTGTTTCTATTGTAAAAAATTGCAATCAGAAGCTAGCTGATAATTGCGTTAATGAGATTTATTCGAATGATGATAATTGTCTGAAAAAAATAAGAATACAATAGAAAATAATTTTATAGATAATATATATAACAGCGTCAGGGCAGTTATAAGTCGAGAGATTTGTAGCTGTCCTTTTTTTATTGCTTTTGGACACGATGTCCAGAAGCGGAAAGGAGAATTATGAGGTATTTATTACATCGGCTGTATGTTCCGCCTTAGCGGAGCATACACACAGGAAGATGCAGATCGGAGGTACTTATGCAAGAGGAAGTAACACAGAAAACAATCGCTCTTGTAATTAAGACCGCTAAACTGGATAGTGTATAGAATACCTCCTGATTTTTAAAGAGATTGTACCAGAATAAAAATCGAAAAAACAGATACGGATGATTACATACTTACGCTGAATGGGAAAGCCGTCTGACCGAGATCGCCAAGGGGCAGGCTGACCCGGACGAGTTTATGGCAGGTATTGAGGCCATGACGCGGGAGCTAGTGAAAACCTATTCCTGCATCAGCGAGGATAAACAGAAATTGTTTCAGGCCGAGCGCGTGGCAATTGGGACGTGTCCCCGCTGCGGCGAGGCCGTCTACGAGGGCAGGAAAAATTACTACTGTGGAAACCGGGCCTGTCAATTTGTCATGTGGAAGAATGACCGATTTTTTGAGGAACGCAGGAAAGTGTTCACCCCGAAGATCGCCGCCGCACTGCTCAAAGACGGAAAAGCAAAGGTAAAGGGCCTCTATTCTATGAAAACCGGCAAAACCTATGACGGGACGGTGCTTTTGGCCGATACCGGCGGAAAATACGTCAATTACCGCGTGGAACACAGAAGCTAAGACACTAACAAGGCAAGCATAGGGGGGGCGAATGCACTCCCTATGTGCTTTTTATATCAACTCAAGGAACATCTGTATTCCCAAATGCGATAATTTCTGTTATAATATGCCAAAAGAAACCGAGGTGAAAGTTATGCAAGAAATGACGCATCAACACACTCGCGAATTGGATATTTACTATAATGAACACAGAAAAGCTTGTACCAATTGTGGAAAGCAGTTCCAAGATGGCATGACGGCACACTTAGGTTATCTTGCAGATAAAGCTCCAGTGGTACTTTGTGATGACTGTTCCCAGCTACTTTCTGAAACCGTTGTTCGCTATTACTGGATGAAACCAAAATATGAGGAGGTTTTGCCAACAGCCAAACTCTGGCGATATATGGACTTAAGCAAGTTCATTTCTTTGATTGGAAAGAAAAAGCTATATTTTCCATCATTAGAATCGTTTGAGGATATATTTGAAGGAGCAAAGGGAATTGCAGAGAGAAAAGAAAAATGGGATAATTTTTATCTTGATTTTTTCAAGCAGGCGATACAAACTGCTCCGGGTATGAATCCAAAAGACTTAACCGACCAATACATAGAAGAAAATGCTGTGCGACTACTATCTGAAATGGAAACTGGAGGTAAGTTTGAAAGGAAAAACACATTTGTAAGCTGCTGGCATTGTGATCAATATGAATCCGAGGCTATGTGGAAGCTATACTCTACAAATGTAAAAAATGCGCTTGTAATTCAAACAACTTGCCAGCAGCTATATGAAGCACTTGGAAAAGACCCGTCCATACAAATAGGAAAAGTACAGTATATTGATTTTACAAAACGCTTCTCTGCTGTAAATGGAGCGTATTGGTACAAGCGAAAATCATTTGAATATGAACAAGAGGTGAGAGCTGTCGTAAAAGTGCAAAAAGCTAATAGTAGCGGCATCGAAAAGGATATAGATATTGAAAAATTGATTGTAGCAATCTATATTTCGTCGTATGCGCCTAAGTGGTTTGAGGATGTAGTATATGATGTCGTAAAAAAATATGGCTTGAACAAACCAATCTTTCACTCGGAAATGGCAGTAACACCATTTTACTAACATGTTTGTGTTGTGACTTTTTGCACCTACTTAATATTTGATTTAGCAGGAAATCTTTGAAAGGTTTCCTGCTTTTCTTGTGTGCCGAGCATGGCACTAATCTTACTGGTGAAAGTCCAGTCACGGG
>OGDF01005933.1_pt1 | contig 12528 bp, 10 predicted proteins | sample 1570141 | NCBI WGS metagenome assembly OGDF01 (sample SAMEA4370581, study PRJEB24528) | human gut metagenome | reverse complement strand
CGCGGCGCTGCCGCCGGTGTGGGGAACGTCCTCCTCCAGCGGCGCGTCGGTCTGGGCGCGGCGGGCACGGTTCAGGGCGGCGTTGCGGCTCAGCACTGTCAGCCACGCTTTCAGCGTGCCCTTTTCACCGTCAAAGCTGCCCGCCGTCTGCCAGATCTTCAGGGAGATATCGGCATAGCACTCCTCCCGATCCCGCTCGTCAGTCAGGATGGGCCGCAGAACGTACCGGATCAGTGGCCCGTACTGCCGCAGAAGCGCGTGCAGCGCAGCCTCATCGCCGCCCGCGATCTTCTCCATCAATATGCGCTCGTCCACCCGTATCTCCCTCCCCTCCTGTTGTGTCTCTACTCTATACTACACCATTTTCGCCCAAAACCCACGGAAAATTTTTGTGGGGATAGAAAAATGCCCTGACGCGGCGCGTCAGGGCGGGGTTCTCTTTTCTATTCAGGTTGGAATGAAATACGCGGTGGCCTGAGGGCAGGCCGCCCTACGGAATGTCAAAATCGCCAGATTCCATGCCAGTTTTAGCTCATTTCATTTGCTCCAATGCGGCGCGGGCGGCGGACTGCTCCGCCTCCTTCTTGCTGTGGCCGGAGCCAAGGCCCACCACCTGACCGTTCAGCGTCACCGCCACGGCGAACACCTTGGCGTGATCCGGGCCGCTCTCGGACACCAGCTCATAGTGCAGCACCTGATTGGGCTTGCGCTGCACCAGCTCCTGCAATTCGGTCTTGCAGTCCCGGCGGCGGCTCTCCACCACCTGCTCCTGCTCCTTCTCCAGTAGGATACGGTGGATCAGGGCGCGAGCCTCGTCAATACCGCCGTCCAGATACACGGCGGCCAGCACCGCCTCTACCGCGTCCGCCAGAATGGACGGACGGCGGCGGCCGCCGCCGCTCTCCTCGCCCTTGCCCAGCAGTAGGAATTCACCCAGACGCAGGCTCTGCGCCACCTCGTGCAGACTTTCCTCGCACACCAGCGCGGCGCGGATACGGGTCAGCTCACCTTCCGGCAGGTCAGGATGCTTGCGGTACAGAAAGTCCGCCGACACGAAGCCCAGCACCGCATCCCCCAGAAACTCCAGCCGCTCGTTGCTGCTGATGCCCATGGTGCGGTGCTCGTTGGCGTAGGAGCTGTGGTACAGCGCAGCGCGCAGCAGCTGCTGATCCTTGAACTGATAGCCCAATCTTTGTTCCAATTGATGTAACGGTTCCATTCTCTCATCCCTTCCGGGCCGTCGCCCACAGGATCCGCCATGTGGGATCCCATGGGCGGTGGCCCAAAATCAATTCTCGAAAAGAAAACCCCACAATGTGGGGTTTTCTTTTCTATGTACAAGTATTTCACTCAATGTGGTTGCTGAGATAGCGGACGCAATCGCCCACAGTCTTGAGAGACTGCAGATCCTCTTCATCGATCTCGCCGATGTCGAATTCCTCCTCCATCGCCATCACCAGCTCCACCAGATCCACGGAATCCGCGCCCAGATCGTCCACAAAGGAACTATCCATGGTCACTTCGTCTGCATCAATGGCAAACTGCTCCGCGATCAGATCTTGCATGGTTTTGAAGATCGTCTCCGGTGTCATAGGAAGTTACTCCTCCTTTCAGATTGCATTATCTTGAAAAATAATACGGCAATCCTACTGGCCTGTCAATACTTTTTTCGTAAAAATATTTTGAATTATGCATTCAGCGTCATTTCGTCCACATGGGCGGCGATCTCGTCCACCAAGCCGCTGGCCGCCACCTCCCTGGCCTGACCGATGGCGTTTTCGATGGCCTCGTCATTGGAGGAGCCGTGGGCCTTGATGACCGGCTTGGAGATGCCGATAAAGGCGGTGCCGCCCACCTTGTTGGGGTCCAGCTGCGCCTTGAAGGCGTTCAGCCCCGGCAGCACCATAGCGCCCGCCAGCTTCGTCAGCAGGTTTTTCTTGAAGATGCCCTTCAGGCAGCTTCCGGCGTAGGAGCCGATGCCCTCGATGGTTTTCAGCATCACGTTGCCGGAGAAGCCGTCCGTCACCAGCACGTCGCAGCCGCCCTTGATGGCCTCCTTGGCCTCGATATTGCCGATAAAATTCAGCTTGGGCTGCTCCAGCAGCAGCGCCCGGGTCTGACGCTGGAGGTCGGTGCCCTTCTCCGCCTCCACGCCGATGTTGAGAAGGCCCACGCGGGGATTCTCGATCCCCAGCACGTGGCGGGCGTAAAAGCTGCCCAGATAGGCGAATTGCAGCAGGTACTCCGGCGTACACTCGGCGTTGGCGCCGCAGTCGATCAGCACGCAGCGTCCGGTGGTGGTGGGCATGACAGGAGCCATGGCGGCCCGGCGAATGCCCCGCACACGCTTGGTAATGAGGGTAGCGCCGGTCAACAGCGCGCCGGTGGAGCCGGCGGAGATAAAGGCGTCGCCCTTGCCGTCCCGCAGCAGGGTCAGGCCCACGCCCATGGAGCTGTCCTTCTTCCGGCGGAACACCGTGGCGGGATCGTCCTCCATGGTAACTTCCTCGGTGGTGGGCACGATATCCATGCCCTGAGGCAGCTCCTGTACGCCGCACTGGGCGAGCGCTTCCCGGATGGCGGTCTCGTCGCCGGTGAGGGTGATGTCCACGCCCCAGCGCTTCTGTCCCTGCAGGGCACCCTTGACGATGGCCAGCGGCGCGTTGTCGCCGCCCATGGCGTCTACGATGATCCTCATTGGGAAAGCACCTCCTCCCGAATTTCCTCGATGATGGCCAGCGACCGCTGGCTCAGCTCCGCGTTTTTGTTGCGCTTGCCCTTCACCCGGTGGTCAAGGGGCGGGATAATGCCGAAATTGATATTCATAGGCTGGAACTCCGCCACGGACTCGTTGCTGACATACAGACCCAGTGCGCCGATGGCGGTTTCTCTGGGAAAGTCGATGGGTTCCTTGCCCAGCAGACGCCGGGCCAGCTCCACGCCCACCAGAAAACCGCTGGCACAGGACTCTACATAGCCCTCCACGCCGGTCATCTGTCCGGCAAAGGCAATGCGGGGGTCGCTCTTGAGCCGGTAATACCGGTCAAGAAGCCGGGGCGAATCCAGATACGTATTGCGGTGCATGACGCCGTAGCGCAGGAACCGGGCGTCGTGAAGGGCGGGGATCATGGAGAACACCCGCTTCTGCTCCGGCCATTTCAGGTGGGTCTGGAAGCCCACCAGATTGTAGATGCTGCCGGTGGCGTTGTCCTTGCGCAGCTGCACCACCGCGTAGGGATCGCGGCCCGTTTTCGGATCAGGCAGTCCCTTGGGCTTTAAGGGGCCGAACCGCAGGGTATCCTCGCCCCGGCGGGCCATGACCTCCACTGGCATGCAGCCCTCGAACACATTCTTATCCTCGAAGCCGTGGACTTCCGCCTCCTCGGCGGCGGTCAGCGCCTGCCAGAAGGCCAGGTACTGCTCCTTGTCCATGGGGCAGTTGATGTAGTCCGGCGTACCCTTGTCGTAGCGGCTGGCGAAATAGGCGCTGTTCATGTCCACGCTGTCGTAGGACACCAGCGGCGCGGCGGCATCGAAAAAGTTCAGGGTTTTGCCGCCGCCCAGTCTGGCGGCGATGGCATCCGCCAGCGGGTCGGAGGTCAGGGGGCCGGAGGCGATGACCACGTCCCCCTCCGGGATGGACGTGACCTCGCCGGGGATCATGGTGATATTGGGATGGCTGAAAATGGTCTCCGTGACCATGCGGGCGAAGCCCTCGCGGTCCACCGCCAGCGCACCGCCGGCAGGCACCGCCGTGGCGTCGGCGCACCGTAGGATCAGGCTGTCCAACCGCCGCAGCTCCTCCTTGAGAAGTCCTACGGCGTTTTCCAGCCCTGCGCCCCGCAGAGAATTGGAGCAGCACAGCTCGGCAAAATCATCGGTCACGTGGGCAGGGGTGCGCTTGAGGGGCTTCATCTCCCGCAGCGTCACGGAAATGCCCCGCTGGGCCAGCTGCCACGCGCATTCGCTGCCGGCAAGGCCCGCGCCGATCACAGTTACATGGTTCATTCCCCGCCGCCTTTCTCCGCCGCCTTTTTGGCAGTAGTCTTTTTGGTGGTGGCCGCTTTCTTTGTGGTGGTTTTCTTCGCCGTCGTGGTTTTCTTCGCGGCGGTGGTCGTCGTCTTTTTTGCCGCCGTGGTCTTGGCCGTCGTCTTTTTGGCAGCAGACTTCTTGGCGGGCTTTTCCTCGGCAGGTGCTTCCGCCGCTGTCTCAGCGGTGGTCTCGCCGCCCTCAGCGGCAGCATCCTTCTTGCGGTGATAGCCCCGCTTGTCCTCCGGCAGGAAGTTGGCGCACTTCTCGTTGATGCAGAAGGGCTTGCTGAAGCCGCGGCCCGCCCGCTTGAACATGGTCTGGCCGCAGAGCGGGCAGTCCTCCTTGGTGGGCACATCCCACGTCATGAAATCGCAGGTGCGGTCGCCTTTTTTGTTGTTGGCGAACTCGCAGCAGTAGTAGGTATACTGCTTGCCGGAGGTCTTGCTGGTACCGCTGCGCTTCATGAGCCGTCCGCCGCACTTGGGGCAGCGGCCCGGCATCTCCACCACCAGCGGCATGGTAAAGGTGCACTCCGGATAGCCGGGGCAGGCCAGGAACGGGCCGAACCGCCCCTCCCGCTCCACCAGATTGCGGCCGCACACGGGGCACAGCTCATCGCTGACGGTGGGCTCGGGGCGGATATAGTCGCCCGCTTCGGCGTCGGTCAGGTGTTGGGCGAAGCCGTCGTCATAGAACTGGCGCAGCACCTGCTTCCAGGGCAGCTTGCCCTCCTCCACGTCGTCCAGACGCTGCTCCATGTTGGCGGTAAATTTCAAATCAGCGATATCGGAGAAATACTTCTCCATCCACGTGGTGACCGCCTTGCCCAGATTGGTGATATACAGGCACTTGCCCTCTTTCTTCACATAGCGGCGGTCAAGAATGGTGGACACCGTGGGTGCGTAGGTGGAGGGACGACCGATGCCGTTTTCCTCCATGGCCCGGATCAGCGCCGCCTCGGTATAGTGGGCGGGCGGCGTGGTGAAGTGCTGTGCGGGCGCGAAGTCCTTCAGCGTCAGGGGCTCGCCCTCCTTCAGATCAGGCAGGGTGGGCTCCTTCTCCTCCTTGTCGTCGTCATCCCGGCTCTCCTCGTACACGGCGGTATAGCCGGAGAATTTCAGCTTGCTGGCGGTGGCCCGGAACAAATGCGCGTCGGCGCTGATATCCACGGACACGCTGTCATAGATGGCGTTGGCCATCTGGCTGGCCAGAAAACGGCTCCAGATCAGGCGGTACAGCCGGTACTGCTCCGCCGTCAGGTCACCCCGGATGGCTTCCGGCGTCAGGGTCACATTGCTGGGGCGGATGGCCTCGTGGGCGTCCTGGGCCCCGGCCTTGGTCTTGTACTGGCGGGGCGCGGCAGGCACATAACCCTTGCCGTAGCGCTCCTGAATGAAGCCGCGGGCGTCGGCCTGCGCCTCGTCACTGATGCGCAGCGAGTCGGTACGCATGTAGGTGATCAGACCCACGGTGCCCTCGCCGGTGATATCTACGCCCTCGTACAGCTGCTGGGCGATGGCCATGGTGCGGCGGGGCGTCATGTTCAGCTTGCGTGACGCCTCCTGCTGCATGGTGGAGGTGGTAAAGGGCGGCGAGGGGGAACGGTTCTTGTCGGTGCGCTTCACCGACTTGACGGCGAAAGCGGCGCTGCGCAGCTCGTCCATGATGGCCTGCACATCCGCCTGGGTCTGGGGCTCGTATTTCTTGCCATTTTGGCCGTAATAATGGGCCTTAAAGGCCACTTTTCCCCCGTTTTCCAGCACTGCGTCCAGCGTCCAGTACTCCTGAGGCTGGAAGTCGGCGATCTCCTGATCCCGGTCAAACACCATGCGGGTAGCCACGCTCTGCACCCGTCCGGCGGACAGGCCCCGGCGGATCTTCTTCCACATCACCGGGGAGATCTGATAGCCCACCACGCGATCCAGCACGCGGCGGGCCTGCTGGGCGTCCACCAGATCCTGATCGATGGCGCGGGGATGGGCGATGCTCTCGCCCACCACCTTGCGGGTGATCTCGTTGAAGGTGACACGTCTGGTCTTATCGTCCGGCAGGTTCAGCAGATGCTGCAAATGCCAGGAAATGGCCTCTCCCTCGCGGTCCGGGTCGGTGGCGAGGTAGACGGTATCGCTGGCGGCGGCGTCCTTTTTCAGCTGGCGGATCAGCTCCTCCTTGCCGCGAATGGGCTTATATTCAGGTTCAAAATCGTGTTCAATGTCCACGCCAAGGGTACTCTTGGGCAGGTCGCGCAGGTGGCCCATGCAGGCCGTTACCTGATAGTCAGGCCCCAGATATTTGCCGATGGTCTTGGCCTTGGCCGGAGACTCCACGATCACCAGATGCTTCTTGCTCATGCTTTTTTATTCCTCTTTGCTTCCTTCTAACTCAATTTCCGGCAGCTCCACGGTGCGCACAAAACTGCGCGCCCCGTTCTGCGCCGTCCAGCCGCTGATCTCCAGCAGCGTCAGCGCGGGCAGCACCCGCTGAATGGGCAGGCCGCTGTCCTCCGCCAGCTGGTCGGACAGCTTCGGCTCATCTGTCCGCAATACTTGCAGCACGGTCTGCTGCTCCGTTGACAGCGCCGCCCACTCCTCTGCCGTCAGCCGGGGCAGAACGGGTGTCTGCTCCGCTTCCGGCGTATACGGATATTCCTCTGACTTTGGCGCTGGCTTTCGTTTTTCCTCCGCCGTTTTGGGTTCGCCCGCCATGCGGGGCAGCGGCGGCATAGGCGGCGCGGTACGCCGCAGCTTGTGGGGAAACCGGCTCTCGTACTCCGAGAGAATGTCTCCCGCGCAGGTGGCTAAGATCGCGCCCTCCCGGATCAGTCGGTGACAGCCGGCGCTGTTGGGCGCGTCGATGGGGCCGGGAACAGCGAACACGTCCCGCCCCTGCTCCATGGCGTTTTCGGCGGTGATAAGCGCGCCGGAACGCAGCGGCGCTTCCACCACCACGGCAGCCACACTTAGGCCGCTGAGAATGCGGTTGCGCATCGGAAAGCGCCACCCCTCCGGCTCTGTCCGGGGCGGGTACTCCGACAGCAGCACGCCGGTGGCGGCGATATCCTCGTACAGACGCCGGTTTTCGGCGGGGTACACCACGTCCACACCGCCGCCCAACACACCGCAGGTAAAGCCGCCGAACCGCAGCGCGCCGCGCATGGCCGCACCGTCGATGCCCTTTGCCATGCCGGACACCACCATAGCGCCCTGCTGGGTCAGCTCATAGCCCAGCTTTTCGGCACAATGGACGCCGTAGGGCGTGCAGGAACGGGTGCCCACCACGGCCACCGCCGCTTCCTCGTCAAAGAGTGGCATAGCGCCCTTGCCGTACAGCAGCAACGGCGGTTGATAGATGTTCCGCAGCCGGTCGGGGTACATGGCATCCGCCATGGTCACCAGAAAGATATCCTTCCGGGCGCAGTCCGACAGGATGCGGTCTGCCGCCGTCAGCGATTTGCTGTTCAGCAGCGCCGCCTGTTCCTTCTTCAGCCCCTCCACCTGCCACAGAGCTTCCTCGTCCGCGTAGTATATGTCCTCCGGAGAGGAAAAATGCTGCAGGAGCAGCAGCTTGCTGTGATCCGTCAGGCCCGGCAGCGTGGTCAGCCAGACCCAGTATTTCAACGCCGCCATGGCCTGCGCCTCCTCTCTGTGTTTACCGGTAGCTCTCCCACAGCAGCACGGCGGCGGCAATGGCCGCGTTCAGGGACTCGCACCGCTGCGACATGGGGATCTTGACGGTCTTCTGGCACAGGGCCAGCACCGCGTCGCTGATGCCCTGTCCCTCGCTGCCGATGACGATGGCGCAGCGATCCAGCGGCACGGCACGAACATCCTCCGTGTCCTGCCGCAGCGCCGTGCCGTACAGGGGCAGGCTGCTGCGCGTCAGCAGGCCGGGCAGCTGCGCCGCCTTCAGGCACCATACGGGGCGGCGGAACACCGCCCCCATGGAGGAGCGCACGGTTTTCACGCTCCACGGGTCGGCGCAGCCCTCCAGCAGCAGCAGGCCGTCAAAGTCAAAGGCATCCAGCGTCCGCAGGATGGTGCCCACGTTGCCGGGGTCCTGCACGCCGTCCAGCACCATGTAGCGGCTGCCGGGCAACGCTTCGGGAACGGCGGTCTCCGGCAGGGTCACGGTAAACAGTGCGCCCTGCGGGGACTTCATGGGGGAAATGGAGGACATTACATCCTCCGGTATCTCCACCGCCCGGACAGTCTCCGGCAGCGGCGGCAGCGGCACGTCGGCTGTGACGGCGATCTCCCGCACCGGGGCATGCCACTTGAGGGCTTCCGCCAGCAGCTTGGGACTGTCGCACAGATAGACGCCCTGTTCCCGGCGGTAGGCGGCGGAGGCCGCCAGCTTTTTCATATGAACCAGCAGCCCATTGCTGCGGCTGGTGATCTTTTCCACGGCTCCCGCCTCCTTTATGATTGGAATGGAAAGGCTGACCCGACAAGCCTTTGTCGGGTCAGCGGGGTAAGGTAAGGTGAACTTAACCGACTTCAGGCGCGATCAATAGAGCTTTGCACCAGCCGGAATGTGGGGATCGACCATCAGCAAATGCAGCTTTTCCTGTCCGTTTTCATGGTGAACCGCAGAGATCAGCATGCCGCAGGAATCAATGCCCATCATGGGTCTGGGCGGCAGATTGGTAATGGCGATGCAGGTCTTGCCCACCAGCTCCTCCGGCTCGTAATACTCGTGAATACCGCTCAGGATCACGCGATCCGTGCCGGTTCCGTCGTCCAGAATGAACTTCAGGAGCTTCGTGGACTTCTTCACGGCCTCGCAGGCCTTGATCTTTACAGCGCGGAAATCGGACTTGGAGAAGGTATCGAAATCCACGAAATCTGCGAACAGCGGCTCGATCTCCACGTTGGAGAAGTCGATCTTTTCCTCCGCCACGGGAGCGGCGGGAGCAACCGTCTCGGCAGGCTTGTCAGCCTTCTTGTCGGTATCCAGCGGCTTCATGGTGGGGAACAGGATCACGTCGCGGATGGAGTCCGCGCCACACAGCATCATGCTGCACCGGTCGATGCCGAAGCCCAGACCGCCGGTGGGAGGCATGCCGTACTCCAGCGCCATGACGAAATCATCGTCCATCATGTCGGCTTCCTCGTCGCCGTTGGCGCGCTTTTCGGCCTGTGCCTTGAAGCGCTCGTACTGGTCGATGGGGTCGTTCAGCTCGGAGAAGGCGTTGCCCATCTCGCAGCCGCAGATGAAGGCCTCGTACCGCTCGGTCAGGTGAGGATCGGCAGGACTGCGCTTGGCCAGTGGGCTGACCTCCACGGGGTACATGGTGATGAAGGTGGGCTGCACCAGCGTCTCCTCCACCTTCTGGTCAAAGGCCTCGTACAGCGCGTTGCCCCAGGTGTGGGACACGCCGTCCATATCTACGCCCACGCTCTTGGCCAACTCCACGGCGGCGTCATCGTCGCCCTCGATGGCCATGAAGTCGGCGCCGGTGACGTTCTTCACCGCGTCAGCCATGGTGACGCGGGGCCAGCCGGGGGTCAGGTCGATGTCGTGGCCCAGCCACTGAACCTGATAGCCGCCGTGGATCTCCTTGCAAGCGCCGGAGAGGATGGCCTCCAGAATATCCATCATGCCGTCCAGGTTGGTATAGGCCTGATACAGCTCACAGGTGGTGAATTCGGGGTTGTGCTTGGTGTCCATGCCCTCGTTGCGGAAGATACGGCCCACTTCGTACACGCGCTCCAGACCGCCCACGATCAGCCGCTTCAGGTGCAACTCGGTGGCGATGCGCATATACATGTCAATATCCTGCGCGTTGTGGTGGGTGATGAAGGGGCGGGCGTTGGCGCCGCCGGCAATGGGGCTCAGCACGGGGGTCTCCACCTCCATGAAGCCCAGAGAGTCCAGATAGCGGCGCAGATAGGACACGAACTTGCTGCGGATCTCGAAGTTCCGCTTGCTTTCGGGATTCATGATCAGATCCACATAGCGCTGGCGATAGCGGACTTCCTTGTCAGTCAGGCCGTGGAACTTCTCCGGCAGGGGACGCAGGGACTTGCTCAGCAGAATGATCTCATGGGCGCGGACGGACATCTCGCCCCGCTGGGTACGGAACACCTCGCCGATAACGCCCACGATATCGCCGATATCGTACTTCTTGAAACGGTCATAGTTGTCCTCGTCCATCTCGTCCTTGCGGGCGTAGATCTGGATACGGCCGGACTTGTCCTGCATGTCGCAGAAGGACACCTTGCCCATGCCGCGCTTGCTCATCAGGCGGCCCGCCACGCGGACGGGAGTGCCCTCCAGCGCGTCAAAGTTATCCTTGATATCCTGCGCGTGATGGGTCACGTCAAACTTTGTGATCTGGAAGGGATCGCGGCCCTCGTCCTGCAATGCCTTCAGCTTGTCGCGGCGGATCTGGAGCAGTTCGCCCAGCTCCTGCTGTTCGCTGGTGTTGGTCACATTGGTATTTTGCTCTGCCATAACGGCCTCCTTATCTCATCAGCCTCGATCGCTGATCGAGGGGGTTATCGTTCAATACTGTCCACACGGTAGTGGATGGCGCCGCGAGGCGCCTCCACAATCACTTCGTCGCCCGCCTTGCGGCCCATCAGGGCTTTGCCGAAGGGAGAGTCCTCGCTGACTGCGCGGCTCATCACATCGGCCTCCTGAGAACCGACGATCTTATAGGCGGGCAGCTGTTTTCGCGTATCCAGATTGGTGACGATGACCTTGCAGCCGATGGAGATCTTGTCAGAGTCCACCTCCGCCTCGTCCACAATGACGGCGTGCAGCAGGATATCCTCCAACTCGGCAATGCGGGAATAGAGCTTGCCCTGCTCGTTTTTCGCCTCGTCATACTCGCTGTTTTCGCTCAGGTCGCCGAAGCCTCGGGCCTCTTTGATCAGTTCCGCCACCTCGTCGGCGCGGGTCGTTTTGCTGTAATCCAGCTCCTGCTTCAGCTCGTCATAACGGGCCTGGCTCATCTTGAATTCTTTTGCCATGCTGCACATTCCTTTCTATTGCGCCCCTCTGATAGATATCTACCATAGGGTATACTTATTATATAAATACAATACGTTACGTTGCATTATAGTGAGTTTCCGGCCACCTGTCAAGCGTTGGGTGCAATTGTTTTTACGCGAATTTGCTCTTTTTTGATCTCTCCCGCCTCAAAAAGCACCGCCAGAAGCTGTTCCGACGCCGACCACGGCTCCAGCAGCCCCTCCGGCAGCGCATAAGTTATCTGCTGAAAGCGCTGACAATCCTGCCCCAGACAGATGACCTCACCCTGCGGCATGCCGGAAAAGGACACCGTTACCGCAGGCTCCCCCACCCGTCCGGTACACAGGCCGAAGCGCTGCCGCAGCTGCCGGGCCAACTCCTCGCCGCCCCGCTCCACCTCCAGCGCCAGATACCGCGCCCGTCCCGCCAGCACCGCCGCCGCCCGGTACACGGCGGGTGACACGTATTCTGCCCGCAGCACGGCGGTTTTGCGCCGCAGATCCCCCTGCATGTCCAGCAATTGGGGCAGCAGCGCCAGCCGCAGGCCCTCCACCGCCACACCGTGCAGACCGTACCGCTCCGCTTCCGCCGTCAGGGAGAATGGAAGCACGCACCGCACGATCCCCTGCCGCCGCAGCCGCCGCAACAGTCGGCCACGGCGGTAAGCCGCCAAAAAGCCGCTTCGTGGCAGGACGGCCACGGCAAACCACACGCCGCCGATCTGCCGCATGGTCAGCGAGGCACGACCTCCCTCCATCACATAGCCATACATAACAAAACACCTCTGCACCAGTATATGGTACAGAGGTGTTTTTTATCGCATTAGCCGTAATACTGCCAGCCGGTCAGATAGTTCAGGGGATCGATCCACGAATTGTTTTCAATGATGCCGAAGTGCAGGTGGGGGCCGGTGGAATTGCCGGTATTGCCGGAATAGCCGATCACCTGTCCCTGCGTCACCTGCTGATCCGTGGAAACATTATAGCCGCTGAGATGGCCGTACAGGGTGGAGTTACCGTTGCCGTGGCTGATAATGATGCAGTTGCCGTAGCCGCCGTTCCAGCTGGCCCAGGTGACAGTGCCGGACTTGGCCGCCAGCACCGGCGTACCCATGGGGGTGCCGATATCCACGCCCTTGTGGTTGGTGCTGCCGATGCCGCCGGGGGATTGGCGGCCGCCGAACATAGAGGTGATCCAGCGAATGCCGTTGCAGGGCCAGATGTAGCCGCCCACGGTGCCCGCAATATCGTTCAGACCCAGCTCACGGGCCTTGGCCTCTGCCGCCGCCATCAGGTCGTCCAGTGCTTCTTCCTCCGCCTTGATGGCGTCGTACTCCGCCTGCTTGCCTTCCTCGGTCTTGATGTACTCCGCCAGCAGCCGCATACTCTCGGAAATTTCGCCCTCCAGCTCCTTCTTGGAGGCGGTCAGGGATTCGTTCTGTTCCTCCAGCGCCGCCTTGTCGTCGGCCAGCTGCTGCCGGGTATCCCGCAGGTTCTTTATGACCTGCTGGTTATACCG
>OGDF01005929.1_pt1 | contig 12532 bp, 10 predicted proteins | sample 1570141 | NCBI WGS metagenome assembly OGDF01 (sample SAMEA4370581, study PRJEB24528) | human gut metagenome | reverse complement strand
CCGGGGTGGTAGCGGTACCTTGAACCTGCAATCCGCTATAGCAGGGGTGATATTGTGCAGAGGGCGAAAGCTGGCAGAGCTGCCCCCGATAAGTGACGTTGATGTCCGGGTCTTACGCGACGGGAATCTGTGAACCGTGTCAGGTCGGGAACGGAGCAGCACTAAGCAGAACCTTCCGGGTGCCGTAAGGGTGCCTGGGCTGAGTCAACTGTCGGGGTAACGTCTGTTGGTCCAGTTCGAAGCACAATGCACTTTTAGTAACAAATAATGAAATAGAATATTGGTTATATTGGAAACGATACATTCCCCCGGAATGATGAACGAACAACACGATTCTGTTACGCTTATTATCTCAGGAGGTTTTTTTATGCCCAAAAATAAGTTTCAAGATGTAATTTTTACGATTATCATGGTATTTGTCATGGTTTATGTGATGATCTGCTACAATATCGCACTGAACATCGGCGGTATGAAGAATGAAGTATTTTTAAGTGCTTTCCACGAACTTGTCATCATGGGACCACTTGCATTTATCCTTGATTTCTTTCTTGTAGGACCATTTGCCAAAAAGAAAGCTTTTTCGATCGTAAATCCAGAAAGAGACAACCCGTTTATGATCGTGCTTGCAATTTCTGTCGTATCGATCATCGGTATGTGTCCGCTGATGAGCCTGGCTGCGACCCTGCTTTTCAAAAATGCAGGAAGTCAGTTTATTGCCGTATGGCTTGAGACGACCGCATTGAATTTCCCAATGGCATTCTTCTGGCAGCTTTGCTTTGCCGGTCCATTTGTCAGAAAGGTATTCGGACTCTTATTCAGAGAGAAGTGATTTCTTTTTCATTTTCTGCTTCGCACGAAGCTCTCTGAAAAATTGCTTCATCATCAGGCTGCATTCTTCTTCTAAGACTTTGGTCTTTACTTCAGCCTGGTGATTGAATGCCTGCACATCCAAAAGATTCAGCACCGATCCGGCACAGCCTGCCTTTGGATTCATGCAGCCCACCACCACTCTTGGAATCCGGGACTGGATGATCGCACCGGCACACATCTGACATGGCTCCAGTGTCACATAAAGAGTACATTCTTCCAGCCGCCAGTCACCCAGCTTTTTGCTGGCTTTTTTTATTGCGGAAATTTCTGCATGAGCAAGCGGACTTTTATCTGTATTGCGGCGGTTGTATCCACGGGCAATGATTTTTCCCTCATGGACGATCACGCATCCGATGGGGGTTTCTTCTAAGGCATATGCTTTTTTTGCCTGCTTCAACGCTTCTTTCATATATTTTTCATCCCGCATTTCAGCTTCTGATTGATTCTGCATTTCAATTTCTGATTGATTTTGTAATTCAGTTTCTGATTCATTCTTTAATTGTTCCATAACGGTTTCTCCTCTCACTCCATTCTTTCATAACATTCCCGGCTTTTATTTCTCTGTTCTTTTTTCTGCTCCTTTTGAATACATTATACGAAAAAGACAAGATGAAAGGTATTTTATGAACCAGGGTATTTATTATCTCTATGAATATGAAACCGGGCAGCGAAAAAGGAATCTTGGATTTTTACAGATTTCCCATCAGTACCGCTCCTGTATGATGACACTTCATCTGAAAAGTCTGCCACTCTCTCCCGGAACGGCACTGGAACTCCATGGATTTTATAACAAAGACAGGGATCTCATCCATGCTCCCTGTGCAATCCTGAACTATTCCGGTGGAAGTATTGCAACCCGGTTATCTATATCTGAGTCATTATTTCCCTGCGGGAAATCTTTTTCCGGACTTGAAGGCTTTCTTCTTTTGCCGGAAGGGAAAGCAGAACCACTCTTCTGGGCTGCCTCAGTTAATGCACTTCCTGTTGGTTTTTCACTGATTTCTGCCGAAGAACTGTCCCGGTCACCTGAAGAAGTTTCTCCTGTGGAATCGTCTCCGTCACCTGAAGAAGTCTCCGTTCATGCCGCAGAAATCAAACCGGAGGAAAGCGAGACAGTCGAAACTACTGGATCTGAAACTGCGGAGACCAGTTCTGAAACTGTCACTTCCGCTCCTACGACTGAGTCTGTGAAATCTGACATTGATTCTGCGGAGTCTGCCGGGACTCAGCCTGTTACTTCCACAAAGGCAGTCAGATCTGTTGATCCCGGTGATTCTGTCCATCTTGCTACTACAGCTACAGCCGGGACCAAGAATGCTGCCCCAGTTTCTGATTCCGATGACACGAAACATACCACATCCTCTGTTACAGCACGCAAGATCACGCGGGCAGAGTTATCCACACTCCCGAGGAAATTCTGGTCACTTGCCAACAATAGTTTTCTTTTACATGGTTATTATAATTATAACCACCTCCTTCTGGTCGAAGAAGATGGTCATATATGGCTTGGCGTTCCCGGCATTTATGATGCCCGTGAGGCTCGTGCTGCGGATCTGTTCGGTTTTCCTCAATTTACCAGTTCTTATGTATCCGTTCTTGAACTGGGAGATGATGAGCGGAACAACGATGCACTTTTCGGACACTGGTGCCGGTATCTCGCCACTAAATAATCCCGTTCATTTCCTGATACAGACGCTTTGCATAGCTGTCTGTCATTCCGCAGACATAATCTGTCACCAGAAGCAGGCGGAGATATAATTTCTCTGTCCTGCTTTTTCCCTGTGACTGCAGCCTGTAGGCGGTCTTATAATTATCAGAAATAAAGGATACCATACGGCTGTCCAGTGAATCCTGTTCGCTGTCCGTATTGTAATACAACACAGAACTTACAAGACGGTTCATCAGGAAATCCAGGATCGTATATTCTGCAAGCTCCATTTTATAAATCTGTCTGGATGAAAAAACTTTCCGGTAAGCAAGATCTCCGAGCAGATTCATCAGCTTTTCTGCAAATGTCCCATAAAAAAGATCCTGTCCGAATGTTCCGGCCATAATAGCTTCATAATTAGAAGTAAATCCATAGGTCACACAATTTAGTACAAATCCCTGCACACTGATGATCCAGTTCTTCACTGCGTATGCTTCAGGACTGCTGACCTGCTTCTCCACACCCCTCTGATATAACTGCCGGAGTTTTGTCGCCGGTTTGAACGGAGAATCTTCCGTTTCCTTTTCCAGCACTACAAGCTCACTCTCAAGCTGATGATACGAAATAAATCCTTTCACAAAAGCATCCTCAATATCTGCCGTCTTATAAGCGATATCGTCTGCCGCCTCCAAAATATATGTCAGCGGATGACGGTTATTTCCCGCTCCTGTCGCTTTCGTGATCCTGTGGAACAATTCTTCATCTGCAAGATAATATCCCATCTTTTTGTCCTTGATATTTCCACTCTCTTTATCGATCCCGGTGGATGGAACAGGATATTTGATCATGGTATTCAGTAACGCATAGGTCAGATTCATTCCATGTTCGTCAACCAGATAGTGCAGCTTTGATACAAGCCTCAGTGCCTGTGCATTTCCTTCAAAATGATAGAAATCCTGCTTCATCTGTTCTGTCAGAAGATCTTCTACTCTTTCACCTTCAAACTTCAGTTCCGGCAGATTTCGTATAAACCACTCCCGGATGGCAGATTCTCCAAAATGGCCGAACGGTGGATTCCCTATATCATGGATCAGTCCCGCACACTGAAGGATATGCGAGATATCTTCCTTCATCTGCGGGGTAAATCCACTGTCTTTTTTATATTTTAAAATACTCTCTCCAATATTCTGTCCCAATGACTTTCCAAGAGAAGATACTTCCAGCGAATGTGTCAGTCTTGTCCTTATAAAATCACTTTTATCCAGTGGAAATACCTGCGTCTTATCCTGAAGTCTGCGAAAAGACGCACTTCCTATGATCCGGTGGTAATCTTTTTCAAATTCACTCCGCAGATCACTGGACCTGTATTTTTCACTGCTTTCCCGCTCTCTTCGCGGTGATAATAATGTACTCCATTCCATATCCTGTATCTCCCCGGCCTGATTTTAGTCTAAATAAATCGGTGGCTCGTATGCCTTTCCAAGCAGCACTTTCTTCCGCTCCTGGTATCCGAGGAATGCCCATTCTGTCATATCTGTCCATTTATGAATCGTTCTGTCGTAAACCTGAACATATCCGATCCTTGTCGGATGCATACGCACACTGTTGGACTGATATTCTTTTCCGGTATATGGATTCACATCTCCAAGCTCACGGTCTTCCTCTTCATCAGCATGCGGGATCACCGGCTGGAACTCAGCCTCTCCCTGCTGATATTCGGCATCGCCCTGTTCATATTCCGGCTCATATCCGGCATCATTCTGCTCATATCCGGTATTTTCATATGCTGCCTCCTGATATCCTTCAGATGCATATTCCGGCTGTCCGTATTCTTCCTGCTCTTCATAGGAACTGTATCCTTCATCTGCAGCATTATTTTCCTCTGCACGATACGGTTCTTTTTCCTCTTCTGCATAAGTCTGAGTTGCTTCTACCGGTGCAGGCTCTTCTTCCACTGCCTTTTTCTTTCTTGAAAAGAAATTCAATCCTCTGAATTTTTCTTTCTTAGGCTTCTCCAGTTCTTTCTTGATTTCTTCGACCGGCTCTCCTGCCCTTACATTTTCTTCCAGATCTGAAAGTTCCTTATGGATATCATACAACTCGCCGATTGTCATATCACGCTCATCCTCACCCATTGTTTCAGGATGCAGCGGCTCCACCTGGATTGCAGGTGTTCTGTCTGCATAAATCTGTTCTGTTTCATAGTCTGAATCAGACTCCGCATCTGTTGAATAAGCTGAAACCTGCTCTGCGTCTGTTGAATAAGCTGACTCTTCTGCCGCTGAATATACCGGAGCTTCTTCCTCTGGAGAATATGCCGTCTCTTCCTCATAAACCGGGGCTTCCTCTGTATCTGCTGTCTCTTCCTCTACAGGTTCTGCTGCAATCTCCTGAGCCATAACTGCCTCTTCTGATTCTTCCGGCTCTGACGCAACTCCCTGAACCATAACTGCCTCTTCTGATTCTTCCGGCTCTGACGCAACTTCCTGAACCATAACTGCCTCTTCTGATTCTTCCGGCTCTGACGCAACTTCCTGTGCCACAGTTGTCTCTTCTGCCTCTGTTGGTTCTGTCGGCTCTGCTTCATCCGGATCTTTATCAAAGAACAGATCCAGTTCTAACTGTTCCGGCACTCCCTCATCGGAAATGTGCTTCTTATGAGCCTTTGGTTTCTGCTCATATCTTACAACAGTTTCGCCCTGCGTCTCTTCGCTCTCTCCTTCAGCTACCATAATACTTAAATGAAACTGACATCCCAGAATCTGTGCGATCATTCTCATATCCTGCTCCTGGAAATTATCTCTTCCAAGCCGCTGCGTCAGATTCTGACGGGACATCTTCTTTCCTGTCTCTTTTTCGATCGTCTCTGCCAGTTCTTTGATCGTCATTCCTTTTCTTCCAAGAATAATCTTGACCTGTTCACCAAATGTTAAGTCTTCCATTTTGCTCCTCCTTATGTACTCCTCTTATACTCCTCAGTCTTTTATTTCCCATTGGTATCGACAGTCTTATTTTCGCCTGCCCCCTGTTTATCCATCAATCAGCCTGAAGATATTCTTCCAAGGTGATCCCCTGCTCAGTTATCTTTTTGGCCGCTTCTTTTCCTACATATCGATAATGCCACGGTTCATAAACAATCCCCGTTACATTGGATTTATCTTTTGGAAACCGCAGAATAAATCCATATTCCTGACAATGTGCCATCAGCCATTCCTGCTCGGCTGTATCTCCCTGCTTATCATCCAATCCGGTATACTGTCCGGAAATAATGTCCACCGCAAGTCCTGTCGCATGTTCACTGGTACCCGGAACTGCCACAGATTTCTTCGTCTCATCATAAGCATCCAGTGGACTGTATCCTTTACTGATCCAGTCTTTCATTGTCGTATCAAACACTTCCCGCTGGCGATCATAAGACCGGTATGCTGATGTCACATATAAATTCAGCCCCGCCTGTCTCGCATCTGCGATCATCTGCTCCAGCTCTCCGTAAATTCTTGTATCCACTGAGCACTTCTCATCCAGCTTTGTCAGAGATGCCGGTGTATAGTCTTTCGCCAGCGGATACTCTTCATTTACAAGTGCAAGCATCCAGTTCTCTGAATCTTCCTTCAGCCGGACTGCGGGTGCTTCTTTTATTTCTTTTGCAATCTTCCAGTTATTTAAATCTTTTTCAAGTCTTTCGTTCTCTTCTGTCAGCTTCTGATTTTCAGAAAGGAGTTTCTGATTCTGCTGTTCCGTGCTTTCCATCTGCCCTGCCACTGCAATTCCCATCAGGACTATCAATCCCACTGCCGCACACAACATCGAAAAAGATCGTCTGAAACTCTCATTTTTCATTTCTCTACTCTTTTAAATATCTTACTTCAAATGTCTCGATCGTAATCGCCTTATTAAAGAATGATCCCTGTGCATAATCACATCCCAGTTCTTCCAGTACATTCACCTGATCCTGCGTCTCCACACCGGATGCCATGACCACGGCACCAAGCTGACGGCAGATATCGATCACCGCTTTTGCAACAAGCCTGCTTCTCCGGTTTCCGACTAAATTTGAAATCACACTTTTATCCAGCTTCAATCCATCAAATTCCATCAGTGAAAGAATGGAAAAGCTGGAATTTTTTGACCCGAAATGATCCAGGATCACCCGGACATTCGCCTTCCGGATCTTACTGCTGGTCTCTGCCAGCATCTCCTGATTCATGTCGGCATAAGATTCGGATACCTCTACTTCGAGATATTCACAACGGACATGATACCGATCTATAAGCTTCTCCATCTCTTCGATCAGATTGTCCTGTCTTAATGTCGTGCCTGCAAAATTGACAGAAACCGGAATCATCGGGAGATTGTCCAGCTCCCATCTGTGCAGGGTCTTGCAGACCTCCTCAAAAACATACAGATCCAGATAATGGGACAGTCTTGTCTCTTCCAGAAGATTAATATATCTTCCCGGTTCCATGATTCCAAGATCCTTGTGGTGGTAGCGTACGACTGCCTCTGCTCCTGCCACATTGCCGGTCGCCACATCAATCTTCGGAACAAGACATACGATAAATCTGCCTTCCTCAATATCCTCCAGAAGATCCTGCTTGATGATCGGTTCATGATGCCCCTTCCGCAGATTCTTATAATACTTTTTCTTCTCTTCACGCATCATGTTCTCGGCACTTAAAACCAGTGCATCCACATCAATGTCGATCTTCTCCCATGCACAGCCAAGAGAAGCAAGTCCGAGACTGATATTATCCAGCTTCGTATACGTGCCGTGTACCTGCTTCATAAACTCTTCGTATGTGATATTTTCCACCAGAACCAGGTACTCATCCCCGGTCATACGATATACATTTGCAGTATGGAAATACTCTTCCAGCACTTCCCCGACACGGATCACTACTTCATCTCCGTAATCTCTTCCAAATTCCTTATTAAAATTCTTAAGACCGTTAATATCTACCGATACTGCACCTAATGAATTTAACTCATCGGGATTTATATCCGTTGTATAAGAAACAAAACTGTTTCTATTGTATAGTCCCGTAAGCTTGTCATGATAACTCAGATACTCCTGCTGCTTCTGAAGCTTCTGTAAAGTAATGGCCTCCGGAAGATACGCCAGAACGCTCCGCAGCAGATCCACTTCGCATCCTCCACGGTGAACCCCTACTGCTGCAAGAATCGCCACAGTATTCTCATCCAGTCTCCTGAAGACACTGTAGCTGTCCTCCGTGGTGTCCGTAATCTCCTGTTCCATCCAGCGTGGCCGCTGATCCTTCGGCAGCATCTTGATCTTATCCCTCTGCCATGGCACATGCTTGGCACACCACTCATAAATCACATCAATATCTTCATATTCTTTTTCAATATAATATACATACTCGGAGTCATAATGTTCACGTACCGTACTCAGTACATCATTCATAATCTCTACGAGAGAACGCGGATTATCTCTATCACTCATACAAATATCTCCCCTTGTCTCTATTACTATGGTTCTTCTGCCCATACTCAGACATAATTAATTGTAGTATAATCCATACGAAAACGCAATAAAAAAGATTCCTTTATCACAAAAAAGGGATCCCAGGCAGGCTGACACCTGCCTGGGTTTGTACGACAAAAGAGATGTACATTGCAGACCTTTGTCCTTCCATGCACATCTCTTCCATTAAGAAATATAATCTTATATTTTCACTTTGCTTACAAGTTCCATTTTTTATCCTGCGACAGACGCAGTCGGTTCATTGCTCTTGCCAGCGAAGCCTGCGTATGATAATACTGCTGAATACTCTGCTTCTGACGAAGCTGTTCTTCTGCCCGCTCTTTCTGCTCTCTTGCACGACGTACATCAATATCTTCCGGCTTCTCCGCTGTATCTACGATCAGAGTTACACGGTTATTTACAATCTCCGCAAATCCTGTTCCTACAGCAATCTCTTTCCATTCCGTCCCGTCAACGTTCATCCGGGCAATCCCGACTGTCACCGCGATCACCATATTCTCATGATGGGCAAGGATTCCTTTCTCACCATCCGGTGCCGGAATAGTCAGTTTCTGACATCTTCCTGCATAGAACACTCCGTCACTCGCTATGATTTTAAGACCAAATGTATCCATATGCACTCACCCCGTTATTATGCCTGTGCCTCTTCTGCTTCAGCTTTTGCCTTTGCAATGACATCGTCGATCGTTCCAACATTAAAGAATGCACTTTCCGGATATTCATCCATCTCTCCGTCAATGATCATCTTGAATCCACGGATCGTTTCTTTCAGCGGTACATATTTTCCCGGGATTCCCGTAAATGTCTCCGCTACAAAGAACGGCTGAGAAAGGAATCTCTGAATCTTTCTTGCACGCATAACAGTTGCCTTATCCTCATCTGATAACTCTTCCATACCAAGGATGGCAATGATATCCTGCAATTCTTTATATTTCTGAAGAATTGCGATTACTTTATTTGCAACCTCATAATGTTCTTCTCCAACTACATCTGCTTCCAGAATACGGGAACTGGACTCCAGCGGATCTACTGCCGGATAAATTCCCTGCTCAACGATCTTTCTTGAAAGTACAGTTGTCGCATCCAGATGGGCAAATGTTGTTGCCGGAGCCGGGTCAGTCAGGTCATCGGCAGGTACATAGACCGCCTGAACGGATGTAACTGAACCGTTCTTTGTTGATGCGATACGCTCCTGAAGCTCACCCATCTCGGTAGCCAGTGTCGGCTGATAACCAACGGCTGAAGGCATACGGCCAAGAAGTGCGGATACCTCAGATCCTGCCTGTGTAAAACGGAAAATATTGTCAATGAAGAGAAGCACGTTCTGATGCTGCTCATCACGGAAATATTCTGCCATCGTCAGTCCTGTCTCAGCGACACGCATACGTGCTCCAGGTGGCTCATTCATCTGTCCGAATACCAGTGCTGTCTTATCCAGTACTCCTGATGCCTTCATTTCTGTCCAGAGGTCATTTCCCTCACGGGAACGCTCTCCGACTCCTGTAAAGATGGAATATCCGCCATGCTCCGTGGCAATGTTACGGATCAGCTCCTGGATCAGTACAGTCTTACCTACACCGGCACCACCGAACAGACCGATCTTACCACCTTTTGCATAAGGTGCAAGCAGGTCGATAACCTTGATTCCTGTCTCAAGAATCTCTACAACCGGACTTTGCTCTTCAAATGTTGGTGGCTCTCTGTGGATGACCCATTTTTTTGAATCAGTGATCGGCTCGCCATTGTCGATTGTCTCACCGAGTACATTGAACAGTCTGCCCAGTGTCTGCTCACCGACAGGTACCTGAATACCCGCTCCGGTCGCTGTGACTTCCATATCCTTGCAAAGTCCTTCGCTGGCGGCAAGCATCAGGCAGCGTACCTCATTATTTCCGAGGTGCTGTGCAACCTCCATGATGCATTTCTTTCCGTTATTTTCAACTTCAAGAGCATCTTTGATAAAAGGAAGGTCGCCGTTCTCAAATACTACGTCAACGACAGGTCCCATAACCTGTACAATTCGTCCTTTATTCATGTCTCTATCTCGCTTTCTGTATCTGTCCTAAACAGTTACCTTAACTCTTCTTCTGCTGTGCTCTCGCACCACTGCAGACTTCCGTGATCTCCTGCGTAATGGCTGCCTGCCTTGCTCTGTTATAGAGGATCGACAGTTCCTTGATCAGCTCCTGGGCACTGTCCGTTGCCGATTTCATCGCCATCATACGTGCATTGTGTTCACTTGCATATGCCTCTACCAGACAACCATAGATCATACCGTTGATATAGCTTGGTACAATACTGTTCATGACCGCCATCGGTGATGGATTCAGTTCGATTTCCTCACGGTACATATTCAGTGGCATCTTCATCTCACCGAAATCACTTCTCTCCAAAGGAAGCAGTTTCATGACTTCCGCTTCAGCCTGCACCGAATTTTCCATTCTCGTGTAAACCACGTAAACCTCATCCAGCTCCCTGTTGCGGAACTGCTCCAGGATCACTCCCGAAATGTCCCTCGCACGATGCATGGTCGGTCTCTGAACTGTATATTTAAAGTTTGTATCAATCTCTACATCACGTTTGGCAAAATAATGTCTTCCGAGTTCTCCGACAATGAACAGCTTATGCTGTCCCGGCTTCGCCAGGATTTCTTCTTCCAACTTTACAATGTTATGGTTGTAAGCTCCGGCGAGACCCTTATCCGCCGTGATCACGATCGATCCGATCTTTCGTTCTTCTGCCGGGATCTCTTCTCTCTGATTGAAATAACTGTGATGCAGTTCCGGCATATGACGGAGAATACGGCTGATCTCACCCTGAAGTGCATAGAAATACGGCTCTGTATCTGCCAGCTTTTTCCTTGCCTGCGTCAGCTTTGAAGAAGAGATCATATACATTGCATTGGTAATCTTCATCGTGTCCTTGACACTGTTGATCCTGCTCTGTATCTCTCTGATATTTGCCATATTAACACCTGCTCTTCTTAAATTCCTTTGCCGTCTCTACGATCTTTGTGATCAATTCCTCTGACAATACTTTCTTGTCCTCGATCTCCTGACCGATCTCCGGATGCTCTGTATCAAAATAACGAAGCATATCTGCCTGGAATGATTTGATCTTTGTCTTTTCTACTCCAAGAAGTACTTTATGCGTTGCTGCACAGAGTGTGATTACCTTCTCATGCAGTGAAAGCGGATGATATAATGGCTGCTTCAGAAGTTCCATCAGACCACTTCCATATTCCAGTTGTTCCTTGGTTGCCGCATCCAGATCAGAACTGAACTGCGTAAACACTTCCATTTCACGATACTGTGCAAGATCGATACGGATACTTCCTGATGCCTTTTTCATTGCTTTCGTCTGTGCCGCACCACCTACACGGGATACAGAAAGTCCGACATTAACCGCCGGTCTCATTCCTGATGCGAAAAGTCCGCTCTCCAGGAAGATCTGTCCGTCTGTAATGGAAATTACGTTGGTCGGGATGTATGCAGATACATCTCCTGCCTGCGTTTCAATAATTGGAAGTGCCGTAATAGAACCTCCTCCAAGTTCCTCACTCAGGCGGCTGGATCTCTCCAGAAGTCTTGAATGAAGATAAAAGACATCTCCCGGATATGCCTCACGTCCCGGAGAACGTCCAAGCAACAGGGATAAAGCACGATAAGCAACTGCGTGCTTGGAAAGATCATCATAAATGATCAGGGCATCTTTTCCCTTGTGCATGAAATATTCAGCCATTGCTGTTCCTGCATATGGTGCAATGTACTGAAGTGGGGCACAGTCGCTTGCTGTGGAAGATACGATAATCGTATAATCCATCGCTCCATGCGTCTGCAATGTATTTACAACTTTGGCAACTGTCGATGCTTTCTGTCCGATTGCAACATAGACACAGATCACATCTTTGCCTTTCTGATTCAGAATTGTGTCCAAAGCAATGGATGTCTTTCCCGTCTGACGGTCTCCAATGATCAGCTCACGCTGTCCACGACCGATCGGAAACATTGCATCGATGGAAAGAATACCGGTTTCCATCGGGACACTGACTGATTTACGATCTACGATTCCCGGTGCTTCATTCTCGATCGGGCGGTAATCGTCTGATGCAATCTCACCTTTTCCGTCGATCGGTTCACCGAGTGCATTTACAACTCTTCCTACATAAGCATCGCCAACCGGAACGCCTGCCTTCTTTCCTGTACGGGCTACCTTCGTGCCTTCGCGGATGCCTGTATCGCTTCCGAAAAGAATACATCCGATTTCATTCTTACGGATATCCTGTACCATTCCTTTCAGGCCTGTCTCGAAGGTAACGATCTCCCCGTACATGGCGTGATCAATCCCATAAATCGTGGCGATTCCGTCACCTACAGCAACAACAGTACCAACTTCACTGTCCTTGCTCAGTGTATCAAAATTTTCTATCTCCTCTTTCAGGATAGAAATAATCTCATCTGAATTGATTGAACTCACCTTGTTCACCTCCAGGTCAATCTTTGTTCTAA
>OGDF01005927.1_pt1 | contig 12537 bp, 13 predicted proteins | sample 1570141 | NCBI WGS metagenome assembly OGDF01 (sample SAMEA4370581, study PRJEB24528) | human gut metagenome | reverse complement strand
AAATCTATGATGAAAAATCATGGATTTATGGCTTGACTTTTATTAGCAGGTCTTTCGGTTCATTGTTCTATCTCTAATGATACACGACAAGAAGCAATAAAAAAATCCCCGTTCAGCAGCATTTGCCTTGAACGAGGATGATTAACAGGTTTACGCTTCTGCGGCTTCTTTTTTAGCCATCACGGTCTTTACCGCATCGAGGATGAACTCGCGGCCGAGGCGGGTGTCAATGCAGAGGTCGTAATGGTCGGAATAGCCCCAGGTTTGGTCGGTGTAGTAGTTGTAGTTGTCGGCGCGGCGGCGATCGGTGTGGGCGATGGCCTGCTGTGCCTGGCTTTCTTCCATATGTTCTGTTTTGATGATGCGTTCTACGCGTGATGCCATTGGTGCATGCAAAAAGAGGCTGATGCAATGGTCGTAATCGCGCAGGATGTAGTCCGAGCAGCGGCCAACAATGACGCAGTTGCCTTTGCGTGCCAGGTCTTGAATAACCTGGGTTTGTGCATTGAAGATAACGTCTTTTGGTGCATCGTCGGTGTTGGAATAGACATACATCTGATTGAACAAATCGTGGATGAGGTGGCTGCCCATGCTTTCTTCGTTTTTCTGGATATAGTCTTCTGAATAACCAGTGATGCCGGCGGTTTCAGAGATGATTTCCTTATCATAGAAGGAAAATCCGAGTTTGAGAGCGAGGTATTGACCGATGGCGTGGCCGCCGCTGCCATATTGACGACCGATGGAGATGACCCAGTTGTCGCTTTCGAGGGCTGGTTCATACATGGCAACATCGTCGCTTTCCACTTCAGCAATAAATTTGTCGAATCTGTGGATTTTGCGGCCGCAAAGGCGGGCAATATAGCCAACAAGGAAGGCCGCGATGATGGTCCCTTCACGCACCCCGTTGAGGCGGTGAGCAAAAATGAAAGAGAGCACCACGGCGATCACCGTCAAGGTCACGTCGTTGGCGATTTTTGTCATACCAAAGTCGGTGTGCCAGGTGCTGCTGATGGCACGCACGAGCGATTCCCCTGGCAGCATGGCAACATTGGCGAGGGTTTCAAGATACACCCCAAAGCCAAGGATGATGCAGCCTACAAGCAAAAAGAGCAGCTTCTCAATATACACAGAGAATGTGATGTTTTTAATCATGGCAGTGGTCAAGTCGATGCAATACCCAAAGATGACACAGAAGGGAATCTGCAGCACATGTTCCAGCTTGAAATTGCGGCGCAGAATGACCAGCTGCAGAATAACCATGATCATATTAACAGCAATGGTAAATTCACCGAGGGTGAATGAGAAATTCAAACTCAGTACGTATGGCACCGAAGAAATTGGCGAAGTCCCGAGATCGGCCTTGGTGATAACACTGACGCCGAGAGAGTTGATGAACACCCCGATGAAAAAGATAATGTAACGTTTGATTTTGTTGGTCGTCACTGTTCCAAACTCCTTTCCTGAAGATTATTGTAAATGTGGGTAAGCGTTTCCATGAAACGTGCGCGTTCTTTCTCTGGAATGCCTTCAAACGCAATCGCTTCCATCTCTGCAAAGGCAGCCTGCACTTGCTGGGAACTGGCTTTGCCTTTTTCTGTCATAAAAATATGTGTTGTCTTGCGATTGCCATTCATATTGCGGCGCTCAATGAGCCCTTTTTCGACCATACCTTTGAGCAGGGTGGTCAAAGAGCCCGGTTCGATGTGGCAGCTGCTGGCAATCTCTTTCTGAGAATCCCCGTCGTGGCTATGGAGATGATCCAGCACTTTCGGCTGACCGACGGTGAGGTCGGTGTGGCGCAAGTGTGCAAAGACACCTTTTTGGAACAGCGACTGGGTAATCATCATTAAATAATGAAATGAATGTTCCATGAAAACTCCTTTCTAAAAAACTGAAAATAAAAATAGTTTGAATCCAAACCATTTTTAGCGTCAACGTTGTATATTATATGACATCTCACTCCCATATTCAAGGGAAAAAATGACAAATTGCCAACATTGACTTTTTATTTTTTCGTTGCTATAGTGAGAGCACCGATTATGAAGGAGGCTTTTCTCATGACACACACAATGCGGCGCAAACGCCAGGCCCTTGCACCAGATGTTTGCACCGATATTCTCACCCATGCCAGTGCTGGTGTGCTGGCACTGGCCGATCAAAGCGGCCAGCCTTACGCGGTGCCGCTGAGCTATGTTTATGTCGACAGCACCCTCTACTTTCACAGCGCCAAGGCTGGCTACAAGCTCGACCTTATCCAGGAAAATCCCCGCGCATCTTTCTGCGTCATTGCCGACGATCACATTGTGCCAGAGCACTTCACAACGTACTACCGCAGCGTCATCGCCTGCGGCACGGTGCAACTTGTGAATGATGACGACGAAGCCCACCATGCCATCACGCTCCTGGGACGCAAATACGCGCCAAATGAAAGCCAGACCGCTCTTGAACAGGAAATTGACAGCGCCTGGTCTTCGCTTACCATTTTTGCCATGCATGTTGATACACTCACCGGCAAAGAAGCCCTAGAACTGGCCAAAGCAAAAGAAGAATAAACGCCAAAAGCCCGATAAGAGCGCAGCGCTCTTATCGGGCTTTTTTCATAGGTTATCGTTTCTCCACCGCTTCAGCAATCGCATCAGCGACCGCCTGGGCCCCTTCATTGGCAAGATGAATGCCGTCATCGAGGAACCATTCTGGGTGATCGAGTGTCAAGCTGTAGATGTCGACGACAGTGAGGCTTTCTTCTTCTGCGAAGGCATGGATGCTGTCGTTGACGGCAGCATAAGCAGCAGGCTGCACCCCAAAGCTCACCATGCCTGCAGTTTCTTTCAAATGCGGCGCCGGCGGGGTGCAGAGCAGCACGGTTGGCGAACTGTCGAGGGTTTGATAAGTGTGCACAAGATCGGCGTATTCGTCGGCGAAGGCTTCGCGGCCGCGCCAGCTGGAGCGATTGGTGTCGTTGGTGCCAAACATGAGCACAACAATGTCCGGCTGATCGGCCAGGCTGGCCTCATAAGCAGCCGTTTCGCTGTAAGGATCGATGCCGCTGGCCATGGCTGTGGTGCCGCTGACGCCATAATTGCTGACTGCATAATCGTCACCGAGGCGCTCTGCCAGCGCAATGGTATAACTGTCGGCGCCGTAGCCAGCGGTGTTGCTGTCGCCGACACAGGCAACGCGAACAGGCTGCGCCGCAGGCGCTGTGGTGCGATGCGTTGACGAAGCGCTCTCCTGATCCGCATGCCCACAGCCGACGAAAGCCGTCAAGCCGAGGCATAGCCCAGCGCAAAGAAGCAGTTGAAGCCGCATGAGACAGATTCTCCTTTCTTATATCGAGACGTTGTGCCAAACTGCAGCATTCGCAAACTTAATCGGCATCCAGAACGGCAGCAACTTCGTCGTCTGTAAGTTCAGAGAACGGACGCATCGGCAGCGGCTGAGCCGGATGGTCTGCAATGAGCTTTTCCATCCAAATCATGTGGTACCAATGATCGAATTTATAGCCGCAGCGCTGAAATTCACCAACGAAACGATAGCCCAGATGGGCATGAAAATCAGCACTGTTGCGCGTGAGATATGGATCACTGCCATTTTCAGGCACGCCAATGCAAGCATAGAGATTGGTGATGCGCTGAAGGCGGCTGATGCCTTCAAGAGCCTGATAGAGTGCGCGGCCAATGCCTTGGTGGCGGCAGTTTTTATCAATATAAATGGAGGTTTCTGCCGACCAGGCATAGGCTGCACGGCCAACAAAAGCACTGGTATAAGCATAGCCAAGAATCACGCCGCGAAATTCGGCAATGAGATAAGGGTATGTTTTCAGCGTGCGTACAATGCGCGCACGAAATTCTTCCACACTTGGCACCTCGTATTCAAAGCTGATGGCGGTATCGGTGACATAGGGCGCATAGAGCGCCAAAAGCGCTTCGGCGTCGTCGGGGGTGGCGACACGGATGCTGATATTATTCATAAAGGATTCCTCCGTTTCTTTTTGCTGGACTTATTATAAAACAGCGCAAAACATCATGCAATATAGCCCATTCCTATGCACAACAAAAACCGCAAGGCGCCCACTGCCTTGCGGTTTTGTTGCGGATTATACAAAGAGATAGGATTTTCCAACCGACAGCACGCAGGGGGAGATTGGAGAAAGCCCTGCGTGATTGCGATCCTGCTGCCGGTTTCGTCTAGAGGAAGGTCTGTTTTCTTCTTCACAAGTAAAACAATCAATCTTTAAAAAGTAGAGGAGTAGAGGTGTGATTGTCAATGAATCGGATTCCCGCGCTTTTCAGCGCTAAGAGGTTTTTAAAAGAAGCGACCATGCCTTGCCCAAAACATAGCGCTCCTGCAAAAGCCTGTCTGCAAGTCATTGCACAAACGACCCTGCGATGTTCGTTTGAACAATGATTGTACAATTAGAGGTGTTTGGCGCAGTCTTTTTTGGAAATGACTGCGCAATGGAGTTGTCACGCGGCGAACCGCATGCATTTACGCTCTGGCGATGGCGACGCCCAAAGCGATGGCTGCTTTTTCTTCATCGGAACCTGGTTCCGGAGAGTCGAGAATGGCCAGGCCGTCTGCAACGAGGTTGCAGCCTAAACGGACAGCGTCCTGCGCCCAAAGGTCCATGTATTCGCCGCTGTTCCAATTGTAGGAGCCGAACAGCACCACGTTTTTGCCAGAAAGTTTTCCTTCAATGCTGTCCCACATTGGCTGGAAATCTTCCGTTTCAAGCTGCTCATCGCCCATGGCTGGTGAGCCAAAGGCAAAATTGGTGTACTGATCCATCATGCTTGGGTCAAAGTCCCAAGGCATGTACACGTCGGCCTGCGCTCCGGCTTGTTCCACGCCCTGTTTGACCAGTTTCATGATGTTTTCGGTGTTACCCGTACCACTCCAATATACAATTGCGACTTTCACTTTTGTACACATCCTTTCTAACATTAAATTGCACGGGCCAGCGCTTCAAGAGGCTGCCCTTCCCGATATCGGGTGAGACATACCGACCGGCTGTCGTCATAGGCTGCAAAACACTTTCTGGCTTGTTCTTCGTTGTGGAACACACACCAGTGGCCCTGCAGCTTCGCGCATCTTGATCCGAACTGCACGAAACTCTTGACGTCTTCCAGCGGGTAAGAGAGAAAGAGCCCGATCTCGTGTGGAAAGCCATCGTGCTGCTGCAAACGCTTGGCGAGATGAGACAGCGCTGCCTGATAGCTAAAATCCGCATAGCCAAGGGGTGTTAGGAAGGCTTGCGTTTCAGGGTCTGCCAAATCACGCGCGAGGGCATCGACACGATAAACATAGACGAGCGGCATCTTTCCGTTCGTGAAAAAGAGACGCACATTGATCCCAAAGCGGCGCAAGCGTTCCCGCGCAGCCACTGCTTCCTGACAAATGGTCTGTGGATCCAGTTCACAAGTGTTAAAAAGCCCACCCGTTTTGATCCCAGTCAATACAGGGGCGCAAAAACGAACAATGCGTTCTTCTAAGGTTTCCATGGTCATCTCCCTTTCAAAATAGAGGTTGTTTGAATTAGCGAGTTTTACTTCGCTAACTCATGGTTTCATTATAGTATGCACTTGCTAACTTGTCAACAGAAAATAATTAGCAATGTGAAACTTTTTTAAGAATCTCTTTTCTTCCGCCACAGCATTGCGTCAACGTGGTCGCTATGCTACCATAAAAGCACGCCTGGCATGTTAATCGCGCGATTCCTCCCGCGTCTGCCATGCCAGAAACCACGATCGAAAGGAGCGACACCATGCTCACCTATGACCTTTCCGATGCCAGCAAAGGCGCCTTATATGAAACCCTCTACAAAGACATTCGCGACGACATCAAAAGCGGCACCTTAAAAGCCGGCGAAAAACTGCCGAGCAAACGCACCCTGGCGAAAAACCTCGGCGTCAGCACCATCACTGTGGAAAGCGCCTACGCTCAGCTCATCAGCGAGGGCTATGTATATTCGCTGCCGAAGCGCGGCTATTTTGTGGCCAAGCTCGATGCGCCGATCAAAACAGCGCCCGCAGAAAAACCTCTCGACACCATCATCCTGCCTACGCCGCGTCCACACTACGACTTTGATTTTTCCCGCACCCAAACCAATCCGGATCAATTTCCTTTTGCCACCTGGAAAAAACTCCTGCGCGAAGTCATTGCCGAAGAAAGCCAGGCCTTGATGGAAAAATCACCCTCCGGCGGTGTATGGGCGCTGCGCCGCGCCATTGCCGGTCATCTGCGCGATTTTCGCGGCATCGACGTACATCCGGATCAAATTATCGTTGGTGCCGGCACCGAATACCTCTACAGCCTGCTGATTCAGCTTTTAGGCCGCGATAAAGTCTACTGCACTGAAAATCCCGGCTACCGGAAAATACCGCAAATCTACCGTGCTCAGGGCGTGTGCTGCCGCTTTGCCGATATGGACGAACAGGGCGTCACCGTCTCCGGCCTGCGCGCTGCTGGCGCCGACATTGCCCACATTGGGCCTACGCACCAGTTTCCAACAGGCATCACCATGCCTGTGAGCCGCCGCTACGAACTGCTTGCCTGGGCCAGCGAAGCCGATGAACGCACCATCATCGAAGACGACTACGACAGCGAATTCCGCCTTCATGGACGCCCCATTCCTGCCCTGCAAAGCCTCGATGCTTCGGCCAGCGTCATCTATATGAACACCTTTGCCAAATCCCTCTCCTCCACCGTGCGCATCAGCTACATGGTGCTGCCTGTGGCGCTGGCCAACCGCTTCTACGAACGGCTCGCTTTCTACTCCTGCACCGTCTCCAACTTTGAACAGTTCACCTTGGCGCGCTTCATCGACGAAGGCTACTTCGAAAAACACATCAACCGCATGCGCCTCTTCTATGCCCGCCAGCGCCAGCTGGTGTTCGACGCCATCGCCCAAAGCCCCCTCGCGGGTCTCTGCGACATCATCGAGCAAGACAGCGGCCTGCATGTGCTTCTGCGTCTGCACACCCACCGCAGCGACGCTGCCCTCGCCGCACAGCTCAACGAACAAGGCATTCACCTCTCCGCCCTCAGCGAATACTATGAAACCAACGCACCAACCGCCAGCCATCAGTTTCTCCTCAGCTACGCCAACCTCGACCTAGATGCCCTGCCAGCGGCGCTGGAAGCTGTGGCGCGTTGTCTATAACCGCCACCCAGAAAGGATGAGACGATGAAACCTTCCAATCTGCTTTCTATTTATCAAGGCGGGCAGGCATTGGCCTCCTTGGGCAAAGCTGCCGAACGCCGCTATAAGGTGCTGAAAAGCCATGAACTGGCGACACTGCGTGCCTTTTGTGACAGTCTCAAAGCTGAAGGCTGCACGGTTTCCGAATTGGATGGCTTTTTTGCCGGCTATGCCATTGACCGCATCAGCAAAGAATTTGATTTGCTGCGCTTCGGCCATGACTGCATTGTCAACATCGAACTCAAAGCACCGCTGCGCCGGGCCAACAAAGAAGACAAAATCCTGCGGCAGATGCGCGCCAATCACCATTATCTGAGCTTTCTTGGACAACCACTGCATCTCTTTACCTATGTGGACAAAGATGGTTTCTACGCCTACGAGCCCAGCACCCGCAGCCTGCGCACCAGCTGTGCCGCGGAAATTGCCGATATTCTCCGCCGCCAGCACGTTAACCCTGATGCCGATCCGGACAAGCTCTTTGTCCCTGCCAACTATCTGATCTCGCCCTTTAACGACACCACACGTTTTCTGCAGGGAGAATATTTTCTTACTACCACCCAGCAATCGGTCAAAGACGATGTCCTTTACACGCACCAGCACCATCCCGGCACTTTTTTCCTGCTCTCTGCCGCTTCTGGCACCGGTAAAACACTGCTGCTTTACGACATTGCCAAAACCATTCGCAGCACCAGCAGTGTGGCCCTGTGTCACCCTGGGCCGCTCAACAAGAATCAGCACCGTTTCCGCAGCCTATTAGGCTGGAACATCTATGGGCTTGGCGACGTTCACCCTGCCGCCCTTTGCAGCCGCTATCGTCTGCTTCTCATCGACGACGCCCAGCACCTGCACCACAGCGATCTTGGCGCCCTCGCCAGCGCTGCGCAAGCCAGTCATACCACCCTGCTTCTGGCCTTTGAGGCGATCCCAGAACTGCACCTTGATCCCTCCAGCGACAGCCGAGCTTTTCTTACCGCTCACCATCCCACGCTGCAGCTGCGCAGCACGGCCCTTTCTGCGAAAATCCGCACCAACAGCACCCTTGCTGCCTTCATCACCAATCTTTTCCACAATGGTGCCGCCCCGCTTCATAAAACCAGCGACTGCATCAGCATCGACTATCTCTACGAAGCCGCCGATCTGCGCGCCTACGCCAGCCATCTCACCAAACAAGGCTGGTCCCTGCTCACCAGCACCGCAGTTGGCCCCGGCCTTTCTCTCACCGACTGCGGCGCCATCGACCTGCGTCATGCAGCTGGCCGCGAATACCCACGCGTCGCCATCATCCTCGACCGCCGCTTTTTCTACGATCCCACCGGCCACCTGCAAACCACCGATCAAACCAGCGCCGCCCTCCGCGCCCTCTACCACCTCCTCACCCGCACCAACGAACACCTCAAACTCATCCTCTACAACAACCCACCCCTCTACCTTGCGCTGCTGAAAATACTGGAAGAAGAATAGATAAATGCTCCTTTTTTGAAGTCATCACATGACGTCGTTCAAAAAAAGGAGCATTTTTATATATAATTTTTTATATTTAGGTCTTATTTTTATATCTGTTATGATAGAAAACGTAATGGCATTACAAAATACTTAGAAAGGAAAATTTTAAAATGAATGAAAAAATTTTAAAGTTAGCGGCTAGTATCCCTGTTATGTTTTTTGGTGCACCTGGAATTGGAAAGACAGCGCTCATTACCCAATTTGCTCAAAATATAGGTGCAGATTTGGTGGATATTCGACTATCATCTGAAACGCCAAGTAGCTTTGAAGGAAAAGATTATATCGATCCAAAAACTGGACAATTAAAAAAAGCACGCGCATGGTGGTTGCAACGTATTGACAAAAACAAAGAATTAAATATTCCTACTGTTTTATTTTTTGATGAATACACAAATGCACCAGATGCGCTTCAACAATTGGCATATTCTCCTTTTAATGAAAGAAAATTACATGGTCGTTCATTTGATTACACACTTTCAATGCCACAAAACGATAATAATAAATGTACACATTCAAAAGCAGGGCTTTATGTATTTGCTGCAGGCAATCGTGTCGAAGACGAAACAGGAGCTCGCGAAATGGTATATGCTTCGAAAACACGTGTATTTACTGTTGATTACTCTGTTTCTGCAAAAGAATGGCTCTCATGGGCAGAACGAAACAACATTAATCCCAAAATACGTGCATTTATTCAAGCGAATCCTGATGCATTACTAGAAAAACCTTCTACCGGTACTGCTTGCCCTCGTGAATGGGCAAATCTTTCTTCCGCAATATCATTGGGAATTCCTTACCAAGAAGCTGCACACGGAACAATACGTGGTGCACATGAAGCAAAATTTTGCGCATTTTACAAAGACAGTACATTATGTCCTACTATTGAAGATATTGTTAACGGCCACGCAAAAAAACCATCGAAGGTGCATTTAGCTGCGTTTACTGCCGTATTAGCAACAGCATTAAAGGATCATGAACAAGCAATACAATATTTTCCACTTGTCTATCAATGGATCGCTACGCAAAGCTCCGAATGTGAAATCATTTTTGCCAGATATTCCATTCCATTGCTTGCTGAAAAACTAACGGCCGATAAAAAATGTATGGCAATTCTTGCTTCTGCTGCAAAGAAGGCAGGACTATGCGTAAAATGAACTTTTCAAAATTAATATGGTGTGAACCATGGCTCGCACCCATTGTATTAAATATCCAAAATGTCATTGCAACCGAATCTTTGGAAACTATTGGCATAACACCTAATGGAAAGGTGTTATTTTATAACCCACAATTCTGGAAAATATTAAAGCCAAAAGAACGTTTAGGAGTACAACTTCATGAGATGCTTCATATAGCCAACCGCCATACGGAACGCCAAGAATACCGAAATCTCGCTCTTTGGAACATTGCATGCGATCATGCCATTAATTACCAAATCACTATCTCTGGTTATTCTCTGCCATCTAATGCACTTGACGGTATTAACGATTCTGCTGAGAATATTTATAATCAACTATTTGATAAATTAGACCTTAAATTTGACTGCCTCTCAAGCAAAAATAGATCCATATTTATTAACAATAAACAACTTTCTTCGCATGAAACATGTAATACTTCTGAATCTATATTGGATAATGACTTACTGGAGAAAAATACTGATGGTAGTAAAGTTTGGCAAAATCTTGATACGATGGAGGCAATTGAAAGCGCAAAAAAGCTCGCTAGTCATGGAATAAGTCCTTTAAGCAAGCACTGTCAGCCACTTCTCTCAAAAGTTAATTGGAAACAAACATTACAAAATCTTGTAAAAAGTAGCCTTGGCGATGACTTGGACTATCTCCTTTATGATTTTGACGAATTTGGTATTTGCGAAGATATTCTCTATCCAAAACCAAAGCCCAAAATATGTGCTCTTATTGACGAAAGTGCAAGCATCAATAATGTATTATTCCAACAATTTCTCGGAGAATTATCAAAAATGACACGTTTTGCAGACATATGGGCTTCAGGATTCACCGATAATACCGAATTGAATCTAACACCACTAAAAAAATATCATCGAACTATGACAGGCGGAACTGATATAACTATACCATATATACAAGCCTGTCAGAAAGATTTCGAATGCGTTATTGTTCTCACCGATGGCTATTTAACGTTTCCACTTATTGAACAAAAACCAACCATATGGGTAATGCCTAAAAGTTTTGAACGAAGTATGGAGGTAATAATTTGAGAAAACTTGGAAGTATTGAACCATTAGATGACTTCATTCTCGCCCTTGCTGGTGGTGCAAACGTCAATGGCACCTGGCGTGGTAGTCCCTTGGTTGAATTTTATTTCACAGAATCTATGCGTCACTTTGTGATTTTTCCTACAGAACAACCTAAAAGTGATAAAGACAACAACATTCTAAAATTACATGCAATCATCAGCGCAGGTGCGGATGTCTCACCATTGTTCCATTCATCTTATAACTATTACGAATTTGGAAATCTTTTACGATTACTCTGTAGACAACTAGATCTCTTAAAGGTAGTAATAGAATCCAAACAAGCTCAAACATATATATCAGAAGATGCACAACAAAAAAATCAATTAATTGAACTTCATAATCGTTTAAAATCTATCGACATTCTTCTTGAGGACAGATTTTTCGAATAATCCTGTGCTTATAATTGGAATAATGTTATTCTTATTGCAACAAAAATATTTTGGAGGAATGACCTATGGAAAAAAGAATTACTGATCGCACATTTTTTACACAACCTGCTGAAGAATTAGCAAAAGCACTAATCGGAAAAATTATATGTCACGAAGTAGGCGATGAAAATGAAAAATTTGTCATTAAAGCTCGTATCAAAGCAACTGAAGCTTATCGGCAAACAGACGATGTCACCGATGCGAATCGTGAAAAAGAAAGAACTTCTCAAATATTAGAAGGTGGTCATCTACACTTATATACTAAAAAAGGTGAAGGACGTAAACGACTCGACATCGTCGCAGGGAACAAAGGCATTGCAGAAAGTGTTTTAATCAGAGGACTAGACGCTTACACGGAAGGACCACAAATTGTTGTTTGGGCAATGGATATCGATGATAGTGCCGATGGAATGGATCTTTTAGCAGAAAATGCCACTATCTGGCTTGTCGATGATGGTACAATTGTTGAACTTCAGGAAGCAAAACCTAGAAAAGGGCTCGCAGAAACAGCAAACACTAAAGATGAACTACTGTATTTCACTGCAAAAAATTTCAAATTTTAAACTATAATTTTTAGCTACAACACAAAATATTATGGCTGCCGCTTATTATTGTGGCAGCCACTTTTCGTGCTCAACCTAACATTTCCCACAAAATCATCTCAAAAAGCCTCCTTCAATATACTATCCAACACACCTGTTTGCAGCATCGCCGCTAATTTACAAACAAGGCAATGTTTTTGAAAACAAAAAGCACGCTGCAAATGCAACGTGCTTTTTATGATGTATTATGGGCGATACTGGACTCGAACCAGCGACCCCCTGCATGTGAGGCAGATACTCTAACCAACTGAGCTAATCACCCATTTCTATTTAATACCGTACCACTAATTTTTATTTCTGTCAATGGTTCGAAAAAATTCGGTGACTGTTGTATCTGCTGATAAAGTTATGTAGCATCAACGACATTTATTGAAGGATAACAAAGAAAAAAGCACCCTGGATCAGAGTGCCCTTCGTTAAGCTCTGCTTTTTGACACACAAAAAAGCACTCCGCATAACTGCAGAGCGCCTTTCGTCCTATCCTGGCAATGACCTATCTTCCCAGCAAAAGAGTAGCAAGTATTGTCGGCGCTG
>OGDF01005916.1_pt1 | contig 12559 bp, 11 predicted proteins | sample 1570141 | NCBI WGS metagenome assembly OGDF01 (sample SAMEA4370581, study PRJEB24528) | human gut metagenome | reverse complement strand
TGACGCTCATCCCGCTGGTAGTGATGGTCGCATGCGTGGCTTTCCAAGTTCCCGCCATCCCCTCATTCCTCGTGGGCATCGCGCTCGGCGCGTTCGCACTCGCCCTCATCTACATGGACATGCCCACGGGCCGCACGCTCTTCCGTCCCGCAAACGCCGGCTCCCCCATCGTCCCGGGATCCGCATCCAACGGCATCGCGCTCGGCAGCATCCATAGCATCATCGCCCTCATCGGCAACGTCGTCGTCATCATCGCAACCGCAGTGATCGCGCACGCACAGTTCGTGAATGTGATCGGCGGAGACACCCGCCTCCGAGATCTCATCGATGATATCGCCGCCCGTATGGTCGTCATGCCCGCAATTGACGTGCGCGGAATCGCTCGACACCCCCAGCACGCTCCGGCGCAGCACCGCATGCACGCGGACGTTGGAGCGCAGCGCGCGAATCAACGCATCGAGCGCAAAACCCGTCACCAGGCCGATCGCCGCCTTGACGCCCAGAATCTGCGCCATCTGCGCAAGCGACATATGCTCCGCGACGAGCATGGGGAGCATCTCGTCAGACGTGGAAAGAAAAACAGCCACAAGTGTGCCCAGCGTGACGACGCGACCGGCATAGAGCGTCGCCGCCATGGCGGAAAACCCGCACTGGGGCACCAGACCCAGCACGGCGCCGACGGCCGGCCCCGCGGCGCCCGCGTGCTTGATTGCCGCGTTCACGCGCTCGCCCGCCATATGCTCGATCGTCTCGAGCACAAGGTAGGTCAAGAAGAGAAACGGAACGAGCGCGAGCGTGTCTTTGCCCGCGTCGAGCACGATATCGAGAATGAGATCCATGGCAAAAAGCCCTTTCGAAGCTTTGCTGAGCATCTTTGCGAAGTATGCCTATAAGGCCTATAAGATATGTGCCCCTAGGGTATCTGCCCACGGGGCTTGTAAGAGACGAAACCTGCATCTATTGTATCCGCTAGGGATTCTTACATACGAGTTCCCCGAGAACAACGGCGCAGCGCAACGCGACGGCGATCAGGTTGACAACGTCTCCACGAGCTACGGCCACACGGACGGCAGTGACGAGGGTGGGCGGCAACCCGCCCCACCGGCCAAGGCCGCACGGGTGGAAACCTGCCAGCGGCGATCACGCGGGTATCGTCCGCACGGGCGGCAACCTGATGGCGGCGGTCACGCGGGCATCGTCCGCATGATCGGCAACCTGCAGGTCTGACCACGCGGACGATGCCCACGCAAAACGCGGTCGCACGATCTGCGCGCAATGATAATCATCACGAGTTTTCAGTGAGGCAACCATGAATGTAGCAAGTGCAATCGAATACGCATGCCAGCCCTGCATTTCGATGTTTTTGTTCGGCGACCACGACGCGATGGAGTCGGAGCGCAGAAACGGCGAGGACGCGCTCAAGACGCTCGAGAACGAGTACTTCGCCAACCCCGACTGCGGGTTCGACTTTGATTTGGTGACCGACCTTGCGGACCGCAACCGCGAGATATGTGACGAGATCGGTGAGCAGCGCCTGCGCAACGTGACGCCCGCGACGCTCGCGCGCGGCCTCTCCGACGACGACACATGCGCCGCCATCGGCAAGATGCAGCACCGCTCCGCCGCATCGGTCAAACGCGAGGTCCGCGGCGATCGCGATGCGTTCGGCGTCGCATACGGGCGCAAGCCCATTCAGGGTACGGTCCTCGGCATCGACATCGAGACCACGGGTCGCGCGCCCGAGCGCGGCTACATCATCAACGTGGGCTGGGAGATCATGGACCTCACGAGCGACGCCGTGCCGCACGATGGCGAAGCGCACTATTGCGGACTACCCGACGTGTACCGCTCGGGAGACGTTCCGCTCACCGAGATTCACCATATCACCTGGGACGACATCGACGGCAAAAAGCCCTTCCGCGAGGACAAGGCGCTCCAAAAGCAGATCCTCAAGCTCATGAAGAAATACCCGTACATGGCGCACAACGCCGCATTCGAGGACAGCTGGTTCAAGATTCACCTCGACGGGTACGCCGAAGCGCGCCGCGCGGGAAAGATCGTCATCATCGATTCGCGTCAGATCTGCCGCAGCCTTGACGGCGAGGTGCGCGCGCTCCCCCGCGAGTCCGCGCCGGCGGCGCTCGAGAACTGGGCGCGACGCCGTGGCACGCTTGCCGCCAGCGACATGGAGCAGCATCTGGGTCTCGACGACACCGACCTTATGCTGCGCACGGTGCAGGCGGAGTTCAACGAGAAGGGTCTGTTCCTCAAGTAGGGACGCCTCTACAAGCGAGGGCGCCATGCTCGCGAAAAGGGCACCCCTCAAGCGAGACCGCCATGCTCGCGAAATGGGCACCCCTCAAGCGAGGACGCCCCTCAAGCACGGGCTCTCCATATGCCAGAACACATCAAACCATCCCAAAACTGACAGAAAATCGCGAAAAACGAAAATCGTTGTCACTTTTGGGATGGTTTTTGAAAATCGGGTCCATATGCTTGCAGGCAAACGATCGCGCAGGTAAAAACCAAAAGATAAATAGACGGCAAAACGCTCGCAAAATGCTGTTGACATATGAACATGCGCTCATATAATGAAATCATCAATTGATATGAGCGCATGTTCATATGAAAGGATGTTGAGATGAGCGTCTTGAAACAGGAAATCGCGCAGGAACTCGAAGAGCTTAATCTTCCTGCTGCGCCGACCCACTGCGCCCCCGAAGACCTTCCCGATGAGGAGCTCCTCTACGATCTTGCAGACTTGTTTAAGGTTTTTAGCGACACCACGCGCATCAAGATCCTCTACGCCCTCATGGGCCGCGAGCTCTGCGTTGCCGATATCGCCGAGGCCACCGAAACGTCGCAGTCCGCGGTCTCCCATCAGCTGCGAACGCTCAAGCAGGCGCACCTCGTCAAATTCCGTCGCGATGGACGCAACATCCTGTACTCCCTCGCCGATGATCACGTTTACACCATGCTCAACCAGGGCATGAGTCACATCTGCGAGTAGCGCCTCTCGCCCTCACGAGCCAACAGGAAACAAGCGACCGGCACCCAGGCCGCTAAGCAAGTGAAAGGAACCCACCATGAAAAAGCAATTCAAACTCGATGAGATTGACTGCGCCAATTGCGCCCGCGAGCTCCAGGACGAGCTTGCAAAGCTCGATGGCGTCAAATCCGTTTCCGTCAATTTCATGACCCAGAAGCTCACCCTCGAGGCTGACGACGCCGAGTTCGACGACGTCCTCGAGCGTGTAATCGACTTCACGACCGACGCCGAACCCGACTGCGAGATCATCCGTTAGTCATGCGAAACCGATCGGCCGCTCTATGCGGCCGCTTATCGCAAGAACATATGAATGATTGTTCATCCATTCAAAATAACCATAGGTTTACAGCTGGAGGGGAACATGGCAGCCTCAAAGCAAGTATCCAAAAAGAAGAAACGCCGCAAAAAGGAATCGCAGCAGCATAAGCTCCATCGCATCCTGCTCGCGCTCGCAATCTTTTTTGTGGTCCTGATCTGCGAGAAGACGGGACTTATCGACGGTACCGTCGGAGAGCACGCAGCGGTCTACGTTGAGTTCGCGCTCTTTCTGATTCCGTTCGCAATCGCCGGCTACGACGTGTTGCTCAAGGCGTTCAACAACATCAAACGTGGCAAGGTCTTTGATGAGAACTTCCTCATGGCCGTAGCCACGATCGGAGCCTTCGCCACGATCCTCTTCCCCGACAACGACCCGAGTACGGCCGAAGGCGCAGCCGTCATGCTGTTCTACCAGGTCGGCGAACTGTTCCAGGCGTACGCCGTGGGCAAAAGCCGCAAGTCTATCAGCGCCATGATGGATATCGCCCCCGACTACGCCAACATCGAGGGCACCGACGGCAAACTCGAGCAAGTCTCGCCCGACGACGTCCCCGTAGGCACCACGATCGTGGTCAAGCCCGGCGAGCGCGTACCCATCGACGGCGTCATCATCGAGGGAACTACGCAGCTCGACACCGCGGCGCTTACCGGCGAGTCCGTTCCGCGCGGCGCCAAGGCGGGCGACGACGTCATCAGCGGATGCATTAACCTCTCCGGTCTCGTGCGCATCAGGACCACCAAACCGTTCGGAGAGTCGACGGTAAGCCGCATCCTGGAGCTCGTCGAAAACGCAAGCGAAAAGAAGGCGCGCACCGAGAACTTCATCACACGCTTCGCCCGCGTGTACACCCCCACCGTCACCATCTCCGCCGTACTGCTGATCGTAATCGGCGGAGCCGTGACCGGGGCTTGGGCAGACTGGCTGCTCCGTGGCCTCACGTTCCTCGTCGTGAGCTGCCCCTGCGCGCTCGTGATCAGCGTGCCCATGTCGTTCTTCGGCGGCATCGGCGGTGCCTCCAAGCTGGGCGTCCTCATCAAGGGCTCCAACTACCTCGAGGCGCTCTCCGACGTGGACACCGTCGTCTTCGACAAGACCGGCACCCTCACCAACGGCACCTTCAGCGTGGTCGCCGTGCACCCACAGGCTCCCTTTGACGAGCAGTCGCTGCTCGAGACGGCGGCGCTTGCCGAGTCGTTCTCCGACCACCCTATCGCGCAATCGGTGCGCAACGCCTTTACCGGCAAGCTCGACGTCAAGCGCGTGAGCGAATCGGGCAACGAGGCCGGACACGGCGTGACGGCAACCATCGACGGAAGGCACGTGGTGGTGGGCAACGCCAAGATACTCGCCGAGCACAACGTCGAGGCGCCGGATTGCGAGGCCGTGGGCACCATCCTCCACGTGCTGGTCGACGGCACCTACGCCGGGCATATCGTGATCGCCGATACCATCAAGGACGACGCCGAGCAGACGATTCGCGACCTGCATGCCGCGGGCGTGCACCGCACCGTCATGCTCACCGGAGACCGCGAGGAGGTCGCCGCCGACGTCGCGAAGCGCTTGGGCCTCGACGAGCATCACGCGCAGCTGCTGCCTGCCGACAAGGTCGATCGCGTGGAAGCGCTGCTTAAGTCCGAGACCGGCAAGGGCAAGCTCGCCTTTGTGGGCGACGGTATCAATGACGCCCCCGTGCTCACCCGCGCCGATGTGGGCATCGCCATGGGAGCCATGGGCTCGGACGCCGCCATCGAGGCAGCCGACGTGGTACTTATGGACGACAAGCCGTCCAACATCGCAAAGGCTATTCACGTCGCTCGCAAGACCATGGGGATCGTGTGGCAGAACATCATCTTCGCGATCGGCATCAAGGTGTTGATCCTAATCCTTGCCGCACTGGGTATCGCCAACATGTGGCTCGCCGTGTTTGGCGACGTGGGCGTGGCGATAATCGCCATCCTCAACGCCATGCGCGCCATGAACGTGAAGAACTGCTAGGGGTTTTAAAGTGACCGACATAGCCAAATAACTGCTCGGGCGCGAGGTCGTTTGAAAGCTTGAGCAGGCATAAGGTCCGTGCGATATGGGGTGCGTTTCCGTTTGGAAGCGCACCCCAATTTGTTTGCGGCAAACTTAATAAGTCAGGCAAACGGTTGGATAAGGCTAGACCGGAAACGATGCATAAGGCTCGATCAGGGACGATGCATAAGACTCGACCGGGAAACTCTACGTAGGATTTAATCAAGGAAACGGGTGCGCAAGACTTAGAAACTCAGGCAAACGGTGAGGATAGAGCAAACGACCTCAGTCGAACAGCCCCAGCTGCTCGCAGGCCTTGTAAATACCGTCGTCATCGACGTTCGCCGTCACAAGCGTCGCACGCTCCTTGAGCTCGAGCACGGCATTGCCCATGGTGACGCTCGTCCACTCGGGAACAAACATCGAAAGGTCGTTCTTGCCGTCGCCGAACACCACGACATCGGAATAGTCCCCACCCTGAGTGTCGACGATCTTCTTGACTCCATATGCCTTGTCGGCGGGCTCAACAAACAGATATTCCTTGTGAAAGCGGCACCACGGCAACCGCTTGAGATTCTCGAGCTCCTGCTCCCGCGGCTCGAAACAGGCGACGTAGACCTTGTAAATCTCGGGATAGTCACGCGGGTCAAGCCCGGGTACGACCTTGGTCCCCATATAAATATCGTGCGTGAACTCCATAAAGCGCTCATCGGGAACAAACCGCGTCATCGAGTCCTCGACCTGAATCCCCCAGATAAAGTCCTTGGCGCGGCACTCGTCGACAAGGTCGATACAGGCATCACGATCGAGCGGGCGCACCCCGAGAAACTCATCATCGACGGTAACGCCCCAGCCGCCGTCGCTCACCATGTTAGAAAAACCCAGCTCATGCATGTAGTCGACGGCCATCGCATGCGCCCTGCCCGTAGCGATGGCAACAAAATGCCCCGCATCGCGCAGCTTTTTGAGCGCGAGCTTGGTGGACTCGGGAACGTATTGCGCGCCCGGCGTTTCCGGCGGCAAGCGTGCCGTCGATATCGAAGAACAGGTATTTACGCTTGCCGGAACCCATATGTCCTCCTGCATTCAACATTAAAAACGACCGAAACGGCATGTCCTAAACGCACGGGAAACCACAAACCCAACCCCACGCGCCTCGAAAGCCTCTGTCCGCTCGAACACGCGTCGGGACCGCACACGCACGGACGTTTGCACAAGCTAAAGAAGCCCAAAATGTTTGCAGGCGTTATAGATACCGTCGTGGTCGACGTCATCGGTCAGGTAATCGGCACGGTCCTTGACGGCGCCCCAGGCATTGCCCATGGCGACGCTCGTGCCCACCGCATCGAACATCGAGAGGTCATTCTCGCCGTCACCGAAAGCGATGGTGTCCGCCGGGTCGATACCGTAACGCTCGCAGGTGGCGAGAACGCCCGCACGCTTACCACCGGTCTTGGGAATCACGTCGCAGAACAGATCGGTCCAGCGCGTCGTCTTGACGCGGCTCGTACCGGCCAAAACCTTATCGTCATCGACCTGCCCCACAAAGGCGCACATCTGGTACACGTCCTCATCGACGATGGAAGAGAAATCGCCCAGCGGGTACACGAGGTTGGATTTCTCCTCGGTCTCGCTCACGCGCCTGTCGCGTCCGCTCAAAACGGCGGAATCGCGCAGCAGCGCCAGAGCCTCGTACTCACCGGACCCCACACGGCCGACAATCGTCTTGACGTCCTCTTTGTCGAGCGGCGTACTCAGATACACGCCATCGCCGTCGTAGCATAGCGAACCCGAAATCGTGACATAGGCATCAAACCCCTCACACAAAAACGGCTGCAGCTGGTACGCCGGGCGACCGCTCGAGATAATCACCTTGATACCCTGCTCACGCAGACGATCGAGCGCCTGCCAGGTGCTTGAGGGGACCTCGTGCGTGTTGAAACTCACGAGCGTTCCATCGATGTCGAAAAAGGCCGCCTTGATCATATATGCTCCTCCTGCAAAATTCTCCGCGGTCGATGTGCCGTCTCTGTCGATACGCCGTCCCGGTCGATACGCTACCCTTTGCCTCGCCCTCGAGCTTCTCACTCGCCTCAAGCCATTCGGTCTCGAGCTCATCGAGCGCCGCATGGGCATCGTCGATCTTCTTTTGCTGCTCCCCCAGGACAGCATAATCGGTCGGGTCGACCTGAGCCATCTCGGCCTCGGCCTCCTCGACCTTGGAGCGCTGCGTCTCCATCTTTCTCTCGAGCGAGTTTACTTCACGTCTCAGCTTTTGACGCTCGGCATTGCTAAGTCCCGACCGCTGTACGGACATTTGGGATATCGAAGACGCGGCTGCATCCGCGCCGGTCTTATCAGCCGAAAGCGCGGCCTTGGTGTCGTCCGAGCCGGTATCAGCGGCATTCACCACGCGCAGGTACTGGTCAACGCCACCCGGCATATGCGTCAGATGCCCGTCGATAAGCGCCCACTGCTGATCGGTCACGCGCTCCATGAGATAACGGTCATGCGTGATGAGAATCAACGTACCCGGCCAACCGTCAAGCAGGTCCTCCACGATGGCGAGCATGTCGGTATCGAGGTCGTTGCCGGGCTCGTCGAGAATCAGAACATTGGGCTCATCGAGAATCGTGAGCAGCAGCGACAAGCGACGGCGCTGACCGCCCGATAGGTCTCCGATACGGCTCCAGAGCTGCTTGGTCGTAAATCCCAGGCGCTCGCAAAGCTTTTCGGGGGTCGTCTCCTTGCCGTCGATCACGTAATAGTTCTTGTAGCGCGAAAGCACCTCGCGAATGGTGTCGTTCCAAACCGGCTTGAGCTCGTCAAGCTGCTGGGAGAGCACGCCGAAACGAACCGTCTGACCGATTTTGATACGGCCAGAGACGGGTTTGATCTTACCTTGGATGGCGCTCACGAGCGTCGACTTTCCCGCGCCGTTCGAGCCGAGCAAGCCGAAGCGGTCGCCTGCGCCGATAAGCCAGGTCGCATCCTCGATCACGGGCTTGAACGTGGCGTTTGCACCGGTCGGGACCGCGCCCGCAGCGGCGGCACCGGTGCCGTCCGCGCCGACATCTCCGGTAGTCCCATCTGCCGCCGGATACCCGATCGTCGCGTCGAGCACATCGATGACCTGCTTGCCCAGACGCGCCACGGCAAGGCGTTTGAGCTCGAGCTCGTTACGTGCGGGTGGCACATCAGCGATGAGCTCGCGCGCAGCTTCCACACGGAACTTGGGCTTGCTCGAGCGCGCCTGCGCCCCGCGGCTCAGCCATGCGAGCTCCTTGCGTGCCATGTTGCGGCGGCGCTCCTCGGTGACCGCAGCCATGCGGTCGCGCTCCACGCGTTGCAGGATATATGCGGAGTATCCACCCTCGAACGGGTCGACACGACCGTCGTGGACCTCCCACATGCTGAGACAGACCTCGTCCAAAAACCAACGGTCGTGCGTGACGACGAGAAGCGCTCCGCTCCCCCGCTGCCAACGTGCTTTGAGGTGCTCGGCGAGCCAGTTGATCGTACGCATGTCGAGGTGGTTTGTGGGCTCATCGAGCATCAGCACGTCGTAGTCGCCGATCAGAAGGCGCGCGAGGTCGACGCGGCGACGCTGACCGCCCGAAAGCTCGCCGACCCTGCCCTCCCAGGGGACGTCGGCGATCAGCCCGTTGATCGTCTGGCGCACGCGGGGGTTCGCCGCCCATTCGTACTCGGGCGCGTCCCCGACGACCGCGTGATGCACGGTCTCGTCGTCGCTCAGGCTATCGGTCTGACCGAGCAGCCCCACGCGCAGGTCGCGACGATGCGTGACGCGCCCGTCGTCGGGCTCGATCGTACCCGCCAGAACCGACAGCAGCGTGGACTTGCCGTCGCCGTTTTTACCGACGATACCGATGCGGTCGCCGTCGGCCACGCCCAGCGTGACCGAATCGAAAATATGCTTGGTGGGAAACTCGAGCGAAATCGAGTCGCACCCTAAAAGAACGCCCATGTGCCAGCTTTCTCGCTATACTCATACGCTCGATATCTTACCAGCTCGAAAGCCTCGGGCGCGCCCGTAAACAAAAATGCGCCCGCGAGACCACAGCGGTGCTCGCGGGCGCAAATAACGTTGCCGCTCTGCGCTGAATCCAAGTGCACAGGGGCTATCGGGCCTGTTCCGGACTAGGAGAACATGCCCGTGAGGTAATCGTTGAGACGTTTGTCCTGAGGACGCTGGAAGATCTCGTTGGTCTCGTTGTACTCGACCATATCGCCCATGTAGAAGAAGGCGGTGCGGTTGGACACGCGGCTCGCCTGCTCCATGTTGTGGGTGACGATGACGATGGCGCGGTCCTCGACGATGCTCGTCATGAGGTCCTCGATGGCAAGCGTCGAGATCGGGTCGAGTGCCGAGCACGGCTCGTCGAAGAGGATCACGTCGGGCTCGAGCGCGAGCGTGCGCGCGATACATAGACGCTGCTGCTGACCGCCCGAAAGCGCGAAGGCGCTCTTGTCGAGCTTGTCCTTGACCTCGTCCCAGAGTGCGGCGCCGCGCAGGCTCTCCTCGACCAAGCGATCGAGCTCGTCCTTGTCGGTCAGACCGTGACGCTTGGGCGCGAACGTGATGTTCTCGCGAATAGACTTATGGAACGGGTTGGGCTGCTGAAACACCATACCGATCGAACGGCGGAGCTCGTAGAGGTTCTCCTGCTTGGTGTTGATGTTGCGGCCCTGATACATGATGTCGCCGGTCACGCGGCACCCGCGAATCTCACGATTCATGAGGTTGAGGCTGCGCAGAAACGTCGACTTGCCGCAGCCCGACGGGCCGATCAGAGCGGTGATCTCGCCCTTATGGAAGTCGAGCGTGGTGTCGTGCAGTGCATGATGGTCACCGTAATAGACGTTCACGTCTTTGGTGGAAAGCATGACCTCATCGGATACGGCGACACCGGAGACGCGCTTGCCCTTTTCGGAAGCGCCGACGCTGGCGAGGAAGTCCTCGGACTCCGAAGACTGCTGAGCCGCATCTGCTTGAGTTACGGTATCGGTCATTCGGCCGTCATCCTCCTTGCAACCGCCTTACCCACCAGACGGGCGGCGATGTTGAAAATCAGCACGCAGATCATAAGAAGCGCTGCGGTGCCCCAAACGATTGTCTGCGCATCGGGCGAACCTTCGCCGTAGATCTTGTAGATGTGCACGGCGAGCGACTCGCCGGGACGGAACACGTTCCACGCGCACGTGGGGCTCGAGAAGTTGAAGCTCAGGAAGTTCAGGCGGACCGGGGAGCTCATACCCGAGGTGAAGAGCAGGGCTGCGGCCTCACCGAATACGCGGCCTGCGGAAAGAACGATTCCGGTGATGATGGCGGGCATAGCCGCGGGAATCAGCACGTGGACCGTCGCCTCCCAGCGCGTGAGGCCCATGGCAAGGCACGCATCGCGCTGCGACTGAGGAACGTCCTCGAGGGCCTGCTGGATAACGCGCACCAAGATAGGAATTTTTTTTTTCAAGCAGAAGACGGCATACGAGATCAGCGAGTACTTCCAACCGAAGCTCACGGAGAACACGAGGAAGCCGAACATGCCGACGACGATGGAAGGCAGCGAGGAAAGCGTCTCGATCGCCGTGGACGCGATGCTCGTGATGGGACCGTCGGGCGCGTACTCAACAAGGAACACCGCGCCGCCCAAGCTGATGGGCACCGAGATCAACAGCGTGATGAACAGCAGGTAGAAGCTGTCGAACAGCTGGTATGCGACGCCGCCCTGCGTACCGTTGGCGCGCGAGGGCTCGGTCAGAAAGCCCGCCTTGAAGAGCGTTCCCACGCCCTCGAAGAGAATGTAGACGACCATCGACACGACGATGAGCATGACGAGCGCGACGATGACGGTGAGAACGCCGGTGGCGAGCTTATCCTGGCTCTCAGCGCGATGGATGCGCGCGTTATCGACCTTGATATCGGAACTAGCCACGTTCCTTCGCCCCCTTGCGACCGATCAGATGGATGATAAGGATGAAGATGAGCGACATGCCCAAAAGGAGCAGACCGAGCGCCCAGAGCACGTCGTCCTGGACGGAACCGTCGGCGTAGACGGCCATCGAGGTCGTCAGCGTGGTGGTGATGGTCGATGCGGCGTCGAGCAGACCGTGGGGCATGCTCTCGATGCCGCCGATGACCATGCGGACGGCAAGCGTCTCGCCAAAGGCACGGGTCATACCCAGGATGACGGCGGTCATGAGCGAGGGCAGAGCCGAGCGGAGCACGACGTGCCAGATGGTCTGCCAGCGGGTGTATCCGAGCGCGAGCGAGCCCTGACGATAGCTATCGGGCACGGCGCGCAGGGCATCAATCGAAAGCGTGGTGATGGTCGGAAGGATCATAACGGCAAGCACGATCGCGCCCGGGAGGATTCCGAGTCCGGTGTTCACATGGAAGATGGCCTTGCAGGCGCCGACGACCACATGAAAACCGATCAAGCCGAACACGACGGAGGGAATACCAGTCAGAAGCTCGATGAGCGGCTGAAACACCTTGGAGCCGAACTTGGGCTGAATCTCGACCGCGAAGATCGCGGAGCCGATTGCGATAGGCAGGGCAAAGACGGTCGAGAAAATCATCACGGCAAACGACGTGACGATCAGAGGCAACGCCCCGGTATAGGGCATGCCGTTGGCGTCCTTGCTCGCGAGGTTCCAGGTGGTACCACCGAAGAACCCGACAAGATTGACGCCGTCCTTGAAGAATGCCGATAGTCCCTTGCTTGCCACCATGACAATGAGGGCGCAAACAACAAGCGTCACGAGCGCGACACATGCGCCCGTGACGCTCAGACCGACTTTCTCAAGGCTTCGCTTAGGCATATGCTTGGCCATTACGAACCTTTCGATACGGTTGAATTACTCGAATTACTTGGAAGTAACCTTGCCGGAAGCGTCCTTCTTGACCTTCATCTCGGAAACGGGGATGAAGCCCTGCTCCTCGACAAGCTTGCCCTGGACATCCTTGGAAAGCATGAAATCGAGGAATGCCTTGGTGGCCTCGTCGGCGTCCTTCTTGCAGTACATGTGCTCGGTAGCCCAGATCTTGAAGGAGTCGTCGTAGACGTTCTTGCTCTTGGGCTCGACACCGTTGACCTTGACGGCGTTGAACTTGGAGTCGTCGTAGTGCGAGAAGTCGAGGTAGGAGATGG
>OGDF01005914.1_pt1 | contig 12569 bp, 9 predicted proteins | sample 1570141 | NCBI WGS metagenome assembly OGDF01 (sample SAMEA4370581, study PRJEB24528) | human gut metagenome | reverse complement strand
CTCCGAAGAGCGCGATGGCCCCCAGTTCCTTGGCCTTTTCTATCGGCATGTCACGATGGTCTTGCAGGGGCAGGTCTTCGCGGATTTTGGCATTGACGATACGTTCCACTTCGCGCAGTTGCTCGTCGGTCACTTTCTGGAAGTGGGAGAAATCGAAACGCAGGTATTCCGGAGTGACCAATGAACCTTTCTGTTCCACGTGTTCGCCCAACACCGTGCGCAGGGCCTGGTCGAGCAGGTGCGTACAAGTGTGGTTGGCTTCGCTGGCAGCGCGCAAATCGGTGTCTACGCAGGCCATGAAGTCGGCTTCGGGGTGCTCGGGCAAAGTCTTGGCGATATGTACCGGGAGGTTGTTTTCCCGTTTGGTGTCTACGATTTCTATGGTCTCGTGTTCCGAACAAAGCACACCGCGGTCGCCCACCTGTCCGCCCATTTCGGCATAGAACGGCGTGTAGTCGAGTACGATTTGATAGAACGTCTGTTTCTTTTGCGTTACTTTGCGGTAGCGGAGGATGTGGCATTCGTGCTCAGTATAGTCCCAGCCTTTGAACTCGGTTTCTCCTTCTTTTACTACCACCCAGTCGCCCGTTTCCACGGCGGCGGCGTTGCGTGCGCGTTCTTTCTGCTTCTGCATCTCCGCATGGAACGTTTCTTCGTCCACGGTCATGCCGTTTTCACGACAGATGAGTTCCGTCAGGTCGAGCGGGAAACCATAGGTGTCGAACAGCGTGAAGGCTTCCACGCCGTCTATGACGGTCTTCCCGGAGGCACGTGTCTCGGCCATCACGCGGTCGAGCAGGCGGATACCGGTTTCCAAGGTGCGCAGGAAGGAGTCTTCTTCCTCTTTCATCACTTTGGAGATGAGCACCTTTTGGGCTTCCAACTCCGGGTAGGATTTTCCCATTTCCTGTACGAGCACGGGCAGGAGCTTGTACATGAAAGCTTCTTTCTGGCCTAAGAACGTGTAGGCATAGCGTACGGCGCGGCGCAGGATACGGCGGATGACGTAACCGGCTTTGGCATTGCCCGGCAACTGGCCGTCGGCGATGGAGAAAGCTATGGTACGCAAGTGGTCGGCCACTACGCGCATGGCTACATCCTTCTTCGCGTCTTCACCGTATCGGCAATCCGACAAGTCGCCGATTACCTTGATGATAGGCTGGAACACGTCGGTGTCGTAATTGGAACGTTTGCCTTGCATCACAGCGCACAGACGTTCGAATCCCATACCCGTGTCGATGACTTTGGCCGGAAGGGGTTCCAAGGTCTGGTCGGCCTTACGGTTGTATTGCATGAACACGAGGTTCCATATTTCGATGACCAACGGGTTGTCCTTGTTCACCAGTTCGCGGCCGGGCACTTTCGCTTTTTCTTCTTCCGGACGCAGGTCGATATGGATTTCAGAACACGGACCGCAGGGGCCCGTGGCACCCATTTCCCAAAAGTTGTCGTGCTTGTTGCCGTTGATGATGTGGTCGGCCGGGAGGAACTTCTCCCAATAAGAAGCCGCTTCGTTGTCGCGTTCAAGTCCTTCTTCAGGTGAACCTTCGAAGACGGTGGCATATAGGTTGGACTTGTCGATTTTCAAGACGTCTACCAGATATTCCCAAGCCCATTCGATGGCTTCTTTCTTGAAGTAATCGCCGAAGCTCCAGTTGCCGAGCATTTCGAACATGGTATGGTGGTAAGTGTCATGGCCTACTTCTTCCAAATCGTTGTGCTTGCCGCTGACACGGAGGCATTTCTGCGAATCGGTGCAACGTTTGCTCGTGGCGGGACGGTTGCCCAGGATGATGTCTTTGAACTGGTTCATGCCCGCATTGGTAAACATCAGCGTCGGGTCGTCTTTGATGACCATCGGCGCAGACGGGACAATGAGGTGCCCCTTGGACTCGAAGAACTTGACGAACGAGTCGCGGATTTCGTTTGCAGTCATTTGATTTTTATTTTATGCGTTACTATTTTCCAAAAAGTTTTGCAAAGATAGGCCGTTTTGCCTACTTTTGCAAGGAAATGACTGGAAACGAACGGAAAAAGAGTTGAATTATGGCACTGAATCCGAATAAGGAGTTGAAACTTTATTATTCCATTGGAGAAGTGGCGGAAATGCTGGGGGTGTCCGAGACTTTGCTGCGCTACTGGGAGAAAGAATTCCCCACGATAACCCCTAAAAAATCGGGACGGAACATTCGACAGTACTCGCAGGAGGACATCGAACAAGTACGCCTGATTCACCATTTGGTCAAGGTGAAAGGCATGAAGCTGGCGGCCGCCCGCAAGGCTTTGCGGAACAGCAAGGGAGAAGTGGAGCGGAATATGGAGATTGTCAGCCGTCTGCAAGCCGTCCGCGAGGAGTTGATGCAAATAAAAAAGGAATTAGACGGTTTGGTCTGATTCCTTTCTGTGGTGTGCGCCCGGGAATGTCTCAGTCTATTCGGGTCACTTCTTCTATACCGGTCATGTTCTTCAGTTTGTTGCAGATGGTTTTGACATCCTCCACATCGTGTACTCCCAATTGTATTTCGCAATCGAATATGCCGTCCTTTGTCGAGACGGTCAATTTGTAGATATTGATGTTAAGCTGGTTGGACAGTACACCGGTCATTTCATGCAGGATACCGATATTGTCGATGCCGCTGACTTTGATGGTGGCGGGGAAGAACAACGTTTTATGTACGTCCCACGTAGCCGCGAGAATATGATTACCGTCGCTGGTCTTGAGTTTGGCGGCCACTGGACATTGGCGTTTGTGAATGTAAATGTGCTTGTCGCTGTCGATATATCCCAGCACATCGTCGCCCGGGATGGGGTGGCAACATTCCGCAATAATGAAATTCTGAATGTTTTCTTCGTTCAGAACCACTGTTTTTTTCCGATCTATGGAGATCGGTTGTTCCGGGGTCGGTTTCTCTTTTGTTTTTGAAGAAGGAGACTTCTTCTTCAGGAAGGGGATGAAATGTGTCCAACTGTTGCCCTTGTTCCCTTGTTTCTCGTGAAGCACATTCAAGTCGGCCGTGCCCAACACGACGTTTTTGCTGCCTATGGCTTGGAAGAGTTCTTCGCGGAACTTGATGCGGTGCAAGTCGCATAGTTTGTCGATGTTCATGCTGTTGGGTTCAACCTCTGCTTTTTCGAAGAATTCGTTAAGCATCTCTTCTCCTTGCTTTTGCAGCTCGCGTTCTTCGCGGCGCAGGATGGCTTGTATCTTGTTTTTGGCCTTGGCTGTGGTGGCGAAGTTGATCCACTCTTTCTGTACCCGTTGGGTTTTCGAGGTCAGGATTTCCACTTGGTCGCCGCTTTGTAATTTGTGGCTGAGCGGTACCAATTTATGATTCACCTTCGCACCGATGCAATGGCTGCCGAGAAACGTGTGGATACTGAATGCAAAATCGAGTGCCGTGCAGTCGGCCGGCATCGTCTTGAACTCCCCTTTGGGCGTAACTACGAAGATTTCCGAGGCGTAGAGGTTCAACTTGATGGCATCGAGGAAGTCCAAGGCGTTCGGCTGTGGGTCGTCCAGGATTTCTTTGATGGTGTGGAGCCATTTTTCCAGTTCGTCTTCGCTGTCTGCTGTCGTTTTGCTGCCTTCTTTATATTTCCAATGGGCGGCAAATCCTTGCTCTGCCATCTCGTCCATTCTTGTGGAGCGGATTTGCACTTCTATCCATTGGCCCGTCTTACTCATGAGCGTGACATGCAGAGCTTGGTAGCCATTGGCTTTCGGGTGAGTCAACCAATCGCGCAACCGTTCGGGATGCGGCTTGTATATACGGCTGGCACACACGTAGATGCGGAAACATTCGCTGATTTCGTCTTCTGCCCTTTGCGGTTCGAAGATGATTCTTACGGCCAGGATGTCGTAGACTTCTTCGAACTCGATATGCTTGTTTTGCATCTTGCACCAAATGGAATAAGGTGTTTTGATGCGTGCTTTGATGGTATAGGTAAGCCCCATCTTGTCCAATGCCTCGCGGATGGGGCGCGTGAAATCTTCAAAGAGGGTTTCACGATGGGCGCGGGTTTGTGCCAGTTTGTCGATAATTTGCTGGTATTCCTCAGGATGCTCGTACCGGAAACTCAGGTCTTCCAGTTCTTCTTTGATTTTGTTCAGTCCGAGACGGTTGGCCAGCGGCGCATAAATATAAAGAGTTTCCCCTGCTATCTTATATTGTTTGTTGGGGGGCTGCGAGCCTAACGTACGCATATTATGCAACCGGTCGGAAATCTTGATGAGAATCACCCGGATGTCGTCGCTCATGGTCAGCAACAGTTTCTTGAAAGACTCGGCCTGGGCAGACGCCTTGTCGCCGAAGATGCCTCCCGATATTTTCGTAAGCCCGTCTACGATTTGAGCGATTTTAGGACCGAAAATGTTGGAGACGTCTTCCACGGTGTAGTCGGTGTCTTCTACCACGTCGTGGAGCAAGGCGGCACAGATGGAGGTAGAACCCAAGCCGATTTCGCTGCATACGATTTGGGCTACGGCCAGCGGATGCATGATGTAAGGTTCGCCGGAAAGGCGGCGCACTCCTTTGTGGGCTTGTTTGGCAAAATTAAAAGCCTTGGTAATGATTTCCACCTTTTTGCGGTGGCGTGACGCCAAATAAGTATTTATCAGATGCTGAAAAGCATCATTTACCATTTTCTCTTCGTCAAGTTGTTTTTTGGCAGAATCTTCCATGGTCACCTCCTTTTGTCTTTTGCGACTGTTTTATCTGACTTTCAGTTTTTTCCCGGCTCGTATGCTTGTACCTTTTATACCGTTGAGGCGTTTGAGTTTGGATACGGTCGTTCCGTAACGTTTCGCAATCGTCGAGAGAGTCTCTCCCGAACGTATGGTGTGGGTTCTCGATTTGCTGCGGCTGCTCTTGCTGCTGCGTGAACGTGTAGCAGATGATTTTTTTGCAGATTGGCTTACAGCCACTTCGCTACGGTTGGTGAACAGTTCGTCCGACTTATAGGTGTAAACGGAATCTCCGGCCGCAATGAACGCGCTGATACCGTGGGTAGGCAGGCGGAGAATGCAGCTTTTTTTGGCGCCCGGAATAAGTCCCGTACGGTATTGCGGATTAAGGGCTTTGACTTCTTCCGCCTTGACGTTGCATACAGCTACGATTTGGTCGAAATGCACGTCGCGGTCAACGATGATGGTGTCCGTGCTGGGAGGCAACGTGGTGGTCATCGGGCATATATTATGTTCGCAATAATAGTTCATGACGTAATTGGCGGCAATAAAAGCCGGTACGTAACCTCTTGTTTCCTGCGGAAGATAAGGATAGATTTGCCAATAATCCCTGCTTCCCCCTGCGCGTCGGATGGCCTTGTTTACGTTGGCCGGCCCGCAGTTGTAGGCTGCAATGACCAAAGTCCAGTCGCCGAAAATCTGATAAAGGTCTTGCAGGTAATGTGCGGCTGCATACGAGGATTTGATGGGGTCACGACGTTCGTCTATCAGACTATTGACATCGAGGCCGTACACTTTACCGGTAGAAATCATGAATTGCCACAATCCGGCTGCACCGACCCGGGAGGTGGCTCCGGGGTTGAGGGCGGACTCGATGACCGGCAGGTATTTCAGTTCCAAGGGTAACTGGTAACTTTCCAATGCTTCCTCGAATATGGGTACATAGAAGTTGTTGGCTGCCAGCATGTAAGATACGGAGCGTCTCAGCCGTGTACAATATTGGTCGATGAATTTCCGTACCACCTCGTTATAGGGCATTTCTATGACGTTGGGCAGGCGGTTGAGTCGCGAGATGTATTCCTCCTTGCTGTATTGCGGATTCTCGTCCGAACTTTCGCATTTCTCATCCACTCCCAGATAGTTCTTGGTGTTCCATTCTTGCAACAGGCTGTCTATTTCATAGGTCATACCTTCCGGGAGGCCGATCACTTCGTCTTTTCCCGTCTGGTCGTCGTGTACGGTGATGTCGTTTTGTGCTTTCATTCCCGTAGCCAATAAAGCTGCTATACAGAATAATCCGATTTTCTTCATCATGGTTTAAAAGTTTAAATTACATTGGACGCCTACCGAAGCCTCCCGTCTCCGTCCGCCAAAATTAAAGACGGCCGGTTCGATTCGCAAACCCAAATCTTTGGAAATGTCGAAAGACGAGAGTTCCGCGTCCACGTATGCGTCTACTACCGACAGCAGATATACGGCTATCATGGCGAATATACTCATGTCCCGGTACTTGCGGTAATAGTTCTTTTTGTTCTTGAATATTTCTTTGTATTGGTCTTCCCGGCCTGCAATGCTGTAATTCAACGGGAGCATATTTTCGTAGCTCTTCGTGTTGGGGTCGTCATCCATAATATCCAGATAGGCTTGTGAATAGTCGCCATACATCTGGTTGTTCCACGTCAGGGCATAGAGGCAACCTAAAAAGCCGCCGTAGACAATAGGTATCTTCCACAGTTTGCGGTTGTAAATCTGTCCGGCTCCCGGAATAATCAGGGATAGCCATAGGGCACGCTGTGGATTGGGAATGAAACGCTTTTCCATAAAAGAGGGCGTGTGGCGGAGCAATGAATCGCTTTTCAGGCCGATGGCAGTGGAATCCAATGCGGTTGCGGCGGTGTCCGCCAACGTTCCTGCGGGCGGCAAACTGTCGCCGAGCGTGGGGGGCGTTTCGGTGATAACGGGTGGGATGCTGTCTTTGGCCGTAACGGCTAATGTGTCGGCAAGCAAGGGTACTGCGGTGGGCACGGAGTCGTGTGCGGCAGGTATACTGTCTGCTGCCGGAGACGTTTGTCCCCAAACTGAAGACATCCCGCCATGCATGAACAAGATGCCGAGCAGGATGAGTGAATGACGATATAAGAGTTTAATACACTTCAACTTTTTAAACGGTCAAACAGTTCGATAATACGTTCCAATTCTTCTTCATTCGCAAACGGAATGCTGATTTTACCCTTGCCTTTATCCGAGCAAGTGAGTTGTACTTTGGCTTGAAAGAATTTAGATAGACTTTGTTTCAAAACGTTGTATTCTTCGGGAAGACGTGCTCCCTTCGGTGTGATTTTTTTACCTCCGCTTTTTACGCTTTCGCCTTCCGTGAGAGCTTTGACCATTTCTTCCACCTTCCGGACGGAAAGGTTCTCCTGAATGATTTGCTGGAATAGTTTGATTTGCAGTGTAGGGTTATCCAAAGCGAGTAAGGCGCGTGCGTGTCCCATGTCGATGTCTTTGTTTTGCAAAGCCATCTGAATAGGAGCGGGCAAACGGAGCAGACGCAGGTAGTTCGTGATGGTAGAGCGGTTTTTACCGATGCGTTCACTCAATTTCTCTTGCGTCAGGTTGTATTGTTCGATAAGATGTTGGTAGGCCAGTGCGATCTCCACCGAATTCAGGTCTTCGCGTTGGATATTCTCTATCAAGGCCATTTCCATGACATTCTCGTCATCTGCCGTACGTATGTATGCCGGGATGGTGTGCAGGCCGGCTTGTTTGGAAGCTCTCCAGCGCCGTTCTCCGGCGATGATCTGAAACGTGTCGTCCTCCATCTTGCGGAGTGTGATGGGTTGTACGATGCCGATTTCCGCAATGGAGTCGGCCAGCTCGCGCAGACTTTCAGGGTCAAAATCCCTTCTCGGCTGGTTGGGATTCGGAGAAATCTTGTCCAGTTCGATTTCATTGATGGTAGAGGAACCGTCCGTGTGGACTTCCTTGGTGGAAATCAGAGCGTCCAGTCCTCGTCCTAAAGCAGGGTATTTCTTGTGTACAGCCATTCTTTTTTTCTGTTATTTGTCTTTTTCAATAATTTCTTTCGCCAAAGCCAAATGGTTCTTGGAACCTGTGGAGTCCGTGTCGTAAAGGATAACCGGAAGACCGTGGCTCGGGGCTTCGCTGAGTTTGACGTTCCGTTGGATGACGGTTTTGAAGACTAATTCCTGGAAATGCTTTTTTACCTCATCATAAATCTGGTTGGCCAGACGCAGGCGGCTGTCATACATGGTCAGCAAGAAACCTTCGATTTCCAAAGACGGATTGAGCTTGGATTTGATAATCTTGATCGTATTGAGAAGTTTGCTGATACCTTCCAATGCGAAATATTCACACTGAACCGGGATGATTACGGCATCGGCTGCCGTCAATGCGTTTACGGTGATGAGGCCTAATGAAGGGGAACAATCTATCAAAATGTAATCGTATTCGCTCTTCATGGGGGAAAGGATACCCGTCAGCACTTTTTCCCGATTGGGAAGGTTCAGCATTTCTATTTCCGCACCGACCAAATCGATGTGCGAAGGAATGATGTCCAATCCCTCGATATCCGTAGTATAAATGGCATCGCACGGATCTGCGTGATCGATGATACATTCATAGATAGAGCAGTCTATTTCAGATACGTCTACTCCCAAACCGGAAGACGCATTGGCCTGAGGATCCGCATCGACAAGCAAAACCTTTTTTTCCAATGTCGCTAAAGAGGCGGCCAGATTCATCGAAGTCGTGGTCTTTCCGACCCCTCCTTTCTGATTTGCTAAAGCAATAATCTTTCCCATATCCTAATATTTGGTTTGCACAAAAGTAACGTATTCCTGACTACTGCGCTTTAGAGAATGCAGATAGAAACGTTAAATTGTTGAAAACTCGACTATATTGTTAATAACTGCGAGGAGCATCATGCCGCAAAGATAATGTTTTTCGGTGAAAGCACTGAGCTTTTAAACCTTTTTTCGTACTTTTGTGGAAACAAATATAGGTGAAAATGAACGACATGAGGCCGCTTATCCTACTCTCGAATGATGATGGAGTACAGGCAAAAGGATTGAACGAATTGATAGATATGTTGTCTCCTTTGGGAGATATTCTTGTAATGGCGCCGGACAGTGCCCGTTCCGGTTCCGCTTGTGCGATTACGTCATACGACCCTTTACGTTATCGCGTCGTGGCTGTGCGTCCGGGCATAAAAGTCTGTGCGTGTAGCGGGACTCCGGTAGATTGTGTGAAACTGGCACTTGAAATGGAAGCCGGCCGTAAGCCGGATGTGGTGGTCAGTGGCATCAACCATGGAGACAATTCTTCTGTCAACGTACATTATTCGGGGACGATGGGTGTGGTGTTGGAAGGCTGCATGAAAGGCATCCCGTCTATCGGTTTTTCCTTGTGCGATTTCGATGCGGATGCTGATTTTTCTCCTACCGTCCCATACGTGCGAGGCATTGTGGAGCGTGTGTTGAAAACGGGATTGCCAGCAGGGGTATGTCTGAATGTAAACTTTCCCCGACCGTCGGGACAGGGTTACCGTGGGACGAAGGTATGCAGGATGGCCCGTGGGATGTGGTCCAACGAGTTGTATGTAGCCGACCATCCTCGGGGCGGAAAATATTTTTGGCTCACCGGTGAGTATACCAACGAGGAGCCGGAGTGTACGGATACGGATGCGTGGGCTTTAGCGCACGGCTATGTGGCGGTAACTCCCGTCACGGTGGACGTGACGGCTTATCGGGCCATGGACGGACTCAAAGACTTGGAAGTTTTATGAAATATTATCTGATTGTCGGTGAGGCCAGTGGGGATTTGCATGCGTCTCATCTGATGAAAGAACTGAAAGCCCGGGATGCCGAAGCGGATTTCCGATTTTTGGGGGGAGACCTGATGAAGGCGCAGGGCGGGACTTTGGTTCGGCATTATAAAGAATTGGCCTATATGGGGTTTATTCCCGTGTTGCTCCATCTGCGTACGATACTGCACAACATGAAGGCGTGCAAACGTGACGTGTTGGAATGGAATCCCGATGTGTTGATTCTGGTGGATTATCCCGGTTTCAACTTGTCTGTGGCGGAATTCGTGCATGCGCATAGTCCCATACCGGTATATTACTATATATCTCCCAAGATATGGGCATGGAAGGAGTATCGTATCAAGAATATCAAACGCGATGTGGACGAGCTTTTTTCCATACTTCCGTTTGAAGTGGATTTCTTTGAGGGGAAGCATCATTATCCTATTCACTATGTGGGTAACCCTACCTTGGACGAAGTGGAGGCTTACAAAAGGGAAAACGAAAAAGACTTCGGACGTTTTGCGGAAGACAACGGCCTGGAGGGCAAGCCCGTCTTGGCTTTGTTGGCCGGGAGCCGTAAACAGGAAATCAAGGACAACTTGCCCATGATGGTAGAAGCGGCTTCCGTTTATGAGGGGCAGTATGAGTTGGTGTTGGCGGCAGCTCCTAATATAGACCCTGAATTTTATGGAAAAGTGTTACGGGGCAGCCGTGTGAAAATCCTGTACGGCCAGACCTATCGTATATTGCGCAGCTTTGGTCACGTCCGGGACGGCCACGTTGGAGACAGCCCTTTTCCGGGTGCCCCAAGTGGTGTGTTATTATACGGCCTGCGGCAAACTGGTTTCTTTCTTACGTCGGCATATCCTGAAAGTCCGTTATATTTCGTTGGTCAATCTGGTAGCCGGGCGAGAGGTGGTCAGGGAGTTGGTGGCCGACGGGATGAGCGTGGGGTATATACGGGAGGAACTTTCCCGGATTCTGCCCGGCGGAAACGGACGCACGGCCATGTTGCAGGGTTATGAAGAGATGGCTGTCAAGTTAGGGGATACCGGTGCGCCCGCGAAGGCGGCAAATCTCATGCTTCGTCTGTTAGAACGTGGCGTGGGACGGAGAGCCCCTTTCGATAGCTGTCGTTAAGACAGACCCGTATGGATAATGAAAGAGCGGGAACCGTTGCTTCGAGCGAATGGTTCCCGCTTCTTGTATCAGGTATGGCCGTCATGGCCGGGTTGTCTTTTTCTCCTTATCTTATTATAATAAGGTAAGGGTATAGAGGTAGATGACAGAAGCCGGAATGGCCAGCAACGAACTGTCGAAACGGTCGAGCATCCCTCCATGTCCCGGCAGGATATTGCCGCTGTCTTTGATTTGCAACTGCCGTTTCAGAAGGCTTTCCACAAGGTCGCCCCACGTACCGAATATTACTACCGTGAGCGCCAGCCCCAACCATTCCCATCTGTCGAGCGACGGTTCAAAGCAGGCAAAAATCTGTGAAGCGGCCACGGCGACCAATCCTCCTCCGACGGAACCCTCCCACGACTTGTTCGGAGAGATGCGCGGGAACAGTTTGTGACGACCGAAAAGCGAACCGAAACAGTAAGCTCCGGAGTCGCTGGCCCAAAGGAATACGAATACGGACAACGGAAGCATGCCCGCATAGGCCACGCCGATGCTGTAAGATGCTTCGGGTTGGTAAGCCAGGACATTGAGCGACGCAAACGGCAGAGCTACGTACATTTGGCTCATCATGGTATAGGTCCAGTTGTTCAGTGCATGTTCACTTTTCAGGTAAAGTTCACTGACCAACAGGTACACCACTGACAACAGATACGGGATGAATACCCCGGAAGGAGTAAGATTGCTGCAAAAGCCCGAAACGGCTAAAAAAAGGTAAATTCCAGCCACCGTACAAATCACCGCATTGGTTTGTACATCGGCCCGTCGGTTCACCACTTGGCAAAACTCCCATACGCTCAGACCCGTTATCACGGCAAAGAGCAAGGTGAATGTGACGTTACTCCATAAAATACCACCCACCAGTACCGCTACGAAAGCGATACCGGTGGCTGTACGGAGACATAAATTCTTTATTTTATCGGTCATTTTTCTTTAGGGGCTTGTGTGTCTTGCGGTTTCTCGGCCTCGTGATCGGATGCTTGTGCCGTGGCTTCCGTAGGATGTTCGGCCGATGTTTCCGTCGGTTGCTCATCCGAGGCTGGCGCACCCTGTTCTTCTTTTTGCTCGTCAGACTCCTGGGCCATCTCGTCTCCCGGGAGCTCTTCGTTCATGCTAAGCAACTCTTCCGTACGGCTGGTCCACGGCCGTTTGCCGAAAATCTTCTCCACGTCTTCGGCGAAAATCACTTCGCGCTCCACCAACACTTTTGCCAATTCCGCATGCCCGTCCTGATGTTCGCGTAACAAAGATTTGGCCCGTTCGTATTGTTCGGCAATCATGTGCTTCACTTCCTCGTCAATCAGTTGTGCAGTCTGGTCGGAATAAGGCTTCGTAAAGTTGTATTCGTCGTTGTTGTAATAACAGAGGTTCGGCAATCGTTCACTCATACCCAGATAGGCAATCATGCTGTAAGCCTGTTTGGTCACGCGTTCCAGGTCGTTCAACGCTCCGGAAGAGATGTGTCCCGTGAATAATTCTTCGGCGGCCCGGCCACCCAATGTGGCACACATTTCGTCGAGCATCTGCTCTTTGGTCGTAATCTGTCGTTCTTCGGGCAGATACCAGGCGGCTCCCAATGCACGTCCGCGCGGCACGATGGTCACTTTAATCAGCGGGTTGGCATATTGCAGGAACCAGGAAATGGTGGCATGTCCCGCTTCGTGCAAGGCTATGGTCTGTTTTTCTTCCACCGTCATGACTTTGGTCTGTTTCTCCAGTCCTCCGATAATACGGTCTACAGCACTGAGGAAATCTTCTTTGCCTACGGCCTTTTTACCATGCCGGGCTGCAATCAGGGCAGCTTCGTTACATACGTTGGCGATATCGGCACCGGAGAAACCGGGCGTTTGACGGGCCAACAAGTCAATGTCTACCGTG
>OGDF01005907.1_pt1 | contig 12596 bp, 6 predicted proteins | sample 1570141 | NCBI WGS metagenome assembly OGDF01 (sample SAMEA4370581, study PRJEB24528) | human gut metagenome | reverse complement strand
TAATACAATCGGATAATTCAATTAATGAGGATGATATACAATTGTCTAATGTTGCAGCTAATATTACAGCAATATATGATGAATATTCAGAAATTCAAATTATGAACGCATATAAGCAAGTAAAAAGAAATGATGCAGCAAATGGAAAGAGTGAAAAAGAAATAACGCGTATGGTTATTGATCGATTGCAGAAAAAAAATAATGCGAAACAGAAAAGCAAAAATAAGCCTATTTTTACAGATAGGACTCAAATGGAGAATTTTTTGAAATTGAGTTAAAAGAAAGAGGTATTGCAAATGGGATTTTTACCAATATTTAAAATGTATTTTCCGGATGAATTATTGTATTCATGGTTATGGCGTTTAGCAAAAATGAATCATTTATCAATGAGCAATTTTTTAGAATCCTATTGTAGCGTTAGCAAGGCAAAATATTTGAAGCCTGATGTACAGAATGAATGGGTATCATTACATGGATTTTTATATCGCAATGTAAGCAGTATAGATACATATTTAGATACATCTACATTCTGTTTTGAATTATTTGGTATGTCACAGGAGAGACAATTGAAAAAACTGCAGGCTGTTTTCTGGCCTGCAGACAAATTAAATCGATCATGGTATCCATTTTTCACAACATTAAAGATATGTCCGCAATGTATTGCTGAAGACGAGATCCCTTATATAAGAAAGTCACATCAATTGTCTGGTGTTTGTACATGCCATAAACATGGCTGTCATTTGCTTGAATATAATGGAAAACCAGGAAATGAGATGAATTTTAATCTTGAGGATTATCAGGAATGTCAATCGGAAATAGATATAGAGATTTTAAGAGCTTATACTAGTTATGCTGTAAAGCTGCTTGAAGCAAAAATATGGACAAATTTGGAAAGTGTGAGAAGTCTACTATTAGCATGCATTGAGCGGTCTGGGTATAATAGGAAGAATCGTCAAAAGTGGATTGATGAATTTAAAAAATGGCAGTATGCAGCTCTTTTTAAGGGAGATATTAATTTATTTTTTCAAAAGAATAGATTACCGCAGATAATGTCCAGTATACTGCCAGTAATTATGTATTTATATCCAGATCCGAATGACTTTATTAGTGCGATTCCATATGAGGAGCCGTTGACAAAATTATATGAGTGCCAAGTTTGCGGAAAAGAATACATATCAATGCCATTTTATCAGAATAATGGATGGGGATGTCCTTATTGCAATAAAAAGAAAAGCATTCCTGTAAGGCTTGAAGATATATTTTCTTCTATGCATCAGGGGGAATATGTATTGGAATCAGAGTTTAAAAATCTTAGTGATAACGTTATTATAAGACACAAAACGTGTGGAGAAAGATTACGTGTTACTGCTGGAGACTATCTATATGGTAAGCGAATATGTCCCTGCGCAGATCATAAACGAGAGATACAGATAAAAACAAAAATAGAATCACATAAAGGGTTTAAGCTGTTAAAATATGAATCAGATACATCGATAGTTCACATTTTACATGAAAAATGTAAAAAAACTTTTGAGAGTAATTATTTTTATTTTGCTCAAAAGCCGAGGTGCCCTTTTTGCTATCCGGTAGCGAAGCTGATAGATAAATATAAGATACGAATAGCGGAACTCGTTGGAAATTCGTATTCATTGGTTAGAATTAATGCAAAAACAAAAAAAGTTGTTATCCGGCATAATAAATGTGGATGTGAACAAATATATGATATTTATCGATTTGAGAAGGGTCAGCGTTGTAAAAAGTGTATGGAATTAATTGATTGGCGTGTTGTACAAGATTTATTGGATGTATTTTCAGAGCATAGATATAGGATTATGAAATGTAAAGGTAATTGGTGTGATATTTTAGATCAAGAAAATGGAAATACATGGAAGATGCTTACAATACATATAATGCAAGAAATACAGCGCCCCACACCATCTGAAATTTTTTCTTTTTTGCCTGCTAATCAAATCGATTTGAGCAAGGTTGCTTTTTCAAGGTGGGATAGAAATTATATGCTGCTATGTGAGTATAAAGAAAAATTTGGTAATATGGATTTTTCTAAAAAAGCAAAGTATAAAGGAATAAATTTAAGAAACTGGGTAAGCATGCAAAGGGTACAATATAAGAATCACAAGTTGAGTGAAGAGAAAATAAAAAAGTTGGAGAAAATAGGATTTGACTTTGAAGTTTCGGAAAATCAATGGATGAGAAATTATGAAGCATACAAACAATACATTGAGACTCTCAATGAAAAAAATGTAATAGAGTATGATGCTGTTGAGGTGAATAGACTTAAAACATGGATAAATTCTCAAAAAGCTCAAGATAAAAAATTAAAATTATCCTCAAAGCGTAAGAAAATGCTTGAAGATATAGGAGTTGATTTTACTTATAAGTGGTAAGAAAAAAAGGCAGAACGAAATAAAATGTTCTGTCTTTTTTTTGCATCCCAAATATTTCAGATTAAGAATGTGCATGAGGAAAGCTGAAGTACTCAAGAATTTTCTCTAATTGTTTGTATAGGTGGTTGAACTTGTTTCAGTATGAATTACAATGAAACGGCAAAATATAGGTGTCAAAAAATCATATATTTCAGTATGAATTACAATAAAAAATTGCTGAATTAATACTGAAATTAATGTGTTTCATTATAAATTACAACAAAATGATAAAAAACACCTCAAAAAATGGGGAATATGTTTCAATTTTAATTACAATGAAACAGTTGTTGTCCAATGACATTGAATGATTTTGCGGAGAATCAAGAAACACTTTTTTATGATGCGGGTATTTTTAAGCGGCATGAATGCATCGCCACAAACTCTCGATTAAATAAAAATTACTTGAGAGTTTGCTGAAAAAGCTTGATATTGCCTATAAAATATGCTATCTTTTTTTCATAGCAAAGGACAAAGGCGTCTACTACAGGCGTATTTTGTCCTTTTTTTGTTGTAAATTTCTGGAAATGATAGTTAATGATTCATTTTAACAGTGAAAGACAACGGAAGAAAGTTGAATGAAACAATGAAACATAGTAGTGTTCATACATGATAGAAGAAAGGTAGTGAGTGATAATGGAACAGCAGAAGAAACCGGCTTTATATGATCCGTCTTTTGAACATGATGCATGTGGTATCGGTGCAGTTGTGAATATTAAAGGTATCAAGACACATAAGACTGTTGAGGATGCACTGACCATCGTAGAAACACTGGAACATCGTGCAGGTAAGGATGCCGAGGGCAAGACCGGTGATGGTGTTGGTATTATGCTTCAGATTTCTCACAGATTTTTTAAGAAAGTGACTGAGGAACTGGGTTTTGATATTGGTGAAGAACGAGAATATGGTGTTGGTATGTTTTTCTTTCCGCATGATGAGCTGAGAAAGAATCAGGCCAAGAAGATGTTTGAGATCATTGTGGCCAAGGAAGGTCTTGAATTTCTCGGATGGCGTACAGTACCGACGAATCCATCCGTACTGGGACAGAAAGCACTGGACAAAATGCCATACATTATGCAAGGCTTTGTGAAGAAACCTGCAGATGTGGCCAAGGGCATTGATTTTGACCGTAAGCTGTACATTGCAAGACGTGTTTTTGAACAGAGTAATGATAATACCTATGTTTGTTCTTTATCCAGCCGTACTATTGTCTATAAAGGTATGTTCCTGGTAGGCGAGCTGAGAAAGTTCTTTGATGATCTTCAGGATGAGGATTATGAATCAGCCATTGCAACGGTACATTCACGTTTCAGTACGAATACGAATCCAAGCTGGATGCGTGCGCATCCAAACCGTTTGATCGTCCATAACGGCGAGATCAATACAATCCGCGGCAATGCAGATACCATGTTGGCCCGTGAGGAAACAATGTCTTCCGGTGCTCTGAAGGGTGAGATGCATAAGGTACTGCCGGTGATCAATTCTTCAGGTTCTGATTCCGCGATGCTGGACAATACATTGGAATTTCTGATGATGAGCGGTATGCCGCTGCCGAAGGCTGTCATGATCACAATCCCTGAACCATGGGAGAATGACAAGAGCATGAGCCAGACAAAGAGAGATTTCTATCAGTACTATGCAACGATGCTGGAGCCATGGGATGGCCCTGCTTCCATTGTCTTTTCAGATGGCGATCTTCTTGGTGCGGTGCTTGACCGCAATGGTCTGCGTCCGTCCAGATATTATGTGACAGATGATGATTATATGATTCTGTCTTCAGAAGTTGGTGCACTGCCTGTACCGGAAGAACATATTGTTTTAAAGGATCGTCTGCGTCCGGGAAAGATGCTGCTGGTAGATACTGTTCAGGGCCGTTTGATCTCTGATGATGAGCTGAAGGAGACATATGCTCAGAGCCAGCCTTATGGTGAATGGGTGGATGCCAACCTTGTTAAGCTTGAAGATTTGAAGATCCCAAATGAACGTGTGCCGGAATATACAAGGGATGAGCGTATCAGACTGCAGAAGGCATTCGGCTATACATATGAAGAGTTAAAGGATACCATCCTTCCGATGGCCAGGAATGGTGCAGAGCCAATTGCTGCCATGGGTGTGGATACACCGCTTTCTGTTCTGAGCAATCAGCCGAAGCCACTGTTTTCTTATTTTAAACAGATGTTTGCACAGGTAACCAATCCGCCAATCGATGCCATCCGTGAGGAAATTGTGACATCTACAACGGTTTATATCGGACCGGACGGCAATCTTCTGGAAGAAGAAGCAGAAAACTGCAAGATGGTACAGATCCACAATCCGATTCTGACGAACACAGATCTGTTGAAAATCAAATCCATGAATATAGAAGGATTCAAAGTGGCAACAATTCCGATCACTTATTATGTCAATACACCCCTTGAACGTGCATTGGATCATCTGTTTGTGGAAGTAGACAGAGCTTACAGAGACGGTGTGAATATTCTGATCCTTTCCGACAGAGGCATCGATGAGAACCATGTGGCGATTCCTTCCCTGCTGGCTGTATCTGCCCTTGAGCATTATCTTGTCAGAACAAAGAAGAGAACAGCGGTTGCTGTGATCCTTGAGAGTGCAGAGCCAAGAGAAGTACATCATTTTGCAACGCTGCTGGGGTATGGTGCCTGCGCCATCAACCCATATCTGGCTCAGGAATCCATCAAAGAACTGATCGATCTGCATATGCTTGACAAGGATTATTATGCAGCTGTCAGTGATTACAATTCAGCGGTTCTTCACGGCATTGTCAAGATTGCTTCCAAAATGGGTATTTCAACGATCCAGTCTTATCAGGGCTCTCAGATCTTTGAAGCCATTGGTATCAGCAAAGAAGTCATTGATACATATTTTACGAATACAGTCAGCCGTATCGGCGGCATAACATTAAAAGACATTGAGCGCGATATGAATACATGGCATATGCGTGCATTTGATCCGCTGGGGTTGGATGTGGATCTGTCTCTGGACAGCATCGGTGGTCATAAGATGCGAAGCGGCAAAGAGGAACATCTTTATAATGCAAGAACCATTCATCTGCTTCAGGAATCCACAAAACGCGGAGATTATGAGATGTTTAAAGAGTATTCTCATAATATTAATGAAGAAACACGCCTGATGAACCTGAGAGGTCTTCTGGAGTTCAAGTTTGACGAAGAAGGCGGTATTCCGATTGAAGAAGTAGAGAGTGTGGATGAGATTGTGAAGCGCTTCAAGACAGGTGCCATGTCCTATGGTTCCATTTCTCAGGAAGCTCATGAGACACTGGCCATTGCCATGAATATGATTCACGGCAAATCCAATTCCGGTGAAGGCGGCGAGAGTCTTGAACGTCTCACCATCGGACCGGATGGACTTAACCGGTGTTCTGCTATCAAACAGGTGGCTTCGGGTCGATTTGGTGTGACTTCCAGATACCTTGTCAGCGCCAACGAGATCCAGATTAAAATGGCTCAGGGTGCAAAACCGGGTGAAGGCGGTCATCTGCCGGGCGGAAAAGTTTATCCGTGGATTGCAAAGACAAGACTTTCCACACCGGGTGTGGCATTGATCTCACCACCGCCGCATCATGATATTTATTCCATCGAGGATCTGGCACAGCTGATCTACGATTTAAAGAATGCAAATCGTTCGGCAAGAATTTCTGTCAAACTGGTATCTGAAGCTGGTGTTGGTACTGTTGCAGCCGGTGTTGCCAAAGCAGGTGCACAGGTTATCCTGATTTCCGGTTATGACGGCGGTACAGGTGCAGCACCTCGAACATCTATCCACAATGCAGGTCTTCCATGGGAGATTGGTCTGGCAGAAACACATCAGACACTGATCATGAATGGTCTTCGTTCAAGAGTCCGTCTTGAAACGGACGGCAAGCTGATGACAGGCCGTGATGTAGCAATGGCAGCGATCCTTGGTGCAGAGGAATTTGGTTTTGCTACAGCACCCCTTGTGACAATGGGATGCGTCATGATGCGTGTATGTAATCTGGATACATGTCCGGTGGGTATTGCTACACAGAATCCTGAACTGCGCAAACGTTTCAGAGGCAAACCGGAATATGTGGTCAACTTTATGAAATTTGTTGCCCAGGAACTGCGTGAGATCATGGCAAAACTGGGTGTGCATAACCTGGATGAATTAGTGGGACGTTCTGATCTGATCAAAGTCAGAGAAGATGTGGATCCTCAGATCTACGGTAAATTGGATCTTTCAGCCATTGTTGAGAATCCGTATCTGCATGAAGAAAAACATCTGTTTATGCCGCAGGATGTCTATGATTTTGGTCTTCAGAAGACCATTGATGAGAAAGTCTTCCTGAAAGAATTTAAGTCTGCACTGGCAGGCAAGAAAAAAAAGAAGATTGAGATTAATGTACGCAATACAGACCGCACACTGGGTACAATTTTCGGTTCCGAGATTACCAAGAAGTATGGCGATACATTGCCGGAAGACCAGTACACGGTGAAGTGCAACGGCAGCGGCGGACAGAGCTTTGGTGCTTTCATCCCTAAGGGACTGACACTGGAACTGTGCGGCGACAGCAATGATTATTTCGGCAAAGGTCTTTCAGGGGGCAAACTGGTGCTTTATCCACCAAAGAATATCAAGTTTGAGTCCAATGAAAATATCATCGTCGGTAATGTTGCCCTTTATGGTGCCACAAGCGGCAAGGCTTATATCAGCGGTGTGGCAGGCGAACGTTTCTGCGTTCGTAATTCAGGTGCTACAGCGGTTGTTGAAGGCGTCGGCGACCATGGCTGTGAATATATGACAGGCGGCCGTGTGGTTGTTCTCGGACGCACAGGCAAGAACTTTGCAGCAGGTATGAGCGGCGGTATTGCCTATGTTCTGGATGAAAACAGAGATTTATATAAACGTGTCAATAAAGAATTAGTTTCCATTGATACAGTGACATCCAAATATGACGTTATGGAGCTGAGAGATATGATCCAGGCGCATGTGGATAATACAGGCTCTGCCATCGGCAAAGCGATTCTCGATAACTTCTCCGAATATCTGCCGAAGTTCAAGAAGATTATTCCGCATGATTACAGCCATATGCAGACAGCCATTGTCCATATGGAAGAAAAAGGTCTGACATTTGACCAGGCACAGATTGAAGCATTTTACGCAAGCAAGAGAGGATAGGAGGGGATAACAATGGGAAAACCAACCGGATTTTTAGAATATGAGAGAGAAACAGGGTGTGTCATTTCACCTGAGGAACGTATTCAGAATTTTAACGAATTTCATATCCCTCTGAGCAGTGAAATGCAGCAGAAGCAGGGCGCAAGGTGTATGGACTGCGGTGTACCGTTTTGTCAGTCAGGTATGATGATCGGCGGTATGGTATCTGGCTGTCCGCTGAATAACCTTGTACCGGAATGGAATGATCTGATTTATAACGGCAACTGGGAACAGGCATGGCGCCGTCTGATGAAGACAAATAGCTTTCCTGAATTCACATCACGTGTCTGCCCGGCTTTGTGCGAGGCAGCGTGTACTTGCAATTTAAGCGGAGCCCCGGTTTCTGTTAAGGAAAATGAACACGGTATTATTGAATACGGTTATGAACATGGTTTGATGAAAGCAGATCCGCCGAAGGTAAGAACCGGCAAGCGAATCGCAGTTGTGGGTTCCGGTCCTTCCGGACTGGCAGCCGCAGATCAGTTGAACAAACGTGGCCATCAGGTGACAGTTTTCGAGAGAAGTGACCGTGTGGGCGGTCTTCTGATGTACGGTATTCCGAATATGAAACTGGACAAAGCGGTCATCGAACGCCGTATTGACATTATGAAAGAAGAAGGCATCGAATTCGTAACAGGTGCGGATATCGGCAATAATTATAAGGCTTCCAGGCTGCTCAAAGAGTATGACAGCGTGATCCTGGCCTGTGGTGCATCGAATCCGAGAGATATCAATGTGCCGGGTCGTGAAGCAAAAGGTATCTATTTTGCCGTTGACTTCCTGAAGAAGACAACAAAGAGTCTTTTGGATTCAAATTTTGAGGACGGCAATTTCATTTCTGCCAAAGGCAAAAATGTGCTTGTTATCGGCGGCGGTGATACAGGCAATGACTGTGTGGGCACATCTATCCGTCTGGGGGCTCAGAATGTCATTCAGCTGGAAATGATGCCGAAGGCACCGGATCAGCGTGCAGAGAGCAATCCATGGCCGGAATGGCCGAAAATCTGCAAGACGGCCAGGAGGAAGCCATTGCATTATATGGTCATGATCCTCGAATTTATGAGACAACGGTGAAATCCTTTATCGCCAATGATAATGGTGAAGTCTGTGCTGCAGAATTAGTGAAACTGTCATGGCAGAAAGACCCTGAGTCAGGACGTATGGTGATGCATGAAATCGAAGGCAGCAATGAGATTATTCCGGTGGATCTGGTGCTTATTGCAGCAGGTTTCCTTGGCAGCCAGAGTTATGTCACAGATGCTTTTGGTGTAGCGGTGGACGGCAGAACCAATGTTAAAACAGAACCGGGACATTATCATACAAGCGAAGAGAAGATCTATGTGGCCGGAGATATGCATAGAGGGCAGTCACTGGTCGTATGGGCGATCAGAGAAGGCAGAGAAGCTGCAAAATGCGTGGACATTAATCTGATGGGGTATACGAACCTTGATTAGGCGATACGCAGATTGACGGTGGTTGACGGCGTGTAATCAGATGCATAATAGAGGAACCCTAAACGGGCACATTCATGTACAGGCATACTCGCGTTGCCTGACGTTGGCAGCGGTACATAAGATGCTAAAGGACAGCATCTAAGTACCGGCCACGTCAGAAGCACCTGTACATGAATGTGCCCGTTTAGGTTCTCCTTCACTGTTTTTGATGCACGCCTGTTTCATTAATCAGTATGATATACGCTGCTGAAATGCTTAAATTCCAAAGCTGGCAGATAATATTTGGAGTATGGCTGCACGCCTGTTTAATTGGTCAGCGAAAGGTTTTGAGCATCGATTAAAATCAAATGGTTCATATGATTTATTTTGAAGTATAAGGCTGCTTTTATTTAATGATGGCATATTTTTATATACGTGGACAGAGATGGCTTTTGGATAAGGGGTATGGTAGAATAGTTGATAGTACAGGTATTTTGAGGAAGTTGGAGAGAAGATAGGAGTATAGGCATGACTTTTGAAAAAATAGTTACATTAAAGGATGGCAGAACCTGCCTTTTGAGGAATGGCGTTGCCAGTGATGGGCAGGCGGTTCTGGATGTTTTTAATTGGACCCACGATGAGACGGATTATCTGCTGACTTATTCGGATGAGAATTGTTTTACGGCTTCTCAGGAAGCAGATTTTCTGCAGAGGAAAACGGATAGTACGAATAACGTTGAGATTATTGCGGTGGTGGATGGTGTTGTTGCCGGGACTGCCGGGATTGATGCTTTGGGAATGATGGATAAAATCAAGCATCGTGCGGTTTTTGGCATTGCCATTACAAAGGAATTCTGGGGACTGGGTATCGGAAAGTCTCTGATGGAGGCCTGCATTGAGTGTGCCAGAGAAGCCGGGTATCTTCAGCTGGAACTGGAAGTTGTTGCTGAGAATGAGAGAGCAGTCGAAATGTATAAGAGAGCAGGTTTCATTGAATATGGAAGAAATCCGAAGGCTTTTCGTCTGAGAACAGGGGAATATCAGGAATTGATTGACATGCGTCTGGAATTAAAATAAAACGAATCTTGATATTTCCATGTTAAAAAAGCAACGATATTTGCAAATTTTTAATACTTTTTTATAATAATTTAATGGTAACGGTTGACTTTCCTAAAAAAATCGGATAATATTTAAGGCATGACTAGTATGCAGATTGTATGATTACATCTGCATAATTTATGCTCAAAATTAAACGTTTAAGAAAGAGAAAGGAGTTTAATTATGAATCTCATGTATGTCGCAGTTATCTGCGCACTCATCGGTCTGGTATTCGCCTTTGTTTTGACAAAGAGAGTTAATTCTGTAGATGCCGGTACAGACCGTATGAAAGAAATCGCTTCTGCTATCGCAGAAGGTGCAAGAGCATTCCTTTTTGCTGAATACAGAATTCTTGCAATCTTTATCGTAGTGCTCTTCGTTGTTCTTTGCTTCTTAAGAAATCCACTTACAGCAGTTTGCTTCCTTTGCGGTGCTGTTCTTTCTATCATCGCCGGTTATTGTGGTATGACAGTAGCTACTAAGGCGAATGTCAGAACAGCCAATGCAGCAAGAACAAGTGGTATGAACAAAGCACTTAATGTTGCATTCTCCGGTGGTGCCGTTATGGGTATGTGTGTTGCAGGCCTTGGTCTTCTTGGTGTAGCTGGTCTGTATGTAATCACAGGTGATGCAGATGTTCTTTTCGGTTTCTCCCTTGGTGCATCTTCTATCGCTCTTTTTGCCCGTGTTGGTGGTGGTATTTATACAAAAGCTGCTGACGTTGGTGCTGACCTTGTAGGTAAGGTAGAAGCTGGTATCCCTGAGGATGACCCTCGTAATCCTGCTACAATCGCCGATAACGTAGGCGATAACGTAGGTGACGTTGCCGGTATGGGTGCTGACCTTTTCGAGTCTTATGCAGGTTCTCTTATTTCTGCTATCACTCTTGGCCTTGCAGGTTCTTTCGGTGCAATCACACTGGATACAGCGAAAGCTGCAATCTTCCCTGCAATCTTATCTGCTCTGGGTATCATTGCTTCTGTTATCGGTACATTCATGGTACAGGGTAAAGAAGGCGGTAACCCACAGAAAGCCCTTAACAGAGGTGAATATACAGCTGATGCCATCGTTGTTATCGGTGCCATTGCATTGTCTGTATATTATCTTGGTTCTATCATGCCTGCTGTTGCTATTATCGCCGGTTTGATCGTTGGTCTGATCATCGGTATTATCACAGAGGTTTATACATCCGGTGATTATAGCTCAGTTAAGAAGATTGCTGAACAGTCTGAAACTGGTGCTGCTACAACAATTATTTCCGGTCTTGCTGTAGGTATGCAGTCCACAGCTATTCCGCTTGTACTGATCTGTGTAGGTATCTTTGTTGCTTACAAGTGCTGCGGCCTTTACGGTATCGCACTTGCAGCTGTAGGTATGCTTTCTACAACAGGTATCACAGTTGCTGTTGATGCTTATGGTCCTATCGCTGATAATGCCGGTGGTATCGCAGAAATGTCTTACCTTGATGAGTCCGTTCGTGAAATCACAGACTCCCTTGATGCTGTAGGTAACACAACAGCTGCTATGGGTAAAGGTTTCGCTATCGGTTCTGCTGCACTGACAGCTATGGCACTTTTCATGTCCTACGCTCAGCAGGTTAACCTTTCAGCAATCAACATTCTTTCTTATACAACAATTATCGGTCTTCTGATCGGTGGTATGCTGCCATTCCTTTTCTCAGCTTTCACAATGGAATCTGTATCTAAGGCTGCATATTCTATGATCGAGGAAGTTCGTAGACAGTTCAGAGAGATTCCTGGTATCATGGAAGGTAAGAGCAAACCTGATTATACAAAGTGTGTAGATATTTCTACAAAGGCTGCTCTTCGTGAAATGATTATTCCTGGCGTTATGGCAGTTGTTGCTCCAATCATCATTGGTTTCCTTCTTGGTACAGAAGCTGTAGGCGGTATGCTTGCAGGTTCCCTTGTAACAGGTGTTATGATGGCGATCTTCATGTCCAACGCAGGTGGTGCATGGGATAATGCTAAGAAATACATTGAGAACGGCAATCACGGCGGCAAGGGTTCTGAAGCTCATAAAGCTGCAGTTGTTGGTGATACAGTCGGTGACCCATTCAAGGATACATCAGGCCCTGCTATCAACATCCTGATCAAACTGATGACAATCGTTGCATTAGTATTCTCTTCAGTATTTATCGGTATTCTTAACTAATTATGAATCATCACTACATAGAATCTATGTAGACAACATAAAAGCGGTATCGTTCATTTGAACGGTATCGCTTTTTTTTGTTTTTTGGTGTATACTTAATAACAGCGGCCCGGAGATTTGGATGAACACTATGTCTGCGGAGCAGACCGGGGTTTCATACGAAAATGCGCGGGTAAATCTTGAATTATCATGGAGGTTCTATCAAATGAGCGAAGTTATCAATAATATGAAGACA
>OGDF01005903.1_pt1 | contig 12599 bp, 12 predicted proteins | sample 1570141 | NCBI WGS metagenome assembly OGDF01 (sample SAMEA4370581, study PRJEB24528) | human gut metagenome | reverse complement strand
GCTTCTATCCTTTTATTCAGGTCCGGGGTAAGTCACCAAAATAATTACTACAACAACTTCGCCATTACTAACGCATAAATCTCCTGGTTCCGTTTCTGCCAGTTGTTTGCAATGGTTGCAGCTTCGGATTCTGTCGGGGCTGTTACGGTGAGGTCGATCAGAGGAAGTCCCTGTTCGATGACCTGACAGCGTACAGAATATTCCATGTTGGAATTCTCGAAATAGTCCGCTTTTACGGACATCTCATTTTTTAATTCGTAATGTTTCTCTTTTAAAAATTCGTCGATATCATGCTGGATTGCCGGAGAGATATCGTTTGTAAAATAATGGATGGTCTCTGCTCCGTCTTCTGTAAGATGGTAAAATGTACGGTGATGAGTAGATTCTTCACGAATAAATCCTGATTCCAGAAGTTCGGATAAAGCCTGCTGTAATTTAAAGTAGGTTGTATATCCTTCATCCAGAATAAATTCTGATATCTGGGAATTGGTAAGAGGAAAATCAACTTCGTTCAACATATACAAAATGATCAATTTATATAACGTAAAAGATTTGGCCAAGGTTAACACTCCTTTCCCTGCCAGATGTCATGTGTTTTTAAGTAAGACTGGAACTGATTCAGAATTTGCCTTTTATTACAGGTCCATAAAGGGGCGATCAAAAGATTTTTTGGTCCGTCTCCGGTTAATCGGTGGATAACGATGTCCGGTCTTAAGTGGCTGATACACATCCCGAGAAGCTGATAGTATTCTTCCGGTGTGGGAATGTAGAATGGAGAGGCCAGGTAGATGTCGGCCAGATCGGTATCTTTTAATACATGTAAAAGCTGCAGTTTGATGCCCTGAATATCCTGGTGGTTCAGGTATTCTATGGTCTTGAGTATATCCTGTTCGGTTTCATTTGGAAGACACAGGATTGTATGGACAATAACATCGATTCCACGCTTTCGAAGCTCGGATACTGCATTTTCAAATACCGGAAGCTCATAACCTCTGCGGATATATCGGGCGCTTTCTTCATGAATAGTCTGAAGACCAAGTTCAACCCAGACTGGTTTGATCCGGTTTAAATTTTCCAGGAGACCCAGAATCTTTTCGCTTAGACAATCCGGTCTGGTAGCTATGGAAAGAATCCGGATATCAGGATGTGTAATTGCTTCCATATATAATGTTTCCAGATATTCTAAAGAAGCATAAGTGTTGGTATATGCCTGAAAATAAGCAATGTAAGATGATCCGGTATATTTTTTTGCAGACTGCTGCTTCCCAGCTTCAATCTGCTCTGTGACAGACAGAGTACGACTGGCGGCAAAATCGCCGGAACCTCCACGGCTGCAGAAAATGCAACCGTGGGTTCCGAGGGTACCATCCCTGTTTGGACATGTCATGCCGCCGTCGAGAGATATCTTATAGAGCTTTTCACCATAAGTCTTTTTCAGATAATAATCCAGAGAATAGTATCTTTTTTCTCCCCAGTGTACGGTCATATCAGATCAGTTCCTTTACAGCACGGCTTACAACATCTGCAACACGTGGGTCAAATGCTTCAGGAAGAATATTATTTTCATTCAGCTCTTCATCAGGAACAAGACCTGCGATTGCTTTTGCAGTAGCCAGTTTCATATCTTCGGTGATGGCAGTAGCACGTCCCTCGAGAGCACCTTTGAAGATACCAGGGAAAGCAACCACGTTATTTACCTGGTTCGGGAAGTCGGAACGGCCGGTTCCTACTACTTTAGCGCCCGCAGCTTTTGCAATATCCGGCATGATTTCAGGTACCGGATTGGCCATGGCAAATAAGATGGCATCTTTGTTCATAGAAGCAACCATTTCCGGTGTAACAATATTCGGAGCCGATACGCCGACAAAAATATCAGCGCCTTTTAATGCATCGGCGAGTTTACCGGTTTTCTGTTCCAGGTTGGTTACTTCAACCATCTTCTCCTGCATCCAGTTGAGGTCTTTGGAATCTTTTCCGAGAATTCCATTTATGTCGCACATGGTGACATGTTTAAAGCCGTAGGTCAGGAGCAGTTTGGTAATAGCAACTCCGGCAGAACCGGCACCATTTACGACAACTTTGGAAGATTCCTTATCTTTTCCGGTTACTTTCATAGCATTAATGATTCCGGCAAGAACTACGATAGCAGTTCCGTGCTGGTCATCATGAAATACAGGAATATCCAGCAGTTCTTTCAGTCGTTCTTCGATTTCAAAGCATCTTGGAGCACTGATGTCTTCCAGATTGATCCCTCCGAAAGCAGGGGCGATATTTACAACTGTTTTGATGATCTCTTCAGTATCCTGTGTGTCAAGACAGATCGGTACAGCGTTGACACCACCGAATTCTTTAAAAAGAACAGCCTTTCCTTCCATAACGGGCATTGCCGCAAGAGCACCGATATTACCAAGACCGAGTACGGCACTTCCGTCAGAAACAACAGCTACAGTATTGGATTTCATAGTATAAGTATAGGCAGCCTCGGGATCTTTTGCGATTACCTTACAAGGTTCTGCAACACCAGGGGTATAGGCAATTGCAAGATCTTCACGTGAATTTACGTGGGATTTTGCACAAGTTTCAATCTTTCCATGCCATTCTTCGTGCATTTTCAGGGCTTTTTCACTATTCGTCATTTTATGGATACCACCTTTTCATAAGTTTGTTTAATCATATCATTCATAGAAGTTCAAGTCAATATACGCACAAAAGAGGAATTGGGTAGAATAGATATACCGTTATGAAAAAGAACTTTAAAAAAGAACAAAGATGTAGTATAATATCTCCATGTTTCAAATAGTATCGTCATTTCTGACGTGATTTTCCAGTAAAGTAAGAGATGCTACTTAATAAATGAAGAAACTAGAATGAAAGCAGTTTGATGTGAAAGGACTAATATGATGAGAGAAAAATATGAATCTCTTCCGCTGGCGACGTTAAAAGATCTCGCTAAAGCAAGAGGATTAAAGGGAATTTCCACCATGAAAAAGGCAGAACTGATAGAGCGTATGCTGGAAGAAGATGAAAAAGAAAAGAAATCGGCACGAGAAACCGTGAAAGAATTATCTGCTAATACAGGAGATAAAGAAGTACATGATATAGATAAGCTGGACAGTGGAATTACGGCACATGGGATTCTTGAAGTTATGCAGGATGGTTATGGATTTATCCGAAGTGCTAATTATCTGCCGGGGGAAAACGATGTTTATGTATCTCCGTCTCAGATCCGAAGATTTAATCTGAAAACAGGAGATATACTGGAAGGAAATACAAGAATCAAAACACAGCAGGAAAAATTCAGTGCACTTTTATATCTTTCAAAGATCAATGAGATGGATCCTATGAAGGCTATGCACAGAAAAAATTTTGAAGATATGACACCAATCTTTCCGAATGAAAGACTGAGTCTGGAATGTGGAAAGACAAGTACTGCAATGCGCATTATGGATTTGATGTCTCCAATCGGAAAAGGACAGAGAGGTATGATCGTCTCACCACCGAAAGCAGGAAAGACAACCTTATTAAAGCAGGTTGCATTATCCGTACAAAAGAATAATCCGGAAGTACATCTTTTGATTCTTCTGATCGATGAGCGTCCGGAAGAAGTAACGGATATCCGTGAATCAATAGAGGGACCGAATGTAGAAGTGATCTATTCTACGTTTGATGAGCTTCCTGAGCACCATAAGCGTGTATCAGAGATGGTGATCGAACGGGCCAAACGACTGGTAGAGCACAAAAAAGATGTCATGATCCTGATTGACAGTATTACAAGACTGGCAAGAGCTTATAACCTTACAGTACCTCCGTCAGGAAGAACATTATCCGGAGGACTTGATCCTGCAGCACTTCACATGCCGAAGCGTTTCTTTGGCGCGGCGAGAAATATGAGAGAAGGCGGAAGTCTTACAATACTGGCAACGGCACTTGTGGATACGGGAAGCAAGATGGACGATGTTGTATATGAAGAATTTAAAGGAACCGGTAATATGGAACTGGTATTGGACCGCAAGCTTTCCGAAAAAAGAATGTTTCCTGCTATTGATATCTTAAAATCAGGAACAAGAAGAGAAGATCTTCTGCTTTCAAAAGAGGAACAGGAAGCTGTTGAAAGTATGAGAAGAGCACTGAACGGACTGCGTCCGGAAGAGGCGGTAGATAACATACTGAATATGTTCTCAAGAACGCAGAATAATGAAGAATTAATACAAATGGTAAAAAAGACAAAATTTATCTAGACAAAATTTGATTCTTGTGTTACAATGAACGAGCTGTGTAAATAAAAGAAATTTACTGCACATTAAGTGCGTGTCAAAAAATAAAGAAGAGGTGAAAATCATGAAAGAAGGAATACATCCAAATTATTATCAGGCAACTGTAACTTGTAACTGTGGAAATACATTCGTAACAGGATCTACAAGTGAAGAAATCCACGTAGAAATCTGTTCTAAATGTCATCCATTCTATACAGGACAGCAGAAAGCAACTCAGGCTCGTGGCCGTGTTGATAAGTTCAATAAGAAATACGGAATGGACAAATAAGATTACAAGTATTGGGTTGAGGTTTTTGAATCTCAACCCTTTTTTCATTACAATAGATCTTCGGGCAAGAGATAGTCTTTGTTCCAGAAGATGTGGTATAAGGAGAATATATGAAATCATCAAATATCGGCGGACAGGCAGTTTTAGAGGGAATCATGATGAAGAATCAGGATCGTTATGCTGTGGCTGTCAGAAAACCGGACGGAGAGATCTTTGTTCAGACAGAGACGTTTCACAGTATTACCGGCAATTGGAAAAAACTGACTACGATTCCTTTTGTCCGGGGGGTTTTTAATTTTATTGATTCCATGGTACTTGGAATCAAGACGCTGACTTTTTCGGCGAGTTTTTACGAAGAGGAAGAAGAAAAAGAGCTTTCCGGAAAAGATCTGAAAAAGAAAGAAAAGCAAGAGAACCTGATGATGGCAGGAACGGTTGCCTTTTCCATTGTTGCAGCAGTTGCAATCTTTATGATATTGCCGTATTTTCTGTCGACACTTATGAAACCGGTTATTCCGTCGTATCATCTTAGAACCGTGATAGAAGGTGTTGCCCGGATTGGAATTTTTATTGTGTATATTTTGCTGATTTCCAGAATGGAGGATATTCAGAGAACATTTATGTACCACGGTGCGGAGCATAAGTGTATCAACTGTATTGAACATGGGCTGCCGCTTACGGTGGAGAATGTAAGGAAAAGTTCGAGACAGCATAAAAGATGTGGGACAAGTTTTCTGTTTTTTGTGCTGGCGATCAGTATTATTTTACTGTTGCTGATTCGGGTGGAATCGCCTTTGATGCGGGTGGTTGTCCGTATTGCACTGCTTCCGGTGATCGCCGGAATCTCTTATGAGGTGTTGAAACTGGCGGGGAACAGTGAAAATGCCCTGGTCAATCTGTTAAGTAAGCCGGGAATGGCAATTCAGATGATGACAACCAGTGAACCGGATGATGATATGATAGAAGTAGCGATACAGGCAGTAGAAGCTGTATTTGACTGGAGGGCGTATGAACGGGAAAATTTTCACACTTCGTAATCTCTACCAGAGTGGAACAGAAAAACTTGAAAAGGCAGGGATACGGGAAGCAAAACTGGATGCCTGGTATCTGCTTGAATATAAGACCGGAATCAGCAGAGCAGTGTTTTTTGCAGACCCGGACAGAGAAGTAGAAGAAGAAAAAGCAGAAAGCTATCAGAAAGATATCTGTACAAGAGCAAGAAGAATTCCACTTCAGCATATTACCGGTGAACAGGAATTCATGGGATTAAATTTTAAAGTGAATGAAAATGTGCTGGTTCCAAGACAGGATACAGAGATTCTGGTAGAAGAGGCTTTAAAACGGATCAGACCAGATATGCAGATCCTGGACATGTGTACCGGTTCGGGATGTATTCTGGAAAGTATTTTGAAATTCGGCGAAAAAAAACAGATGCATCTGAAAGGAACCGGCTGCGATATTTCGGAAGAGGCATTGAAAGTTGCACGAGAAAACAACAGCCGTCTGGGAACAGATGCAAGATTTATAAAAAGTGATCTGTTTGAATTTGTCGCCGGAAAATACGATATGATCGTGTCTAATCCGCCTTATATCAGGACAGAAGAAATCAGTTGTCTGGATGAGGAAGTAAAACTTCATGATCCATGGATTGCGCTGGATGGAAAAGAGGACGGACTTTATTTTTATCGTCTGATCGTAAAAGACAGTATAAGATATCTGAACAAGGGAGGATATATCCTGTTCGAGATTGGCTTTGATCAGGGAAAAGATGTATCAGAACTTTTGAAAAATGAAGGATATGAGGAAATCGAGATAAAAAAGGATTTAGCGGGACTTGACCGCGTAGTTATGGGAAGGTACAATAAAGAGTAATGTTAAGGAGGAAATACCATGTTTGATAAATTAGAAGATCTGCGCATCCGTCTGGATGAGATATTAAATGAACTTCAGGAACCGGATGTGGCAAATGACCAGAACCGCTTCCGCAAACTTATGAAAGAGCAGAATGATCTGACTCCGATTGTAGAGGCGTATAATGAATACAAAGAATGCAAGCAGGCAATTGAGGACAGCCTTGAGATGTTAGAGGAAGAGTCCGATGAAGAGATGCGTGAACTTGCAAAAGAAGAGTTGAATGATAACAAGAAACGTGTAGAAGAACTGGAACAGGAACTGAAGATCCTTCTTCTTCCAAAGGACCCTAACGATGAAAAGAACGTTATCGTTGAGATCCGTGCCGGTGCAGGCGGAGATGAGGCTGCACTTTTTGCGGCAGAGATCTACCGTATGTATATGCATTATGCAGAAAGCCAGAGATGGAAAGTCGAGCTGGTAGAATGTGAAGAGATCGGTATCGGCGGAATGAAAAATGTAACATTCATGATCGATGGTAAAGGTGCTTATTCCAAGATGAAATACGAATCCGGGGTACACCGTGTACAGCGTGTACCGGAGACCGAATCCGGTGGACGTATCCATACCTCTACGATCACAGTAGCGGTGATGCCGGAGGCAGAAGATGTAGATATCCAGATTGATGAGAAAGATATCCGTATCGATGTTATGCGTGCATCTGGTAACGGTGGACAGTGTGTCAATACCACGGACTCTGCTGTACGACTGACACATTATCCGACAGGAATTGTAATCTACAGCCAGACAGAGAAATCTCAGTTACAGAATAAAGACAAAGCGTTCGCTCTTTTACGCGCGAAGTTATATGATCTGGAATGCCAGAAACGTCATGATGCAGAAGCAGAAGCAAGAAAGAGCCAGATCGGTACCGGAGACAGATCAGAAAAGATCCGTACTTACAACTTCCCACAGGGACGTGTGACAGATCACCGTATCGGACTTACATTATACAAACTGGATAAGATCATGAACGGTGATATTCAGGAGATCATTGATGCTTGTATCGCGGCTGATCAGGCAGCAAAACTTGCAAATATGAATGAAGAAATGTAAGAAGCCGGAATATAAGATTTTAGAAAGAATCCGGAAAATTAAAGAAGGTAAATACAGAATATGGGAGCAACACAGTTTAAACGTGCAGAATTAGAGGATCAGGAGATTATCTCACATTACTTTGAACATCATACCAGCAGAAGCTGTGAGAGAACATTTGCCAATGTGTATCTCTGGTCCAGACAGTATCCGGTAAAATGGGCGATCATCAAGAATGCACTGGTATTCAAAAGTGAGGATGAGAATCACGTATCCTTTGCCTACCCGGCCGGAGCACCGGAAGATGTGAAGAATGCCCTGGAAGAGATGATGGAATATTCCAAAGCGAAGGGCAGGCCATTCCTGATGTACAATGTGACACCGGAATATTTTGCCCAGTTAGAGGAGTGGTATCCGGGAAGATTCCAGATTGAATACGACAGAGATTCTGCAGATTACGTCTATGAATCTGAGAAACTGGCAACACTTTCGGGAAAGAAACTTCACGGAAAGCGGAATCATATCAACAAATTCAAAAGCCTGTTCGAAGACCGCTGGTCTTATGAAAGTATGACAAAAGATAATCTGGAAGAATGTTTCCAGATGGCACTTAAGTGGCGGACAGAGAATGACTGTGAAGATGATGATGAAAAAAGGGGAGAAATGTGCGTAGCACTGAATTCCCTGAGACTGTTTGAAGAACTTCATCTGACGGGAGGAGTCTTAAGGATCGATGGTAAAGTTGTTGCATTTACGATCGGAGAGCCGATATGCGAAGACACTTATGTCGTGCATATTGAAAAAGCATATGCCGATGTACAGGGCGCATATACGATGATCAATCAGCAGTTTGTAGAGCATGAATGCATGAACTATAAATATGTAAACCGGGAAGATGATACCGGAGCAGAAGGCCTTAGAAAGGCAAAGCTTTCTTACCGTCCAGCTTTTATGGTAGAAAAGGGTGATGTGACAGAGAAAGCGCAGGGATAAGACTTACAAATGAAAGACTTGTAGTGAGAAAGGAGCAACAAAATGATAGCGGATAAGATGAAAAATATGGTAGCCAACAGTTCGGCTATCCGTGCAATGTTTGAGGAAGGTAACCGTCTGGCAGGAATTTACGGAGCTGAGAATGTATTTGATTTCAGTTTGGGCAATCCGAACGTGCCGGCACCGGAGGCCGTGAAGAATGCGATCATTGAGATTGTAAGTGAGGAAGATCCAATCGTACTTCACGGATATACCAACAGCAACTGCGGATATGCAGATGTAAGAGAGGCAGTAGCTGATTCTTTAAATAAGCGTTTTGATACGCATTTTGAAGGCAAAAATATTGTCATGACGGTTGGTGCAGCCGGTGGATTAAATGTTATCTTGAAAGCGCTGATCAATCCGGGAGATGAAGTGATTGCATTTGCACCATATTTTGGAGAATATCGTTCTTATACGAACAACTACGATGGTGTACTGGTAGAAATCTCACCGAATACCGTTGACTTCCAGCCAAAACTGGATGAATTTGAACAAAAGATCACACCAAAGACAAAAGCCGTTATCGTCAATAATCCGAACAACCCGACTGGTGTTGTATATTCCGAAGAGACGATCAAAAAGCTCGCCGCTATCATGGAGGCAAAGCAGAAAGAATTCGGAACAGACATCGTTCTGATCTCCGACGAGCCTTATCGTGAGCTGGCTTATGACGGAGTAGAAGTTCCGTATCTCACAAAATATTATGACAATACCGTAGTGGGATACTCCTACAGCAAATCATTGTCACTTCCGGGAGAACGTATCGGATACTTGGTTATTCCGGATGAATTAAAAGACAGTGAAGAAGTACTTTCCGCAGCCAATGTCGCAACACGTATCCTCGGATTTGTTAATGCACCGACACTGCAGCAGAAGGTAGTAGAAAAATGCCTGAATGAAAAGACAGACCTTTCTTTCTATGATCGCAACAGAGAAGATCTGTATAACGGACTGAAAGAGTGCGGATTTGAGTGCATTAAGCCACAGGGAGCATTTTATTTGTTTGTGAAATCACCGGTTCCGAATGAGAAGGAATTCTGTGAGGCTGCAAAGAAATATAATATTCTGATCGTGCCGGGAAGTTCGTTTGCATGCCCTGGATATGTAAGACTTGCGTACTGCGTATCACATGAGACAATCGTGAATTCCCTTCCAAAATTCAAAGAACTGGCGAAAGAATATTTCTAGGAGAGCAGCATGAAAGCATTTGAAAAGAACATTCGAAAAGTAGAACCGTATGTGCCGGGCGAGCAGCCACAGCGCAAAGTAATCAAGTTGAATACCAATGAAAACCCATACGCACCTGCACCGGGCGTGACAAAGGCGTTGGAGGAGATGAATACAGACCGTCTGCGTCTGTATCCGGATCCGACGGCGGCACCACTCGTAAATGCGCTGGCTGATTTTTATCATGTGAATCCGGATCAGGTATTCGTAGGAGTAGGATCGGATGATGTGTTATCCATGTGTTTCCTGACATTTTTTAACTCAGAGAAACCAATCTTTTTTCCGGATATCACCTATTCTTTCTATAAGGTATGGGCAGATCTGTACCGCATTCCGTATGAATGCCAGAAGCTTGACGAGAACTTTAAGATTGTAAAAGAAGATTATTACAAAGAAAATGGTGGTGTGATCTTCCCAAATCCGAATGCACCGACAGGACTTTATGAAGATCTGGTTGATGTAGAAGATATTATCGCACACAATCAGGATGTAATTGTGATCGTGGATGAAGCTTACGTTGATTTCGCAGGACGTTCTGCAATAGAACTGATCGATAAATATGAAAATCTGATCATCGTTCAGACGTTTTCAAAAGCAAGATCAATGGCAGGAATGCGTATTGGTTACGCAATCAGTAATCCGACACTGATCAAGTACCTGAATGATGCAAAGTATTCTTTCAACTCTTACACCATGAATCAGACATCACTGGTATGCGGTGTGGAAGCGGTGAAAGATAAGGCATATTTTGAAGAATGTGTGAATAAGATTATCGAGACACGGGAATGGGCGAAAGAAGAGTTAAAGAATCTCGGATTCCACTGTCTGGATTCCAAATCGAACTTCATCTTTGCCATGCATCCGGATTATGATGCAAAAGAATTATTTGAAGCACTGAAAGAGAATGACATCTATGTGCGTTTCTGGGGCAGTGAAAGAATTGAACAGTATATGCGTATCACTGTGGGAACCAGAGAAGAGATGGAAGCAATGTTTGCATTTCTGAAAAAATATATGAATAAATAAGAGGAGTTTCTTATGACCAATACGTTAATACATGGGATTATTGATGCGTTAAGCGGAAGTGTGAGTAAAGAAGTGATCGTATTTCTGATCTCGATGATCCCGATCCTTGAACTTCGCGGGGCGCTGCTTGTTGCAGGACCGATCCTTGGAGTAAAGGTATCGACTGCGATTCCACTTTGCATTATCGGAAATATCATTCCGGTTCCATTTATTTTGCTTCTGATCACACCGGTATTTAACTGGATGAAGGGAACGAAAACATTCAAGCCGCTGGTGGATAAACTGGAATCCAAGGCGATGCGGCAGAAGAACCAGATTGAAAAATATGAATTCTGGGGACTGGTGTTATTCGTGGGAATCCCTCTTCCGGGAACCGGCGCATGGACAGGGTCTCTGATTGCAGCACTTTTGGGAATGAAATTTAAGAAAGCATTTCCGGCTGTTATCATTGGAATTTGTATGGCAACTGTAATTATGTGGTTTATATCGTATGTACTTCTTGGAGGGGTACATCTGTTAGGATAAAGATAAGGGAAAAGATATGTCTATGAAAGTAAATAAAGTTCTGCCATCACCGGCAGAACTGAAAGAAGAATATCCGCTGTCAGAGAAACTGATTCAGTTAAAGAAAGAACGAGACGCAGAAATACGTGATATTTTTACCGGAAAATCCGATAAATTCGCAGTGATCATCGGACCTTGTTCGGCAGATAATGAAGATTCTGTATGTGAATATGTATGCCGTCTGGCGAAGGTAAATGAAAAGGTAAAAGACCGCCTGGTATTGATTCCGAGAATCTATACTAATAAGCCAAGGACGACCGGTGAAGGATATAAGGGAATGCTTCATCAGCCAGATCCGGATAAAGCTCCGGATCTGTATGCTGGAATTATGGCAATCCGTAAGATGCATATTCGTGCAATGAAAGAAAGCGGACTGACAGCAGCGGATGAAATGTTATATCCGGAAAACAGAAGTTATCTGGATGATATCCTTTCCTATGAGGCAGTGGGTGCAAGATCGGTGGAGAATCAGCAGCACCGGCTGACGGCAAGTGGTATGGATATTCCGGTTGGAATGAAAAATCCGACCAGTGGAGATCTTTCTGTAATGCTCAACTCGATCGTAGCAGCACAGATGGGACACCGGTTCATTTACAGAACGATGGATGTAACGACGTCTGGTAATCCACTTGCACACACGATCCTTCGTGGCGGAGTTGACAAGTACGGACAGTGCATACCAAATTACCATTATGAAGAATGTGTAAGACTCTGGGAATTATATCAGAAAAAAGATCTTAAGAATCCGGCAGCAGTGATTGATGTGAATCATTCGAATTCAAACAAGAAATATAAAGAACAGATTCGTATTGTAAGTGAGGTACTGCATTCGCGCAGATATAACCCGGATCTTAAGAAGATGATTAAAGGAGTTATGGTAGAAAGCTACCTGGAAGAAGGCAGACAGGATATATCGGCTGATATGATCTATGGAAAATCGATCACAGATCCATGTATTGGATGGGAAGATACAGAAAAGCTGATCTATAAAATTGCTGAAGAATGTTAAAATAAAAACAGAAGAATTATCTACAGAACCTGCCAGTGGCAAGTTCTGTAGACAATAAATGAAGAAAGTCACATGAAAAGTTTTGGCGGAAACTTCTCATGTGACTTTCTTACAAAACGCTATCAAGAGAGGGTTCGTGGGAGGGGTAGTACCATCCAAACACGAACAATTTGCGAAATCGTCGTTTCACATAATAAAATAATACATCAGGTAACTGTATTATTTGTTATTATTTTATCAATCATTTTCG